>Ga0209300_1000760_pt1 | contig 14541 bp, 13 predicted proteins | sample Shrwel_input2_RT_FD_187535 | JGI IMG/M metagenome (GOLD analysis project Ga0209300, IMG submission 187535) | Subsurface microbial communities from deep shales in Ohio, USA - Utica-3 well 1 S input2 RT (SPAdes) (version 2) ... | reverse complement strand
GAAGAAGACCGAGCCCAGACTTGAACCCCTGTGGGAATGTGCCTCGCCTCTGCTTATTCTGCAGGGCGAGCGCGACAGCTTTGGCAAGCGCGAGCAGTTGGCCTCCTGGGCGCTGCCCGAGCAGGCCAAAGTACGCTTTATTACCGACGGAGATCATAGTTTTGTGCCGCGCAAGTCGTCGGGAAAGGATCTTAAGGCTAACCTGCAGGATGCAGTGAAAGAATCACTTTTATTTATCGGGAGTTAGTTATGCGTAAGGGGTTATTGTTACTGGCGGCCATCAGTGGTTTCTTTGCCGTTGCTCTGGGAGCTTTTGGCGCCCATGGACTCAAGACCATTGCACCTGCCGAGTTGATTGCAATATTCAACCTGGGGGTTGAGTATCAGTTCTATCATACCTTTGGTTTGATAACCTTGGCCTTTGCCGGTCACTGGTTTAAGTCGCGTCTGATTGACTGGGCTGCCGGGCTGTTTATCGCCGGGATCTTTATGTTCTCCGGCTCGCTGTATCTGTATGCCCTGACCGGCACCAAGTGGCTGGGCATGGTAACCCCCCTCGGTGGCAGCTGCTTCCTGGTGGGTTGGCTATTGTTGGCGGCAGCGGTATGGCGTCATCGCATGGATGAAACCGGGCTCTGAGTTTATGACTTCCGCAAGCGATGTTTTTTAATTGGCCTCCTGAGGTTACGGCAACTGGATTGCTAGCCAGATAAGCGTGAGGCTTTTAGGAAAAGAATAAAAAAGCACCTTAGGTAACAACCAAGGTGCTTTTTGTTGTTTAAGCCACAGATGAGTCTCTATGGCTTAGATTGCAGGCTTATTAGAGCAGACCGCGACGCTTGAGCAGGGCATCGGTTGTCGGCTCCTGGCCACGGAAGTTTTTGTAGGCTTCCATAGGTGGCACGCTGTTACCCACTTCTCGGATAGTCTTGCGATACTTCATGCCGATATCGCGCTTGAGGCCGCCTTGGCTCTGCACATAGGCAAAGGCGTCGGCCGCCAGGATTTCGCTCCACATATAGGCGTAGTAGCTGGCGCTGTAGCCACCCGGGAAGGCGTGGGCAAAGTAGGTCGACTTGTAACGTGGTGGCACGGCTTCAATGTTCAGGCCGTGTTTTTCAAGTGCCTTGGCTTCAAATTCGGCCACATTTTGCAGTGGTGCGTCTTTGCCCAGCGAATGCCATTCCATGTCTACCAGGGCGGCTGCCATATATTCCAGGGTGTCGAAGCCCTGGTTGAAGCTGCGGGACTTCAGCAACTTGTCCAGCATCGCCTTGGGTAAAGGCTCACCGGTTTGGTAGTGCTTGGCATAGTTGGCCAACACTTGTGGATGACCGGCCCAGTCCTCTTCGAAGGTAGATGGGAACTCGACAAAGTCACGGGATACCGCAGTACCTGACAGGCTGGGATAGGTTACTTTGGAGAACATGCCATGTGTGCCATGGCCCAGCTCGTGGAACATGGTTGTTACTTCATCATAGCTGACGAAGGTGGCTTCGCCTTCCGGTGCCTTCTTGATGTTCATCACATTGACCACCACAGGCTTTTCACCCTTGAGCAGGTTCTGACTGACGAAAGAGCTCATCCAGGCACCGCCGCGCTTGCCTTCACGGGCGAAATAGTCGCCGTAGAAGATGGCCATGCTGCTGCCATCGGCATCAAACATTTCCCAGGCTTTGACATCAGGGTGATAAACCGGCAGATCCGGCCGTGGCTTGAAGGTCACCCCATAGAGTTGGTTGAGAGTAAAGAAGACGCCGTCTTCCAACACTCGATTGAATTCGAAGTAAGGCTTGAGGCTGGCCTCATCCAGATCATACTTCTCCTGGCGCACCAGCTCGGCATAGAAGGCCCAGTCCCAAGGTTTGAGCTGGAACTTGCCACCTGTCTTGTCGATCATCGCCTGGATATCGGCGGCTTCTTTCTGGGTGTTGGCGACAACGGCAGGCACCATGGAGCCGAACATCTCATAGACGGCCTCGGGCGTCTTGGCCATTTGTGGGCTCAGACGGTAACTGGCCCAGTTATCAAAGCCCAGCAGGGCGGCACGCTCGGCACGTAGTTGTGCCAGACGAGCGACCAGAGAGGCGGTTTCATTCTCTCCTTCAAGGCCGCGGTAGGCCGAGGCTTCCCAAATCTGCTTTCTCAGCTCTCGGTTTTTCAGCTGAGTCAGCACAGGCTGGCGAGTGGTGTTGGTGATGCTGATAAGGTATTGGCCATCAAGACCGGCGGCCTTGGCATCGGCCGCGGCATTGCGAATGGCCGAGTCGGACAGGCCGTCCAATTGAGCGACGTCAGCCACAGTTACGGCAATCTCTTTGTTCATCCGCATCAGTCGTTGCTGGAATTCGTTCACCAGCTTGGACTGTTCTTCGTTCAGAGCGCGGATCTGGACTTTCTCGTTCTCGGTCAGCTTGGCGCCGGCGAGCACAAAGCGTTGGTGGTACACCTCAATAAGGCGCACTTCTTCGCTGCTCAGGTTCAGTTGCTGACGCTGGGAGTAGAGGCTGTCGATACGGGCAAACAGCTCCGGGTTGAGATTGACGTTGTCTGAATGGGCCGCCATCTTTGGTGCCATTTCACCCTGAATTTTACGCAGTTCAGGGTTGGAGTTGGAGCTGGTCAGGTTATAGAAAACGCTTGAGGCGCGGCTCAGTAGTTCACCGGACTTTTCCAACGCCACGATAGTGTTGGCAAAAGTGGGTTTCTCTGGATTGTTGGCAATGGCCAGCACTTCCTGGTAGTGCTCGGCAATACCGGCTTCCAGCGCAGGCTTGAAGTGTTCATCTTTGATCAGGCGAAAATCCGGAGCCTGATATTGCAAGGTGCTCTTGGCAAAAAGTGGGTTGTTTTGGGTGGCTTCAGCTCTTGCCAGATTGGTGTCTTGAGACGTGTGGGTGCTGCAGCCAGAAATAGCCAGAGTGGCGCCAACGGCCAGCGCCAGAAGAGATTTTCGCATTGATATGACTTCCATCTTTAGTTATGAGTTTTTTAGCGCAATTTAGCACTTGTTGCTTAAAAGTGGCTGAATTTGATGATTATAGCCTACATAATCCTGATGTTTATATGCCAGAGGCTTATTGAGGTAGAAGTGTAACAAATTGATTTTAATGACTAGATTCAGTGAATACTGAATCAATGCCCAAGTTTGATGGCATGGGGCATGCGTCCTGTATTTATGTGGTAAAAAGTGTAAAATTGCGGCCGGAATTTTTCTCAGGGGAGAGCCGTTTTGGCGCAACTTTATTTCTACTATTCGGCGATGAATGCCGGAAAATCCACCTCTTTACTGCAGTCATCCTATAACTATCGTGAACGCGGCATGCACACCCTGGTGATGACCCCGGCGATAGATGACCGTTTTGGAGTGGGAAAGGTCGCCTCCAGGATCGGTATTGAATGTGATGCACGCATTTTTGCCCATGACGATAATCTGCTTGAGATGATCCGCGCTGAACACGAACGCCAGCCTCTGCACTGCGTGCTGTTTGATGAATCCCAGTTCCTCAGTAAAGAGCAGGTCAAGCAACTGGCCTATGTGGTCGACATCCTGGATATTCCCGTACTCTGTTACGGTTTGCGTACCGATTTCCAGGGCGAACTGTTTGTCGGCAGCCAGTACCTCTTGGCCTGGGCCGATAAGCTGGTAGAGCTGAAAACCATCTGTCACTGTGGTCGCAAGGCCAATATGGTGATCCGTCGTGATGGTACGGGTAACCCGGTACGAGAAGGAGAGCAGGTAGCCATAGGTGGCAACGAGAGTTATGAGTCTGTTTGTCGTAAGCACTATCGCGAACTGATTTGGGACTGATGCGAGGCGCAGTATTTAAAATACTCAAAAGATAAAAATTCAATCGCGAAAAGCCAAAGATATAAAGAAAGGAAGCTTATGTCGTTCAGTTCTCCCATCGGATATTGCCTGTTATGGCGGGTGTTACCGGTTTTATTGTTGAGTTTGTCACTGGGCTTAAGCCAGTTGCAACATGCTGTCGCCGGGCAGAAGGTGCCAAATTCAGAAGTTAAAGTGATTCAAAAGCTTATTTTTGAAAGGAAGATGGCAGAGGCGGCGCCCAGGCTGGATACGGCCATGGCAAACTACCCGGATTCGGGGCGGCTGGCATTTTTGCTTGGTCAGCTTTATTACTTCAGTAATCTCCCTAATTATCCCAAGGCGGTGGCAGCCTATGATAAGGCCGAGCTCATGCTGTCCAAGGACCCTGAGCTGTATTTTTTCCGCGCCGCGGCCAAGGCTCAGGTGCTGTCCGCTTATTCCCAGCGCCAGAGTCCGGACTATGTCGGCGCACTGGCCGATTACCGCAAAGCCGAGGCTTTGGGATCGGAGCGGGATCTCAGGTTGGATATTGCCAGGGCAATCTATGAAACCCGGAACTATTCGGCGGCGCTGGAACAGATAAACCGCTATCTCAATAACAAGCCTCAGCTTTGGGCCGATGGCCAGATGCTCAAAGGTAATATCCTGGCACAAATGGGCCAGCATGAGGCGGCGCTCAAGAGTTATCAACGCGCTGCGAGGCAGTATGACTATCTGGATAAGCTGCAGTTCTATCAGGCTGTCAGCTTGCGGGCGTTGGGACAATCCGATGAGGCTCTAGCGCAGCTCGACAAGGGGTTAAAGCGTCAGGGCCGTGCTTACTTGCAGCTTGTCTATCTCAAAGCCATGCTGAGCTATGAGCAGAAACAATACCAAGAGGCGGCCCTGTTGTACCAGCAGCTGATTGAAAGGCGCCGCGACTGGGCCTTACCCTTACTCGGCTATTACAACAGCTTAAGCCAGATGGGCGAGGGACCCATCAGCATCAGCCATATACTGGATCTGGCACTCAAGCTCGACCCCGAGGTTGTGGTTCACTTTCATCAGCAGGATCTGTTGCGACTGTAACGCCCGGCAATTGGCTGATTACTCGGCCAATTACTCGGGAATATCCAACTGGCGCTGGGCAGATGCTTTGCGCTTATAGGCCAGATCCAGACTGGCCAGCTCGCCATGAATGGCCAACAGTGCCTGGGCAAGTTGATAGATAAGCCAGCTGTAACCGCTGAGCGCAAAGTCTTGATGCGCCGCTTCCGGCGAGTCGTCGCTCGATTCAGATGGCAGTTGCTTAAGCAGCTGTTGCTGCAATTGATAACCAAGTCCCAAGGGGAGTTTAGGACAGTCGGGCGTGTTGCCGGCCACATAGTCCGCCAGATAGGCGAACTCTCGCTGCAGCCCACTGGCCACCTGCTTAACTCTGGCGTAAGCCGCATCTTCTTCGTCCTTCCAGCGGGTGAGCAGCAGTAGTTCCAAAAGCGTGATCACCCTTATCTGTTTGTTGGCCAGCTCGGTTAGAGTCTGGGCCTCTTTCTTTAATGTTTGGCTTTCCCATTCCAGCGAAAACAGCAGCTTTTTCTGCGCCAGCACCGCCTTCATTGCCGTCTCCAGCGACTTACGGGCATTTTCCGGCTCTTCCTGGCCGGCATTGAGATGCTGCTCCAACACTTGGGTCATGATTTTCAGTGAACTTGCCAGTTGTGCCCGCCAGTCCTGTTTGGCCTTGATTGGCAGCACAAACAGGGAGACCAGCACGGCAATCACGCAGCCGATGAGAATATTGGCGGTACGCCACAGAGCTTCTGAGGTGTCGTGGTTGGCGTCACCTATCACTATGATCATGGTGAACCCAGCTACCAGATAGGCATAGCTGTAACGGCCGGCGTTGAGATAACAGACTATGCTGACCCCGAGGATCAGCAACCCCATCAGATCCCAATAGCCGTTCATCAAGATCACCAAAGAGACCCCATAAGCCGAGCCCAGGCAGGTGCCTACAGCCCGCTGCAGCGATTTTTCGATAGCGCCGCCCACCTGTGGCAGGCCCATCATGATGATCACTATGGTGACCATACTCCAGACAAAATGAGGCAAAGACCAGATGGCGTTGATGGCGGCGGCAATAAACAGCGCCAAGGCCAGTTTTACCGTGTGTACGGCACGGGAATGGCGGTAGATAAAATCGGCGAAGGCGGAGGCTCTGGCAAACAGGGGCATGGCAGTGTCTCAAAAAATGTGGTTGACCGTCAGCGGCAATTATGCCAGAGATGCGCGGCGATAGCGTCTCGGGGATGAGCTAAAGATGCAAACTGGGAAGCTGAATTAGCGGCGGATAATATGGTTGTGAGCTGGGTCACGGCTATAGTGCTCTGGGAGTAAGCATCTTTGGCTCCGTCATGCTTTTTCTTCGCTAGATAAGCAGCTAAATCCAGCGTCTGACTTTTTGACAATACAAGCGGTAGCTGTCACCAAAGAGTTGCTGCATTGCCCGTTCTTCCGGAAGGATTTGAAAGCGTTGCAAATAAGCAACAAAAAGGGCGATTAAAAACAGTAACCAGAGACTGTTGAGAAAGACGGCCTGTGCCAGCAGCAAGAGTACAAACCCCAGGTACATGGGGTTGCGTGAGCAGCGGTAAATACCTGAGGTCACCAAGGCCGAACTCTGTTCCGGCACCCTGGGATCCGGCGTGGTTCCATGGCGTTTGAAGCTCAGTACTCCTGCCAAAGGAATAACCAGCCCAGCAGTCAACAGAGAAACAGCGAGCCCCAAACTAAAGGTCGGATGCAGGTTTGAAGAGGGTAAGTAATAGGATGTCAGTTGCAACAGTAGCGCAAACAGCAGCAAGAGCGCCAGGGGTGGCAGTTTCTTTTCCAGTCCGGACATGAATTACACGGTTTTGAGTATTAGGTATCGGTTAAGATGACATGGACAAGGTATTGAATACAAGGGCATACCATTGGCTATTCCCATTTTGGCGCAGCCGCGTTCTGTGCTTTGCGCCAACACCAGTCAGTTTGCCAGTCGATTTGATTGTGGCGATAAAAGACCCGGCCAGGTGACCGGGTCTTTATCGAACTAAATATGCTTCAAGCGCGATCAGAAGGGGGCGTTGATATCCACCACGTTGATCAGCTTGTGGTTGACGAACTCTTTCAGGCCTAAGTCGATCAGTTCACGACCATAGCCGGAGCGGCGGATGCCGCCAAAGGGCAAATCAGCCTTAACCATGGTGGGGTGGTTGACAAACATCATCCCGGTAGAGACTTGCTTGGCTACCGCCAGACCGCGCTGTTCATCGGCGGTGAACACAGAGCCACCGAGGCCGAAGGGCGAATCGTTGGCAATGGCAATCGCTTCCTGTTCATCCTTTGCCTTGAGGATCATGGAGACAGGGCCGAAGAACTCCCAATAGTAAGCCGGGTTGTCCGGGGTCACATTGGTAAGTATGGTCGGCTGTACAAAAGCGCCTTGCTCCGGCACTTTGGGACCAACTTCGGTAGCTGTGGCACCATGCTCAACCGCTTCACGAATTTTCTGCTTCACTTCATCGGCAGCACCCTGGGAAGACAGGGGCGCCAGAGTCGTGTTCGGATCCATAGGGTCACCGGCTTTAAGCGCGGCTACGCCTTTGGTATAGCCTTCCATAAACTTGTCATAAATGGCTTCCACCAGGATCATCCGTTTGGATGAAACACATACCTGACCGGCATTCCAGTGACGGCCGAATACCGCCCAATCTATGGTTTTCTCAAGCTCGGCATCTTCCAGCACGATAAAGGCGTCAGAGCCGCCCAGCTCCAGAGTGGATTTTTTCAGCGCCTTACCGGCCTGAGAGGCAATAACGGCGCCTGCACCTTCAGAGCCGGTCAGAGCCACGCCATGTACCTTGGGTGAGTTGATGATCTGCTCGACTTGATCCCGGGTAGCATACAGGTTCTGGAAGGCGCCCTGTGGCAGTCCGGCATCCCGCATCAGGCTCTCAAAAGCGGCGGCGCACTGAGGCACATTGGAAGCGTGTTTCAGCAGCAGGGTGTTGCCGGCAGAAAGTTGCGGAGCCAAGATCCTGGCTATCTGGTAATAGGGGAAGTTCCAGGGTTCAATGGCCAGCAAGACCCCAAGAGGTTCATTGACCAGCAGCGCTTCCCCTTCGGCGGGATCGGCCACAGGCAGTTTCTGCGGTGCCAGCAGTCTCTCGGCATGCTCGGCATAGTATTCGAGGATCTGCGCCGACAGTTCTACTTCGGCCTCGGCCTCTCCAATGACTTTACCCATCTCTAGGGTCAGCAGCTCTGCATAGCGGCGCTTGCTGTCTCTGAGCAGGGCTGCAGCCCGATTGAGTATTTCAGCCTTGTTGGCAAAAGAGGTATTGCGCCAACTCAAAAAGGCCTGGTGGGCCGATTCAATTGCCTCTGTGACTTCGGCATCAGTGGCATTGGGAAATTCTTTGATGAGCTCTCCCGTGAAGGGATTGATCGTTGCATATGCCATGTGTTCCTCCCAGCGTTGCAAGTAATAGGGTATTGATGCCAACTCCTGGCATCGGGTGAAAATGTTTGAAGTTATCGTGGGTTTTGCCCCTCAGAGGCGAGTGGCAAGAAAAAGCTCAAACCTTTCTACGCTTTAAATGGCGACATTTGTGTGATCTTGATCGCATCAGTCGCCTGATGTCTACCGGTCGGTGATTTTTAATCCTTTTTTGTTGATTCTTTGTTTTTAAAAAAACTTAAAAACAGCATTGACCAACAAAAATGCAATTTATCGTTTTGATCTTGCGCAAGGGAAGATGCAACCCCTCGCTTTCGGGAGAGAGGTTGCATCCTTTGTATCTTGTCAGTTCTGGTGGCTATAGCGTTCGGCCATGGCATTGGCTGCGATCATTGCCTGATAGACATCATCGGCACTGACCGCCATAGGCATATTGCCCATGGTATCGCCTTCGGCGCAGGCGATTTCGGCAACTTTACGCCACTCCTCCTCACGGAATTGTTTCAGCCCCATATCTGCCAGAGTCAGCGGCAAACCCGCGGTTTTAATGATGCGGATAACATTGTCGATTTCGCTCTGTGGGGCGTTTTCCAGCACCAGTTGGGTCAAGAGGCCAAAGACCACCTTTTCGCCGTGCTGGGCGTTATGTAATTCGGCAACTGCCGACATGCCGTTATTGACTGCGTGCGCTGCCGCCAGGCCACCGGCTTCGGCACCAACACCGCTTAAATAGATGGTTGCTTCTATGGTTTGCTCCAGCGCCGGGGTGACTATCTTATTGTTTACCGCATCCATGGCGGCGGCCACATTTTCACTGAGCAATTGATAGCACAGTTGTGCCAGACCAAGGCCGGTACGCGAAGGCTTTTTCAGCACCAGGTTGACACCGTCGGCTTGATAACAGGCCCTGGCTTCAAAGTAGGTGGCCAGGGCATCGCCTATACCTGCAGCGAAGAAACGCGCCGGCGCGGCAGCGATTATGCTGGTGTCGGCAATCACGGCATCCGGATTTTGTGGCAGGAACAGATAGCGTTCAAACTCACCCGCTTCGGTATAAATCACTGATAAAGCCGTACAGGGAGCATCGGTTGACGCTATGGTGGGGTAGAGAACGACAGGGTGCTTAAGGTGGAAGGCAACGGCCTTGGCGACATCCAGTGTCTTACCGCCGCCGACACCGACAATTACGTTGGCATGAGCCTGCTCAGCCAGGGCGACAAGACGCTGGATCTCGACTTCACTGCACTCGTAGTTGAATTTTTCCAGTTGGTTGTTGATGCCGTTTTGCTCAAGCCCCGTCAGGGCTTCGTTCTCAAGCCTGCTGAGAATAAACTCATCGGCGATAATAAAAGCATTGTCGCCGAAGTCATGCACATATTCGTGCATTTGCGACAATAAGCCTTTGCCAATAATGAACTTTTTTGGAGAAGTGACGGTACGTGGAACTGCTGTGCTCATATGGCCTCCATTACATTCAGACTCGGATCCTTGTTCAAAGAGACTCTATCACAGCCAAGATTTAATGCTATGGCGTAATCATCTGGTTTTTATTGGATTAACAGTAAAATAAACTGCAATGAGGTTTTGGTCCCTGGTCGGGGAACTGCCACTGGCCTTTTATTTGGAGAGGTTGCAGTGATGGATATTAAAACCTAACCGGGCAAGGACTGGGGAGAGCGGCGGCAAGATAGCAACAGTTATTGAGCTTTGCTTAAGGTGGTGGCAACTGGATAGTCGCCACCTTTTTTAGCGGAACGATGTTCGGCCGCTATCCATTCCCTTTAGGAGGGGATTGGCGGCATTGGTTCAGCAGGGTTTGCAAGTGGCCACCGAGCTGCTGATCTTTAATATCAGTGCCGTTTTTCAGTAGCTGTTCGACATCCGCCAAAGCCTTGTCTATTCCCTGGGATTCGATAAGTGTGCTGACATAGGCGGCGAGATCCGCGCCCTTATTCAGCAGTGCGGCTGCGTTTTTAAAGCTGAAGCCTTGCTCCAATAGCTGTTGAATTTGGCCGAGTAGCTCGCTGACCCTGGCGGGCTCTGCCAATACGCCATCGACCTGGATCAGTTCACCAAGCGGATCCTGGCTGAGCTTTTCAGCGACGCAGGCGGTCACTGAGCTGACCTCGGCGCCGCGATTGATGGCATCCAGACCTTGAGAGCGGATCTGCTCAATGGCTTGTTGTAATTGCTGATCCCTGGCGAGCCACTGCTGCTCCAGTTGTGCCTTTTCATCTGTGGCAAACCAGCCGCAGCCGGAGAGAGTGCCAAGGGCAAGCGCCGAAAACATCCAGAGAGCTGCTTTTCTGGCGGGGAAATGCTTTTTGCCTAGGGTGTTGGACTGCTTCATCCACAGGACTCCTGCAAAGGTTCTTAGAAGTCACAGTATCGGCTATCAGCCTTAAGCCGGGCTGAACAGCTTGAGTCCTTTAGTTGGTATGCGCATTTAACAGCAGGTTGGGCAAGGTAGACGGGAGCCTAGGCTCCCAGCCTGTTTAGAGATTAAAGCCCGGCGAACGTAAAGGGCTTGGCCGTGACAAAGTCCGGTAGTGCGTTACCTGAGTAGAGGCTGCTGTTGTTAATGGTCAGCTTTTTCACCTTTTGCAGCTTGTCAAAGTTGATGCCCTTCATATCGACCCAGAAGGTGTTGGGGGTCAAGGCGGTTTCAAAGTAATACACCCGATTTTTATGATCCGAGACCGAGCGCCACCGGGTTGAAGAGATATTCGGCTCAGTCTCGGAAGCTATGCCGAAGGGCACAGAGGCGTTACGAATGACGCTGAAGGCGCCGGCAACCGCTACTCGGGTATTGGCTGTCTTGGGAATGGCATCCATATAGAAAGAGGCCCTGACAAACCTGTCAGCGGCGCGGTTGGTTCCCGGTAACATGGTGAAGCCGCCAATCTGCTGCCAATACTGGTTCAGTGCCAGTTGCTGCTCGAAGATGGGGGAGTTGGTCATGACCCGGTACTTTGGGTCGTGATGGATTACCAGCTTGCCGTCTATGTACTCGAATATGGCGCTGTCACCTGTGGCATCGGAAATCGACAGATGCAGGGTGGCAAAGCGTTGGGTGCCGGGAATATTGGCGGAAACCACCACAAAAGGCTCGGCTCTCAAAGCATCGACAGTTTCGGCGACTGTGGCAAAGTTATCCAGTACATATTGCACCCAGGCGGCGACCGACAAGCCTTTTCGTTTACCCTGGTATTCGGGATAACTCGACTCTGCCAGCCAGAGCAGATTGGCCACCAGGCCCTTCTCATTCATGCCGTCGGTGCTTGAGATATCAAAGGCGCTGGTGATCAGGCTGCCGTAGCGTGAGGTCCAGGTGACTGAGTTGTCGCCGACTGCCCCATGACGCTGCATGCCGCGGGGAAACAGCCACAGACTCGCCGGGATTTCGTCGCGCCAGTCCATGGAGCGGGCGGTGATCACCAACTGGTCTTCGCCGTGATAGACGGCGCGGGTACAGGCCTGCGCAGTAGTGCCAATAACCAGCATTAACGCGCTGCTGATTAAAGCGATGAGTTTACGATTCATAGTGACTTCCCTGTTTGATTGCCAAAGAGAATGAATAAGTTAAAGGTGTTGAATACCTGATGGCAAGCCTGGTTTGTTTATTCTGCCCATCAGTGCTGCCTCAAGTGAAACAGTGCCTCCAGACCTGGGTTTTCTGTGTCTTCCCCCGGATGATACAGGTAACAGCTGATGCGGGCATAGTTATCCAAATCGCCGCGCCACAGGCAGTTGGCTTCAATATCCCGCTCTTGTTGCTGAAAGCGGATCCTAAGCACCTTGGCATCGCCGTTCAGCACCGGCTCTATGGTCGCGGTCCCTTGAATGCTTACACCTTCTATCTCCCGATGCACCTTAAGTTCGCCGCCCTGCTCATAAATGCTCATTTTGCCCGTGTAGCTGGCATCTGAGTCAATGGCTTTGCCAACCAACTGATAATGGCCCTGCAGATACTGCTTGAAAAGCTCATCTACTTCGGCCATTGCCGTAGGCACCAGGCAGAGGGAAATTAAGGGCAAACATAATATTGCCAAACGGCGAATAAACAGTTTATTCATTGACCTTCCTTAGATTTGTACATCTATAGCTTGGTGCATCTTTGCTGCTGCTCTGGCAGCCTACTTACCGCTTTGATTGTTTCAGGGCCTTGTTGTGGTTAAAGTCGGCAGCGGCGCTTATCAGTGCCTTGAAAGCCGCTTCATCCAAGGGTTGGCCCTGGGTAATATCTATGGCTCTACGCTGTTTGCCCTCAAGACCTGCATTAAACAGCTGGTGGGGATCCGCCAGCGAAGCGCCATTGGCAAATGTCAGTTTCAATTTGGCTTTGTATGACTCGCCGGTACAGAGTATGCCTTGGCTTGACCATACAGGTACACCGGACGGGTTAGTTGGCTTTACCCATTTGCACTCTTCAACTACCTCGGGAATCGCCGCCTTGATAAGTTCGCGGATATGGCCAAGCATCTCGGCGCGCCAGCCGCCCAGGGCGGCAATCTTGTGGTCGATAGAAACGCTACCGTCAGTTTGCTGCAATTTTTTGTCCATCTGTGTTCTCCCTGGCTCGCTTGCGAGTGCGAGCCTGACTCTGTGTTATCTGGCTGCAGGATAGACCAAGTTGGACAAGGCTGCTTTAGCAAACGTCGATTCAATGGTCACAGTCAAGCAGTCTTGCAATCGCCTGCTGCGCCGCCGGTGCGCATTTTGCCATATCTGCTATACCTATCCACTCCTGACTTTCTATCTCGGCGGCAGAATTGATGTTGCCACTAAAGCCCGCGCTGAAACAGTGCATGGTCAGCTCAGTGTTCTCAAGGCCAAAGGCCTTATCCGTGATGCTGAACCTGTGGCAAATGGTGTCTTGCTGCAGTTCTATGCTGAGTTCTTCCTTTAACTCCCGAGTCAGGGCTTGTTCAAGGGTTTCACCTGGTTCAGGTTTGCCGCCGGGAATAAAGAATTTATCTTTGCCCTTGGATTTGACACACAAGACTTCAGCGTTTTTTTTATGTAGCCAGGCGACACTTTGTAATTGTTTCATGGGGTTCCTTGTTGACAACTAAAACCAGCTATTGGCTCTTTAGTGGTTGTCATGTGGACTTTTGGGGGGAGTAAAATACTGCTGCGGCTGGATCAGTTTAACTCCTAACATATTGGCCAAATACTGCTCCAGAAACACCTTGTGGCTGGCTCCGACTATCACCAGCACTCGACCTCCAGGGTTAGCTGCCACCACGCGCATGATGTGCGAGCTCATGTTGAGATTGCGTATCTCCCAAAGGGCAACCCGGGAGAGCGCCGCATCCGGGGGTAAATCTTTATCGATAAACAGGCTCCACTCCTGGTCAATGACGGCCGTCTGGTACTCCTGGCTGTTTAGCCAGGAAAAGAGCGGCAACCAGTTGCCTGTCTCGAGCGCCTCAGTCTTTAGCCTTTGTGGCTTGTTGATATAGTCGCTTTTGGCCAAAGCGGCGGCATGAGGCGACTGATTGTAAGACTCCAGCAGTCGCGCTTCGATGGGGCGGTAGAGATCTTTATCCAGATGATCGTCTATCGGATAAATGCGCTTGAGCTTCAGTGCCATGGCCAGGTTGTTGCCAAGGGTGTTTTTCTCGTTATTGCTCGCGGCAAGTTGCTCCAGGTAGTGCTGTAACTCGGTGGAAATCGCTGTGCTCGCTGCAGTTTTGTCCAAATAATGCCAGTGCAGCAGGGCTAGCTCTTTGTGATAGGCGGCAACGGCTAACTTGATGAGTCTTGCTCGCTGCACAGGTTCAAGGCTGGCCTTATCCAATAAGGGCTCCAGACTCTCAAGCGCCTTTTGCGCCGAGAGCTGCAACTCCTGCTGCTCCTTTATCGCCAGCGCCAGAAATCTTTGTCCTACAAAATGATCCAACACAGTTTGATACTCGCCTGAGCCGTTGATCATGGTGGCAATATCCTCTGGCCGCAGTGACTCTACCGCTATGGCCGTAGGCTGGTAACGGGAGAGTGGCTCAAGGATCGAGGATAGAGAGCGGCTGTCCAATTGCTGTTTGATATTGCTCAGGTGCAGGCTGCCAAGCACCATCACCTGAGTCTTGGGTTGGCTTTTGCTACTGAGCCTTTGCAGTGCATGCTCAGCCCCTGGCGCTTGAGCGGCGACAGGGTCTGCTTTGGCCGTTGTTATATGGACAATACCCGCTGCCGACAGGCAGATAAGAAAAAGCAGCGCTTT
>Ga0209300_1000759_pt1 | contig 14549 bp, 11 predicted proteins | sample Shrwel_input2_RT_FD_187535 | JGI IMG/M metagenome (GOLD analysis project Ga0209300, IMG submission 187535) | Subsurface microbial communities from deep shales in Ohio, USA - Utica-3 well 1 S input2 RT (SPAdes) (version 2) ... | reverse complement strand
TTTCATGCAGTCGCTTTCTTTGCCAGAAGGGAACCTGAGCGATCATTTCTGGTTTTGCTCAATCTTGCGTTTGAAATCGACGATATAGGTTTCCTGCTCTTCTGGCATCTGCAGGAAAAAGTCTTTTTCAGACAGCGCCTCGAAAACTTCCTGGCCAGTGGTTCGTGAAAGCTGTTTTTCCGGTGTCAGCAACAAATCCATGGCGTGTACCGGTTTGCCGAAAATCGAACGCAGGCCCTCGGGCAGCTCGTCCCATTTCTGGCCCCGGCGAACGTAGATGTAGGTATCGGCTTTCTTGCTGCTGCGAAATACCGAGACAAATTGTCGATCTTTCATTGTTTCAGAAATTCCTCGATGTCGGATCTGACCGGGGCCAGAAGGTCCAGCCGCCAGCCCTCAAAAAACGGGTCGCCCGCCAGAGTACGGTGTTTGATCACTTTTTCCAGCCGCTTTCGTGGAGCAAGAAGTTCGATTGGAACATCCGCCTTTTCCGCGGCATTTTTGAAATACTTTTTTACGGACCGATACGTTGCCTGCTGTTCGCGGGTCAAAGGACCAGGGATCAACTCCAGTGTTGAGTAGTCTGCCTCTCGCGCTTCCTCGATCAGGCTCAGAACCTTCTCTCCGTAACGCCGGACAAAGCCTCCCGGCACGCCCTGAACATCCTTCAGGGCCGCCAGAGAAGTGGGCAGACGATCGGCAACGGCAATCAAAAGGCCATCGTTGAGTACGCGGTTTCGTGGTCGGTCCAGGCGCTGGCATTCGTGTTCCCGCCAGGCCACCAGGGCTTGCAGTACCGCCTGCTGCTCCCGCGACAAGGTCCAGCCACCACGCAACTTCAGGTAGTGAAGCTGCGGATCATCGTGTTCTGCACCCTCACCTGCAAACCTTCTGGACTCATCTGCCAGCGCCTGCTCCAGATCCCGGGCTCGCAGCTGCCTGACTACCCATTGATAAACCGGATCCAGAAAGCGGATGTCGTCCAGCGCATAACGTTGCTGTTCGGGGCTCAAAGGCCGGGCCAGCCAGTCTGACCGGGTGGCTGATTTGTCCAGGGTTTCACCGAAGAGAGTTTCGACCAACCGTGCATAACCCACTGAAAAGCCGGCACCCGCCATAGCGGCGCCGATCTGAAGATCCAGCACCCCGGCCGGGGCAACGCCCAACCAGTGTCGAAACAGCTCAAGATCTTCACTCATGGCGTATAACAGCTTGGGGCGGGCAGGATCCGCCAGCACCTGTCGGAACCGATCAGATGCCTCGGCGACCTCGGGATCGACTAACCAGAATTCACCATTGCCACCAAGTTGCACCAGGCCGGGAATAGGATAAAAGGTAGACACCCGCTCAAACTCTGTGTCCAGCGCCAGCGGAACATCACTATCGAGGCTGTCCAGCCAGGCATCAAGCGCTTCGGGATCTTGCAGCCAGCGAACGGTATCTGGAGACGGGGGTATGGTAATGGCGGTGTCTGTTTCGGTCATAAATTGCCTGGTGGTTTAGTCGGCAAGAGGCTTTCGCCCCCGGAATGCATGGGTCAGTGTAAAGCCATCAACATAGCCCAGCTCGCCACCTACGGGAATGCCATGAGCCAGTCGGGTAATGAGTACGTTACGGCCATCGAGGCGATCAGCAATGTAGTGGGCCGTGGCTTCGCCCTCGACCGTGGGGTTGGTGGCCAGAATCATCTCGGTAACGCCTTCTTTGTTTACGCGATCAAGCAGTCGCTCAATACCGATCTCCTCGGGGCCCACACCATCAATCGGCGAAAGATGCCCCATCAGCACGAAGTAGCTGCCTTTGTAATCGCCGGCCTGCTCAATGGCCAGAAGATCAGACGGGCTTTCAACGACACAAAGTGTGCCGTTACTGCGTTCCGGCCTTTCACAGATCGAACAGATTTCGGTATCCGCAAAGTTCTGGCAACTGTTGCAGCGGCGCACACCATCCATGGCCTGGTTCAATGCGCTGGCCAGACGAACGCCCCCGGAACGACCACGCTCCAGCAGGTGAAAGGCCATACGCTGGGCGGTTTTCTGACCCACGCCCGGCAAACACCGGAGCGATTCCACCAATTCATCTACCAGCGGGCTGAATGCCATGAAAACTCCTAAAAAACGAAAATGACCGGGCTCAGAACGGCATTTTAAAACCGGGAGGCATGCCCATGCCCTGCATCAGGCCTGACATTTTATCTTTCTGGTTGGCTTCAACCCGGCGTACGGCATCGTTGACGGCCGCGGCCAGAAGATCTTCGAGGATCTCCTTTTCTTCGGAAAGCAGTGACGGGTCAATATCCACCTTGCGAACATCATGGCGTCCGTTCATGGTTACTTTCACCAGGCCGGCACCGGCTTCACCGGTAATCTCGGCCTTCGCGGCCTCTTCCTGAGCCTTCTGCATTTCTTCCTGCATTTGCTGGGCTTTTTTCATCATGTCGCCCATATTGTTCATCATCTGACTATCTCCTGCCTGTGTCTGCGGGGCGGATACTTTCTTCAACAACCCGCCCTTCAAATTGTTCGACAATGCGTTTTACCAAAGGATCCTGAGCGATGGCCTGCTCCGCTGCCTGCTGCTGTGCAGCCCGCTGCCGTTCGGCGTAGGCTGCCGGCGTTTGAGGGCCTGGATTGCCTTGCTCTATCCTGAGTTCTGTGGTGTCGCCAAAGCGGGATCTCAAGGCGGCCAGAATTTTTTCCTCGTGGCGGGCATTGAGCAACCGGGCATGACCTTCATCCACCGTCAACACAACGGTATTGCCGTCCATTGCCATGGCGCAGTTGCTGGCCAGATTGCCGGGCATGCCGGTAATGCCCAGTTCCCGGAAGTCCCGCTCCCAGACAAAGTCGCCAGTGCTGCCCGGTTCGCTTTCGGCAAATTCAGGCTGCTCCGCTACCGCCGGTTCTTGAACTGAAACATCTGGCTCTGCCGGTGCTACCGCCTGTTGCTCAGGCTCGGCCAAGGCTTCCGGAACTGTTTCAGGAGCAACCGGAGGCTCGGGTGTAGAAGACGGCACGGGCTCTGGTGTCGAAGGCGGAGCAGGTTCCGGAGCGGGCGGTGGCACAGGCGGTTCCGGCTCCGGTATTGGTTCCGGTTGCGGCGCTGGGCCAGGCTCTGGCTCAGGCTCACTGTGCCCGCCAGTGTTACTGCTGCCAGACCCCAATGCTGGTGGCTCACGCCTGTCAGCACCCGGCCGGAAGGCCAGCATCCGCAACAGGGTCATTTCAAAGCCCATGCGTGCATCCGGGGTTACCGCCAGATCTTTACGCCCGATCAACGCCGTCTGGTAAAACAGCTGGGCATCTTCGGCGCTGAGCTTGCGGGCCAGGGATTGCACCTGAGCGGCATCACCCATAGCGTTGTCGGCGCTGCCGGGAACCACTTGTTCCATGGTCACCCGATGGAACAGAGAAAGCAGGTCCGCAAGAATGACGCTGTAATCCGGCGCAAAATCGGAAATGCGCCCGATTTCTGAAAGCAAACCCGGGCCATCGCGCTCAACCAGAGTACTGACAATGCGCTCGATATCGCGTTGATCAATTGTGCCCAGCATGTTGCTGACATCGCTGGCCGTCAGGCTCTGGTTACCAAAGGCAATGGCCTGGTCACTCAGACTCAAGGCATCGCGCATGCTGCCATCAGCTGCCCGAGCCAGCAGCCATAACGCCGGGTCTTCAAACGGTATCTGCTCTTCGGTCAATACGTGCCGCAAATGCCCGACAATGTGCTCCGGCGTCATGCGCTTGAGATTGAACTGCAGACAGCGGGACAGAACGGTCACCGGCAGTTTTTGCGGATCCGTGGTCGCCAGCAGGAATTTTACGTGATCAGGTGGCTCTTCAAGCGTTTTCAGAAAGGCGTTGAACGACTGATTGGTGAGCATGTGCACCTCGTCAATCAGGTACACCTTGTATCGGCCACGGGTTGGCGAGTACTGGACGTTGTCCGTCAACTCGCGCATGTCGTCCACGCCGGTGCGGGAGGCTGCGTCTATTTCGATCAGATCAACAAACCGGCCGTCCAGAATCTCTTTGCAGCTGTCACATTCGCCACAGGGATGTGGCGTAATGCCGGTCTCGCAATTCAGACACCGGGCCAGCAAACGACCAATCGTCGTCTTGCCAACACCACGAGTGCCGGTAAACAGATAGGCGTGATGCAAACGCTGGTGCTCAAGGGCATGCACCAGAGCCTGCAGTACGTGCTCCTGCCCCACCATGTCTTCGAAGGTGTGAGGGCGCCATTTTCGGGCTAAAACCTGGTAGCTCATGTTCCATCAACTGGTGTGAAAATGCGCCTAACTCTAGCATGTACCGGAGTTGATAAGAAGAAAGATGAGCAGCCTTTATCAAGCCGGGTGCAAGAAAAGAGACAAGGGAATCAAGTACGGGGAGGAAAATCTGGGGGTGACCCCATCAGCAAATCTCCGGCACACAAATCCACCGCTTCGGCTGCTCCCTTCCGGGCCTGACCGGGTTCACGGTTTCATGTTGCGGAGGCACCAATGGGGCCACCATAACGGCGTTCCGGGAACATTTCCCCGAAAGCGGCGCGAATATTAACAGAAGGATTCAGGGACTACAACGGCCTGTAAGGGCAAAGGCACTTCATCCTGGCGGAACCAGCAGGCAATGCTGAAACGGGTTCGATTGGCCGGCAACACCTCATGCGGAACCTCCTCGCTCAGGAACAGCGCGGCCCTGCCCGCCTCGGGGCGCACCACACCCGTCACGCTGTTTTCATCCCGGGGGCTGAATACCCGCAATTCCCCGCCATCTTCCAGCCCCCAGTCCTCATTGAGGTACAGCACCAGACTGAGAACCCGCGACGCCCTGCCCCGGAAACTGTCCAGGTGGCGCTTGTAGAAATCACCCTGCTGAAAGGTAGCATAGTGAGCCTCGTACCGTTTCAGGCCCAGGAACAGGCGCCGGTTCAACCCGGCCATCAGTTCATCAAGAAACCGGAACAACGCAGCCTGGGGTTCGGTAAAACCTTCCAGCCAGACAATCTGGTCGCGTCGAACGCTGCGATCCCTGGTCAGCTCTTCACCACGGCCAATGCCCGCCCTGCGCATGGCATCGGTATTGTGAAGAATGGTCACTTCATTGCGCAGCGCCTCTAATAGCCCCGCTGGCATGCGGGTGGCAAGATTCAGCTCCATCCAGGCATGTTCACCCAGGTGGTCGGCCAAGCCATCCAGCCAGGCCTCATCAACCCCGGAGCCAGCCTCGCTGTGCTGGTCCATCATGGCCGATTCTTCTCCAGCCACTCTGTCCAGCTGTTGCGCTACCACCCCAAGCCGGCTATCCGGCAGGGGAACAATCACCGCCTCAGTGTTTTCCTTGTCCATTAACAGACCTCCGTAATTTTAGGCTATTGTATGATCAAATAAGCCAGCGCGAAGGCTTTAATTTATTCCGCAGATAAGCAGATACACTTAAGGACAAGCCGATGCTCAGGGATCCAGGCATCATCAGCTACGGCACTGCCGCAGTCTTGTACGGGGTGTTGGCAGTTCTGGTTGCCAGCCGCTATCTCAGGCGTGATATTGACCGCACACTTTTCCTCGCCGCCGTTATCAGCAGCCTGTGGGCCTCGACGCTGGTTGCACAAAGCCTGTTCGGCCATCCAGGCTTTCTGGTTCGCTATCTTCTGGAGCTGTTGCGAGACAGCGTCTGGATTCTGCTGTTGTTTGCCATCCTTCAGACTGCTGTGCGGCAGGGGCGCCTGGCGGGTCAGCTGAGAAAGGGCCTGGCTATCGCCTCCATCGGCCTGGTGGCATCCCTGGCGGCTCTGGGCAGTATCGAATTCCTGTTCTCGGTCGAGTTGCTTACCGGCAAAACCCGGATCATTGGGCAGCTCGCCCTGTCATTACTCGGCCTCTCCCTTGTGGAGCAAATCTGGCGCAACTCACCAGCTTTCGGGCGCTCCTCGCTCAAATACCTGTGCATTGGTGCTGCAACACTCTTCGGGTATGACTTTCTGATGTATTCCGATGCCCTTCTGTTCGGTCAGATTGCTGGGTCATTCTGGGATGCCCGGGGATTCATCAACGCTGCCCTGGTTCCATTGTTCGCAGTCAATGTCATCAACACTCGCAGACAACCGGTGGATTTCCACCTGTCACGATCCGCCGTCTTCCATGTCGGAACACTGATATTTGCCGGCGGTTACCTGCTTTTCCTGGCCGCAGGCGGATACTACGTCCGGGCTCTGGGTGGCGAATGGGGCGAAGCGCTGCAAGTCATGTTCACCACCATCGCCATTGCCTTTCTCGTCATGCTGATGGTTTCCCGCCGGGTAAGGGCCCGGTTGATGGTATTCATCAGCCAGAACTTCTTTGATTACAAATACGATTATCGGGAAGAGTGGCTCAAAATGACCCGGGAGCTTGCCCACCTTGGGAACGATCCGCCCCTACCGGAACGGGTTATCCGGATACTGGCCAACCTGGTGGAAAGTAATGCCGGTGCAATCTGGGTACAGGACGAACAACACAACTACACACTCAAGGCCAACCTGGACATGGCCACCCCCAAGTACACCATTATTGAAGCTGACTCTGAGCTGGCACGGTATTTACGTGACCGTGAATGGGTAATAGACCTCAATGAGTACCGCAACGACCCTCTCAGCTACGACCTGCTGGAAATGCCGGAAACCATTCTCCGTATACCGGATGCCTGGCTTCTGATCCCGCTTTATCTCGGAAACGAACTTTATGGCATCGCTCTGGTTGGCAAACCCTGGGCAAAAGTGGAACTGAACTGGGAGAATTTTGACCTGATCAAGGTGGTTGCCCGCCAGGCCTGTAACCTACTGGCCCAGGCCGATGCCCAGAGTCGACTTTCCCGTGCCATGCAGTTCGAGGCAGTCAACAAAGCCACGGCGTTCATGATCCATGACCTGAACACGTTAATCGCTCAGCTTTCCCTGCTGGTGGCCAATGCACCGAAACACCGGAACAACCCCGCTTTTGTTGACGACATGATTGCTACCACCGATCACGCCGTTCGCAAAATGTCGAACCTGGTTGACCACATCCGTAAACCCGATGACAACAGTACACAGCAGGCAGCCCCAACCAGCCTGGTCACTCTGCTCGAAGAGCTGATTGAAAGCACCGCGAACCGCAGCCCGGTGCCAGTGCTGGAAAGCGACCCCGGCGTTATTGCCGTACAGGCAGAGCGTGAACAACTCCGCAACGTGCTGGGTCACCTGATTCGCAACGCCCAGGACGCCAGCCCACCGGATGGAGAAATCACTCTCACCCTGAAAACCGCACCGGACACCGCTGTACTGTTTATCCAGGACAGCGGTAGCGGAATGACCGAGGAATTCATCCGCACCCGCCTGTTCAAACCTTTCGAAAGCACCAAAGGCCTGACAGGCATGGGCATCGGCGCCTATCAGGCAAAAGAATACATACGCGAGCTGGGCGGTGACCTGGACGTCACCAGCGAACCGGGCGTCGGTTCGTGCTTCTCGATAAAACTGCCCCTGGTCGACCCGAAAAGCAGCAGCCAAAGCTCAGAACCGGTCTTTGACGCAGATCAGGTAGTGCAGTCGTCAAATATTCGTCGCAATTAAGTATTTTACGGAAAAATCATTGCAAAGCGTCAATAATCAGTTATAAATCAGGTTCAGGGATTTGCTCAAAGAGCGACCAGCACAGCGGGCCGCTCACTCGGGCAAGATAACAAGAACATGGAGCAAAGGACTGGTTGTTGCCGTGAAGCAGTTGCTGATAGTTGAAGACGATCCGGGCCTGCAAAGTCAGATGCGATGGTGCTTCAGTGAGGATATTGAAGTCTCGGTATCCACTGATCGTGCCTCCGCGTTAACCGCACTGCGTCGCCTGGAGCCCCCGGTCGTTACGCTGGATCTTGGCCTGCCCCCCGACCCCGGCGGAGCCTCTGAAGGCTTTGCGCTGCTGGAAGATATTCTGCGACTGGCACCGACCACCAAGGTAATCGTGGTCACCGGTCGGGAAGATCGCGAAAACGCTATTAAAGCCATTGGTATGGGCGCCAGCGACTTCTACCAGAAACCTCTGGACGCAGACATTCTGACCTTTGTTGTGAATCGCGCCTTCCGGCTTGCGGAACTGGAGGCAGCCAACCGCGAGCTCACCAGCCAGGGCCACTACCCCAATATCAAAGGCATGGTGGCGGCCAGCCCGGAAATGCTCAGCATTTGCCGTACCATTGAAAAAGTCGCCCCCACCGACGTCACTACCCTGATCGTCGGTGAAACCGGCACCGGCAAGGAGCTTCTGGCCCGGGCTCTGCACGATCTCAGCCCCCGGGCCAGCAAACCATTCGCCGCCATCAATTGCGCAGCCATACCGGAAAACCTTCTGGAAAGTGAGCTTTTCGGTTTCGAAAAAGGATCGTTCACCGGTGCCACACAGGCCAAACAGGGCAAAATCGAGAGCGCCAACGGCGGCACCCTGTTTCTCGATGAAATCGGAGACATGCCCATGGCGTTACAGGCCAAATTGCTCCGGTTTCTGCAGGAACGCGTTGTTGACCGGGTCGGTTCTGTAAAACCGATAGCGGTGGATGTGCGCGTTGTGTGTGCCACCCATCGCAACGTTCACACCCTGGTCAGCCAGGGCACGTTCCGGGAGGACCTCTATTACCGCGTGGCAGAAATCACCCTCGATGTTCCCGCGCTACGCGACCGCAATGGCGATGCGCTGGTTATCGCCAGGTCCCTGCTGAAACAGCTTGGCACCATGATGGACCGGCCCAACATGAGTTTTTCCGAAGATGCCGAACGGGCCATCAACGCCTATCAATGGCCGGGCAATGTCCGGGAAATGATCAACAAGGTGAAGCGGGCGATCATCATGGCTGACGGTAAACGGGTTAGCGCAGACGATCTTCAGCTGGAACCGGCCGATGGTGAGACAACAACACAGTTGAATCTGCGACAGGTTCGCGAGTATGCCGAACGCGGGGCAATTCTTCAGGCCTTGCAGAACACCGGCTTCAATATGTCCCGGGCATCCCGGTTGCTGGGTGTCACCCGGCCAACGCTCTATAACCTGACCGACAAATACCGCATTGAAACATCAACCACCGCTCCAACGCCCTGAATCATCCGGAAGGAACCAGTGCTCTCGGCGGCCCCGAAATCCAGGAGTGAGAAGATGAATCGACACAACAACACCCCAAAACACAGACTGTTATCTTTGCTGACCGTCGCCGCACTGCTACTCCCCCTGCCGCTGATAACCGCTTGCGGTAATGGAGATTCGTCTGAAGCATCGGAAGCTGCTCCCCACATCCAGCGTGCGGAAACCTACGCTGATCAGGGCCAATACCGCTCTGCCTTGCTGGAAGTCAGAAACGCGATCAAGGCAGAACCCGGCAATGCCTCTCATATCATCCGTCTGGGCGAGCTTTACATGGCCATTGGTGCCGCCCGCGAAGCATCGGAGCTATTGGCACCATGGCTGGAAGACCACACCCAACAGGTTGCGCTTCCCCTCGCGAGGGCCTATGTGCGACAGGGTAAACACCTTTCCGCTCGTGAAACCCTAGAGCAATACAAGCCAGAGGGTCCCGAACAGCAAACCAGTGCATCCTTAATCCGGGGCGAGGTGTTGCGGATTTCCGGTGACAAGACCGAGGCACTGACCCTGTTCCGAAGCCTGATGGAAGGCCATCCATCCAGCATGGAAGCAGCGCTCGGCACCATTCGCTCCCTGCTGGACCTGAACAAGCCCCAGGAGGCCATTCGCACCGCTGAAAACTGGTTGCAACAAAACCCACCACAGCCGCAAATGCGTTACTGGAAAGGCGTGGCGCAATACCGGGCCGGCAACCTTGAAGCCGCCGCCGAAACGCTCACTGATGCTGTGGGAGACCTGCCAACTTCCGACGTCTTCCTGCCCGACAGGCGAAACATTCTGACACTGCTCTCCCGTGTACTGACCGAGCAGGGAAAAACGGTGGAAGCGCAGGTTTACAACAAGATTCTTGCCGAAAACCAGAATACCCGGGCACAGGAGCAAGAAGATGCTGCGATGGCGGCTATTGAGGAAGGCAACATTGATGAAGCGAAACGGATTCTGGATGACATGCTCGAGATGGATCCTGAAAACCGACAGGCTGCCCTGATGCTTGGCACTCTGGCTACCGGCACCGGAGACTATGAAACAGGCAGCCGCCTGTTAACCGATAACCTGGACCCTGAAACCACCCCCACTCCGTTTCTTCGGGCCGCAACGGTCGCGCAGGTTGATAGCGGTAAACGCGAACAGGCTCTGAAGACGCTGGAGCGTGCCATGGAAGCCCGCCCCAACGATAACGAAATTCTGGCCATGCACGGCATACTGGCCCTGAGCATGCCAGAGCATCAGGAGGCCGGCATTGCCAGCCTGAGCAAAGCATTGGCCAACGAGCCGGACCGGGTTCGCCTGCGTCTGGCCTTTGCCCGGCATTACCTCCGCAACGAACAACCCGAACAAGCCCTGGCCCAATTGCGCCAGGCATTTACCGCCCGGCCAGACGCATGGACCACTACCGGCGCCTACCTGAGCCTCCTGATTCAACAGGGCGAAACCCGGGAGGCCGGGGAAATCCGGGATTCTCTGCTGAACGGATGGGCAAACCAGCCCGCCGCCATTCTGCTTGCCAGCATAGCCGATGCGCGTCTGGGCAACGTTGACGAAGCAATAAAGCGACTCGAAGAGCTGGTGGACGAAAACCCGGAGCTTCAGGAACCGAAGCTGACCCTGGCGAGCCTGTACGCCCAGAAGGGCATGAATGAACAGGCCGTTGATCTGCTGGTGACCGCAGCGAACCTCAACCCGGAGGATATCAAGCCCCTTCAGCAGGCCGGCCAGATCTATGCACTCAACCACTCTGCCGGAGAAGTTGAAGCCTGGTTAACGGAAGTTGCCGATGAAAACCCTGACCTGGCACAGAATGCCGACACTCTCTCGGCGGTGATCAACATCCGTCAGGGCAACCTTGACCGGGCCCGAAACCTCCTGGGCCCGTGGCAGGATTCCGACTCGGCCATTGTTGAGCGGGCCATGGCACGGTTGCTGGCAGCCGAGGCAAGGGCCGCCGTGCAAGCCGAGGACTACACTACCGCTCGCACCAAAGCCGCTGAAGCCATTGCGATGGAGCCGCAAAACCTTCAGTTTGCTCTGCTGACGGTTGGTATCGCCCAGGCAGAGGGCAAGATAGATGAAGCCTTTGCCTCCCTGGACGCCGTTGAGGAAAACTTCGGGCAGGAGCCAGCAGCTATCCTTTCCCGAACAGCCCTGATAAGCCAAAAAGAAGGCGCCGAAGCGGCCTACGATCACCTTCTGGGCCAGTGGGAGACATCTCAGGAGGCCGCCCTGATGCCATCACTTCTCAGGCTTGCCAGGGCAGAAGCACCGGATTCGCTCGACGGGCTCACCAATAGCTGGTTATCGGCGCACCCGGACAGCGTTGCCGCACACATGGCACGAGCTGCGTGGCTGATGGGCAATGGTCAGGAAATTGTAGCCACCAATCACTACAAACAGGTGATCTCACGCCAACCCGATAACACCATGGCGCTAAACAACCTTGCCTGGATCCTGAGGGAAGAAGATACAGACAGCGCACTCGAATTTGCCGAACGCGCCCGCGTTCTCGCCCCCGAAAACCCGGCAGTGCTGGATACGTATGGCTGGATTCTGCACCTTGCCGGAAAGCATGCCGAAGCGAAAGAATTCATTGAAAGAGCGGTAGCCCTTGCGCCGGATGATACCGAGATCCGGGGCCATCTCGAGACAGTCGAAAGCGCGATGTAAAAAAGTTCGACACACCCCCCTGTATCAGGCCACCCACTCAGGCCGGAGAACCATGTTTCTCCGGCCTGTTTTATTACATTGTCGAAATTCTTTACGCGCACCTCTACACACCCCAAATAAATCCTTATAAATCATAGGACTACATTACTGGCACGAATATCGCTTAATAAGTAACAAGAGCGGGATCACCCCTCTCGCAAGCCAAACCACTCGTGAGGGTGGGACGGAAAGCCACAGATCTTCACATGAGAAGATGGCTGGGTTGCAAGGAAAGCTCTACTAAATTCAAGGAGTACATCATGATGACTTTCAAGAACGCACTTATCGGGGCATCGCTTTTGACCTGTGCCTCGGTTGCTTTCGCAACCCCCCAATATTACGGCAACACAACATCGGCAACCCCTCTGGATCTGAATCAGGGCGCAGGCTATTACCTCTGGAATGATGCCAACAACACCAGTGACTGGTCACTGCGCTGGACTGGTGACGGCGCCGACCACGATCCGGTTGAATGGTTCGGCAGGCTCACCTTCCAGAACTTTAAACTGGGAACGTATAACGAGGTAGCCTTTGAAGTAGGTGGCGCTTATGGAGACGAACTGAACACTTCAAATTCGCCCATTAGCCAGGACCTTCTGTGGACCGCCGCTACCAATGACTCGGGTGGTTATGATGGTTTTGATTTCAGCCTGACCGGCGACTATGAACTGATGCAGTTCACCCTTGGTTCAAGCCTCTACGCAGATCTGGACTCAATTAGTAATGACCCGGGGGTAGGATCCACCGGCATTTTCATCGGTGACGGATACGATTCCACTAACGTGCTCGTATTCAAGAATAATGAGGGTGGCACATCACAGCAATTCGAAATTCTGGTACCAGAACCAGGTACCCTGGCACTGCTGGGTCTCGGCCTTGCAGGACTCGGTGCGGCCCGTCGTCGCCGTGTATCCTGATTTGACCTGAAACGTAAAAAAGCCAGCTTCGGCTGGCTTTTTTATGCGTGAATTTGTGTTTCACGTAAATCAGATCCACAGTAACCTTACTGTTGGAAAAAGCCGGGCTAATAAAAAATGTTAAGGAAGACATTAGGCAACCTACCCTATTCCCGCCCTTACCTGATTGTGACTGCAGTCTGCGTGGTCATTTTCTTTCCTACCTGGTATCGACTTGCAGAAATCTGGCTGGAATTCGAACAGGTCCTCGCGCACGGCCTTGCCACCGCCGGCATCTTCCTCATTCTTCTGTTAATACATCCACCAAAGCCGTCCGGCTCTGACCCTGTAATTGCACGCCCTTACTTTCTTACCGGCGCGGTATTTCTCATCGGCGTTACGCTCATCTGGGCACTGCTCGAACTGATCAGGATTGACACCCTTGCCTATCTCCTGCTTCCCGTTGGGGTGATCGCTGCATCCTGGACGTTGCTGGGATTGCCCCGGACTCAGACTTTCCTGCCCTATGTTCTGCTTCTATCACTTTCTCTGCCGTTCTGGGCCGATCTGATACCCGCACTTGTCACCATCGCCAGCGTGGTGGTGGGCAACTGGGTAGAGCTATTCGGAATGACGGCACTGATTGAGGGCAACAGCATTACCCTGCCCTGGGGGCGCCTGATAATCGCCGACGGCTGCTCAGGCATCCGTTATTTTGCCATATCCATTCTGCTGGCGGCACTGGTGTCGATACTCAACGATTACCGCTGGAAAGGATGGCTGGCTTTGGTGACAGCTGCCATGTTGATCGGACTTGTGGCCAACTGGGTTCGCATTTTCATTCTCGTGGTAATTGGTTATGAAACCGAAATGCAAAGCGAACTGCTGACCGACCACGAAATGCTTGGCTGGGTGGTCTATGGCGCCTTTATTCTGCCCGCCCTGTATTTTGCGCCCGCCCGCCGCAGGCAGGCCCTGGCCCAGGACGAGCCACCCCGGAGATTTTCCCGAAAAGGCTTTATTGCAGTGGCCATTGCTTTGGTGGCTGGCCCTCTGGCCATCAATCTTTCCCAACTTACGGCCACCACCGCCACACCATGGCAACCGGAGAACCCGGAGCTGAGCTCCGCCCCCGCCTCCAGGCTCCCTCTGAAACTGGAGCTGCCTGACAACCTGGAACACCGGGTCTGGCAAGACAGTAATGGCGTATGGCTATCCCTGGCACAATCACAACGATCTGCCGAGACAGACTATAAACTGGTGCCTTATTTGCGCCCGACCATTGACCAGCAAACCTGGCTGAATTCCACCCGGGAAAACAATATAACCATCTACCAACATGTGACCAATCGCCAGAAAGTGGCTGTTTTTCAGCGCTATCAGGTGGGAGGTTATCAGGCGCAGCGCTACAGAAACGCCAAGCTGCTCCAGATACCGGCTACACTCAGGGGAGAAAGCCGGTTTGCACTGGTAACGCTTATGGCCACCTGCTCACCTCTTGACTGTGACAGTGCCGTATCTGCACTCAGCAACCGGCTGGCCACTCTACGTCTACAAACCCGCTAGCCGATGTCTGTCAGCCTTCGCGTTATCAAAAGTGCCGGCTTGCTGCTCAGCCTCCAGCTGGTTCAGCGCGGGCTGGGCATTGTCAGTACACTGGTACTCGCTCGCTTGTTGCTGCCCGAACACTTCGGGGTGGTGGCATTAGTAATGATTTCACTGCAGTTCTTCGAACTGCTGGTAGAAACCGGCAATCAGCAATACATCATTCAGAAAACCGAAGTAACGGATGCTGATCTGAACACCGCCTG
>Ga0209300_1000755_pt1 | contig 14557 bp, 14 predicted proteins | sample Shrwel_input2_RT_FD_187535 | JGI IMG/M metagenome (GOLD analysis project Ga0209300, IMG submission 187535) | Subsurface microbial communities from deep shales in Ohio, USA - Utica-3 well 1 S input2 RT (SPAdes) (version 2) ... | reverse complement strand
ACAATCTGCTGCTCGCTGCCGCCGATTCATACCATCGTGCGGGCCGGCAGCGAGCAGCAGATTGTCATCGAGGTGCTGGTGCAGCTCGATGCCCACCACCTGCGCGGCATCGCCCTGACGCCCACCCAGGGGCTGGCCCGCGGCATGCCGGTGATCGACAGCGGCGGCCCGCTCAAGGCGCCGGTCGGCCGCCAGACCCTGTCGCGAATGTTCGATGTATTCGGCCGTCCCATCGACCGCCTGCCTGCCCCGGAACCGGTCGAATGGCGCTCGGTACACCGGGCGCCGCCTGCGCTGGCGCGCCGCTCGACCCAGTCGGCGATCTTCACCACCGGCATCAAGCTGATCGATGTGCTGGTGCCGCTGGAGCGCGGCGGCAAGGCGGGCCTGTTCGGCGGCGCCGGGGTCGGCAAGACGGTGCTGCTCACCGAGATGATTCACAACATGGTGGGCACCCAGCAGGGCGTCAGCCTGTTCTGCGGTATCGGTGAGCGATGTCGCGAGGGCGAAGAGCTCTACCGGGAGATGAAGGAGGCCGGCGTGCTGCCCAACATGGTGATGGTGTTCGCGCAGATGAACGAACCGCCCGGGGCGCGTTTTCGGGTCGGCCATGCGGCTCTGACCATGGCCGAGTACTTCCGCGACGACGAGCATCGCGACGTGCTGCTCTTGATCGACAATATCTTTCGTTTCATCCAGGCCGGCGCCGAGGTGTCGGGGCTGATGGGCCAAATGCCCTCGCGGCTCGGCTACCAGCCGACCATGGGCACCGAGCTCTCGGGGCTCGAGGAGCGAATCGCCAATACCGACAGCGGCGCCATCACCTCGATCCAGGCGGTCTATGTACCGGCGGACGACTTCACCGACCCGGCGGCGGTACACACCTTTTCGCACCTCTCGGCTTCCATCGTGCTGTCGCGCAAGCGGGCCAGCGAAGGCCTGTATCCGGCCATCGACCCGCTGCAGTCGAGCTCCAAGATGGCGACCCCCGGCATCGTCGGCGAGCGCCACTACCGGCTGGCCCAGGAAATTCGACGGACTCTCGCCCAGTACGCAGAGCTCAAGGACATCATCGCCATGCTCGGCCTCGAACAGCTCTCCCCGGAGGATCGAAAGGTGGTGGCCCGGGCCCGCCGCCTGGAGCGCTTCCTCACCCAGCCGTTCTTCACCACCGAGCAGTTCACCGGCCTTGGCGGTCGCCTGGTCAGCCTCGACGATGCCTTGGAGGGCTGTGAACGGATTCTCGCCGACGAGTTCCAGAACGTGCCGGAAAGCGCCCTCTACATGATCGGGGCCATCGATGAAGTGAAGCTCAAGGCTGACGATGAAGCCAAGCGCAAGGCTGACGACGCGGGCCGAGGTAACGCTGGCAAAGCCAAGGCCAGCGAAAAAACTAAGGCCACCGAAGAAACCAGGTCCAGCGAAGAGGAAGCGCGTAACGCGCCCACGAGTAAGGAGAAAGCGAGCCAGCAGGAGGCCGGACATGTCGACTCAAGCGACGACGCCTGATGCGCTGATGACCCTCAAGGTGCTGCTGCCGTTTCAGGTGTTCGTCGAAACCGGAGGAGTGTCGCGGGTCGTGGCCGAGACCGTCGAAGGCTATGTCGGCCTGCTGCCCCGGCGGCTCGACTGTGTGGCCGCGCTCACGCCGGGCATTCTGATCTACGAGACCGCCGCCGACGGTGAGCGCTATGTCGCGGTGGACGAAGGGGTATTGGTCAAGGCCGGGTACCAGGTGCTGGTATCGGTTCGCAGGGCGCTGGTGGGCCACGATCTCGGTGAACTGCATGCGGCGGTCGAGCAGGCCTTCCTCAGTGTGGACGAGCAGGAAAAACGGGTGCGCTCGGTGATGGCCAAGCTGGAAAGCGGCTTTCTCAAGCGCTTCGCAGGCTTCGAACATGACTGACGCACCGAAGCGGGGGAGCGATAAGGACAAGCCGAGCCTCTCCGAGCAGGTCGGGGCCAAGGCGGCGCGTAAGCTCAAGGCGCGCCGTCACAGCGGCCAGGGCGTCTGGTTCGGGCTCGGCATGATGGGGCTGATCGGCTGGTCGGTGGTGGTGCCGACCCTGCTTGGCGCGATGATCGGAGTATGGCTCGACAAGCGTCATCCGGGGCCACCGTCCTGGACATTGACGCTTTTGCTGATCGGGTTGGTGATCGGCTGCTGGAATGCCTGGCACTGGGTGTCCAAGGAAGACCGGGCCATCCACGACGCGCAGCGCAACGGCGATGGGGACGAGCCCAAGACCAAGACAGAGGCCAAGACCCCATCGGGCAATAACGAGGAGCACCGGCGTGACTGAGCGATTCAACGGGGTTGGCCCGATAGTTTACGAGGCGTTGTTGACCTGGGCACCGGCGGGGCTGGCGGGCCTGGCGCTTGGCGCCTTCTTCTTCGGTGGGCTCTACTGGACCGTTCGCCGCGGGCTCGTCTCGACGCGGCCGGCACGGTGGTTTCTGGCGAGCCTCGCAGTGCGCCTGGCGGTGACGCTCTATGGTTTCTATCTGGTGGCCGGCGATCAGTGGCCGCGGCTGCTGGCCTGCCTGGTGGGTTTTCTGATCGCTCGTGTGGCGGTCACCTGGCTCACCCGCAGGCCTCGCTCAGCGGATGTCGTCCCAGTGGAGGCCGCCCCGGAGGAAGCCACCCCGGCACAGGAGGTGCGCCATGCGCCTGAGCCCTGATGAGATCATTTTCTGGCAGTTCGGCATGCTCAAGCTCAATGCCACCATCCTCTACACCTGGGGGCTGATGCTGGTGCTGGTGGTCGGCGCCTGGCTGATTACCCGCCGGCTGTCGAGTGGCCATCAGCGTTCGCGCTGGCAGAACCTGCTGGAAATCATCGTCACCGGCATCATCGCCCAGATCCGCGACGTGGGCCTCGATCAGCCGCGTCATTATATTGGCTTCATCGGCACCCTCTTCCTGTTCGTGGCCGCGGCGAGCCTCGCCACGATCCTCCCCGGCTATGAGCCGCCGACCGGCTCGCTGTCGACCACCGTGGCCCTGGCGCTGACGGTTTTCGTGGCGGTGCCATTCTTCGGTATTGCCGAGCAGGGCCTCGGCGGCTATCTGCGCTCCTACACGCAGCCGACGGTGGTGATGCTGCCCTTCAACATCATCAGCGAGCTGTCGCGGACCCTGGCACTGGCGGTGCGCCTGTTCGGCAACATGATGAGCGGCACCCTGATCATCGCCATTCTGCTCTCCATCACGCCCTTCCTGTTCCCGGTCATCATGAACCTGCTGGGCCTACTCACCGGCATGGTGCAGGCGTATATCTTCAGCATCCTGGCCACCGTCTACATCGCGGCGGCCACCCGCACGCGAAAGCCCGAGCTCAAGGCCGCCGCGCCGGCTGGCGGCGAGATCCCGCCGTGATAGTCGCGGCTATGCCTAAACGGGCCTCGCTGTTTTTCGCGTCTCATCGCTTTTCTGCAATGCGCCTCGCTACGGATCAATACGCCTCTTGGAGACTTCTATGGACAGCATGACGCTTATCGCGGTGATCTCGATCTTCACCGCCGGCATCACCACCGGCTTTGGCACCATGGGGCCGGCGTTCAGCGAGGGAAGGGCGGTCGCGACGGCCCTGACGTCACTGGCCCAGCAGCCGGATGCCTCCGCCACCATTACCCGCACCCTGTTCGTTGGCCTGGCCATGATCGAGTCCACCGCCATCTACTGCTTCGTGGTCTCGATGATCCTGATCTTCGCCAACCCCTTCTGGAATCACGTCATCACGCTGGGCTCGGGGTCCTGAGCCATGATCATCGACTGGTTCACCGTGCTGGCCCAGCTGCTCAATTTTGCCATTCTGGTGTGGCTGATGAAGCGATTCCTCTATCAGCCGATCCTGAATGCCATTGACGCCCGGGAGAGCCGGATCGCTGCGACCCTGGCCGATGCCGATGCCCGGCAGGCCAAGGCCGATGAGGAGCGCGAGCGCTTCAAGGCAAGCAATGCCGAGCTCGAGGCTCAGCGCACGGCGCTGATGGCTACGGCAAGCGAAGAGGCGGCGACCGAACGTACGCGGCTGCTCGAGGAGGCCCGGCAGGCGGCCGATGACATGCGCGATCAGCGTCAGAATGCGCTGCGCACCGAGGCCGAGCGGCTTAACCAGACGCTGCGACGCCAGACCCAGGACGAGGTGTTTGCGATGACGCGCCAGGCGCTGAGTGACATGGCCGATGAGGGCCTGGAAGCGCGCCTGGTCGCGGTGCTCCTCAAACGCCTCGACGAGATGGACGAGGACACCGAGCAGCGCTTCGCTGCGGCGCTCGAGAGTGCGCCGTCCAAGGACGCCTCGTCAGTCAGGGTGCGTAGCGCCTTTCCCCTGCCCGACGCCCAGCGGGCGGCGATTCGCGAGGCTCTCACTCGGCGCTTTCCCGCTGAGTTTACCCCTGAGGACCTGGCAACCAGCAGTCGTCTCGAGTTCAAGGTGGCGCCGGAGGTGATCAGCGGCATCGAGCTCACCGTCAACGGCCAGCAGCTTGCCTGGAGCCTCGAGGGCTATCTCGACGCCCAGGAGCAGGCCGTCGCCGCGCTCCTCAAGGACAGGATCACGCCGGACGCCGCGTCATGAAGGATGAGAGCCCCGGTATCGGCACCCAAAGCGAGTCTGACGCCGGGAAGGCGTCTGGTCCTGGTGACGTCGCGCCCGAGCAGCCGGCGAGTCTCGAGGCCGTCTTCATCGAGGCTTTCGCCGACCTGCGCCATACGCGAGAGAATACGCCTTTTTCGCTGTCGACCCGCGAGGTGGGCATCGTCACCAGCGTATCCACCGGCATCGCCCGGGTCGCGGGCCTGCCCAACGTCGGCTTCGAGGAACTATTGCGCTTTCCCGGCGAGATCTACGGCATTGCCTTCAACATCGACGAAGACGACATTGGGGTGGTGCTGCTGGGCAACTACTGGCAACTGGAGGCCGGTGATGACGTCGAGCGCACCGGCCGGGTGGTGGATGTGGCGGTGGGCGAGGGCTTGCTTGGGCGCATCATCGACCCGCTGGGGCGCGCGCTGGACGGTCAAGGTGCGCTTGCCACCGATGAGCGCCTGCCCATCGAGCGGCCGGCGACGGCGATCATGGATCGCGCCCGGGTCAGCGTGCCGCTGCAGACCGGCCTCAAGGTCATCGATGCGCTGATCCCGATCGGCCGCGGCCAGCGCGAGCTGATTCTGGGTGACCGGCAGACCGGCAAGACCGCCATCGCGCTGGACGCCATCCTCAACCAGCGAGGTCAGGACGTGGTCTGCGTCTACTGCGCGATCGGCCAGCGGGCTTCGGCGGTGGCCAAGGCGGTGGCCGTGCTGCGCGAAAAGGGAGCGCTTGCCTATACCGTGGTGGTGGTCACCGAGGGCAATCAGCCGCCAGGGCTTTCTTATATTGCGCCCTATGCGGCGACCAGCATCGCCGAGCATTTCATGGAGGCCGGCCGCGATGTGCTGATCGTCTATGACGATCTTACCCAGCATGCCCGCGCCTATCGCGAACTGTCGCTGTTGCTGCGCCGCCCGCCGGGTCGCGAGGCTTTCCCCGGCGATATCTTCTACATCCACTCGCGGCTTCTGGAGCGCGCCACCCATCTACGCGAGGAACTGGGCGGCGGCTCGCTCACCGCCCTGCCGATCATCGAAACCGAGGCCCAGAACATTGCCGCCTACATTCCCACCAACCTGATCTCGATCACAGATGGCCAGATCTACCTGTCACCGACGCTGTTCGAGCTCGGCGTGCTGCCGGCGGTGGACATCGGTCAGTCGGTGTCGCGGGTCGGTGGCAAGGCCCAGCGGGCCGCCTATCGGGTGGCGGCCGGTGATCTAAAACTGGCCTACGCCCAGTTCGAGGAGCTCGAGACCTTCGTGCGCTTCGGCGCCCGCCTCGACGAGGCTACGCGACAGGTGCTGGAACATGGCCGACGCATTCGCGCCTGTCTCAAGCAGCCGGCCTTTGCGCCGGTTGCGGTGCCAGCGCAGATCACCCTGCTGCTGGCGCTCGGCGAAGGGCTGTTCGACTCGCTGCCCCTCGAGAAGATGCCGGCCGCCGAGCAGGCCCTGCACGATGCGGCCGCGACGCTGCCCGAGGCGGTATGCGAGCGCTTCACAAGTGCCGACACCCTGAGCGATGAAGACCGTCAGGCGATACTCGACGTGGCCCGCCAGGCGCTGTCTCCGTTTCAGCCGGTCGCCGACGATGCGGCGGCCGTCGCCAAGGAGGGGGCGTCATGATCGAGACCATGGCCAGCCTGCGCCGCAAGATCGACAGTGCCGGCGATCTGCAGTCGGTGGTGCAGACCATGAAGGCGCTGGCGGCCTCGAGTATCGGCCAGTATGAGCATGCGGTGACGGCCCTTGCCGACTACACCCGCACCGTGGAGCTGGGACTTTCGGCCTGCTTTCGCGAGGCGGCCCTGGCAACCGCGGCGATAGAGAGAGACAGCCCCGAGACTGCGGCTGGTTCTAGCTCAGGCGTTGGCACGCCAACGGGGCCGGTCAGTGCCGTGGTGTTCGGCTCCGATCAGGGCCTGGTGGGCCAGTTCAACGACCTGGTGGCCGACGAGGCGTGTCGTGTGCTCGGCGCATTGCCGGGTACGCCGGAGGTGTGGGCGGTGGGCGAGCGGGTGTACGCCCGGCTGGCCGATGCGGGGCTCGAGCCGGCCGGACAGTTCGGCGTGCCGGGCTCGGTGGAGGGTATCGCGCCCCTGGTCGGGCAGATCCAGCTTGAAAGTGACGCCCACCGCGATGCCGGCGTCTTTTACGTCTTCCACAACAGACCCAAGCGGGGCTCGCTCTATGAGCCGACCCACCAACGCCTGCTGCCCCTCGATGCAGCCTGGCAGCAGCGCCTGTCCAGCATTCCCTGGCCGACCCACAACCTGCCCGAGGTGCTCTGCCAGGGCAGCGTCACCCTGCGTGGGCTGATCCATGAATACCTGTTCATTTCGCTGTACCAGGCCTGTGCCGAGTCGCTTGCCAGCGAGAACGCCAGCCGGCTGGCGGCGATGGAGCGCGCCGATCGCAATATCGATGAACTGCTGGAGACGCTTCACGGCACCCTGCATCGCCTGCGTCAGAGCTCGATTGATGCCGAGCTTTTTGATGTCATCTCAGGCTTTGAGTCTCAGCGCTAGAGGATTGTGGCGCCTTGAGCGCAGAGGCCGCCAGGAGCGTCAACAGGGCGTAGTGTGAGGCCACGGGACGATGCCGAGCACCTACCCGTGGCGTTGGCAGGGGGCTGTGTCAGCCGAGCTTCCCCAGTACGGTATCGGCGCTGCTCTCGTCAACGCCCTTGGCGTCGACGCCCAGGTATTCCACCACGCCGTCGTTGGCAATCAGCGCAAAGCGCTTGCTGCGAGTACCCATGCCGCCAGCGCTTACATCCATGTCGAGGCCCAGGGCACGGGCGAACTCGGCGTTGCCATCGGCGAGCATCGTGATTTGCTGGGCGTTCTGGTCTTTCTGCCAGGCATCCATCACGAAGGCGTCGTTGACCGCCATGCAGGCGATGGTGTCCACGCCCTTAGCGAAGATGTCGTCGGCCTTGATCACGAAGCCGGGCATGTGGGTGTTGGAGCAGCCCGGGGTGAAGGCACCGGGAACGGCGAACAGCACCACCTTCTTGCCGGCAAAGAGCTCGCCCAGGGCGATGTCTTCCGGGCCATTGGCGCCGTTGGTCTTGATAGTGACGTCGGGGATCCTGTCGCCTACGGAAATACTCATGCGGCGCTTCCTCTCTTGGGAAATGGCACGGCCAGCAGGGGGCAGGCCGTGAACCCTCACTCTAGCAAGGGCGTCGCAGAGGGGAAAACCACAAGACATGCCCAACGTTCAGGGCGAGCGGTTTACCGGCAGCTTATCTCAGCTTGGGTAGAGCGAAGTGAGATGCTGGCCGCTCGCCTACTCTCGCCAATTCTTGCCAATTTATGTGGCGCCCGCATGACCAAGTATCGCCAGCCTAGTGGCGTTTCGCGACGTGGTGCATTGGCCGGTCGACAAGGCTTGTACAATGCTAGGATACTCCTTCGTTTCAAGGAGTTTCATCGGACCGAGAGGGCGGCATGGACAAGCGCAAGGGCGGCATTCGACGCCGTAATGTCGAGAACATCCTGCTGGCGGCAGAGCGGGTCTTCGCCGAGAAGGGCTATGCGGGAGCGTCGGTGGTCGAGATTGCCGAGCTGGCCGAGATCCCTAAGTCCAACGTGCACTATTACTTCTCCACCAAGGAGGAGCTTTACCGCGAGGTATTGCTGGGGCTGCTTGAGGTCTGGAAGCAGGATGCGCTGTGCTTCGAACTCTATGATGACCCGAGAGTGGTGCTCTCGACCTACATTCGCGCCAAGATGGCTCATTCCCGTAATCGTGCCGCGGGCTCCAAGGTATGGGCCGCCGAGGTGATGCAGGGCGCGCCGGTGCTCGGGGACTGCCTGCGTGAGCACCTCTACGAGTGGGCCAAGCTCAAGGAGGCCAAGATCCGCACCTGGATCGAGGCAGAACAGATTCTGCCGGTCGATCCATCTTACCTGCTGTACATGATCTGGGCCTCTACCCAGCATTACGCCGATTTCGACTATCAGATCTGCCTGCTCAACGATGATGCGCCGCTGGATGACCTGCAGTTCGAGCGCGCCGTGCAGTCGGTAACCAGCATCATCTTGCGCGGGATCGGCCTGTCGTCCTGAGAGTCCATTGACCAGAAAAACGCCACCCCGGGCAAACCCGGGGTGGCGATATAATGATAAGAGAGTGTAACAAGAGAGGTTGAGATAGAGTGGCGCGAGAGTGATCTGGAATTGACTCAAACACCACCTTATTGAAGTGCCATCCTCAACCGGCGGCGCGGAAGGGATTACGCGGGTCCTCATTCCAACTCAGGTAGGGCTTATCGTTCTGCTGCGGCACCATGGTGATGCAGTCTTGCACCGGGCAGGTGATCTGACACAGGTTGCAGCCCACGCACTCGTCTTCGATGACCTCGTAGCGTCGTGCGCCGCTCTTCTCGATCAGTTGGGCGATCGACTGGTGGGAGGTATCCTCGCAGGCGATATAGCAGCGCCCGCATTGGATACACATGTCCTGGTCGATGTGGGCGATGGTCTGGAAGTTCATGTCGAGATACTTCCAGTCGGTGGTTTTGGCCACCGCCTTACCCGAAAACGCCTCCAGGTTCGCGTACCCCTTTTCCTCCATCCAGCGAGCCAGGCCGTCCTTCATCTCCTCGACGATGCGAAAGCCGTGCAGCATGGCGGCGGTGCACACCTGAACCGCACCGGCACCCAGGGCCATGAACTCGGCGGCGTCGCGCCAGTTGGAAATGCCACCAATGCCGCAGATCGGCAGATCCCGGGTGGCCGGGTCGCGGGCGATCTCGGCGACCATGTTCATGGCGATCGGCTTGACCGCCGAGCCGCAGTAGCCGCCGTGGGTGCTCTGGTGGCCCACGGTGGGTTTGGCCACCATCTGGTCGAGATCAATCGAGGTGATCGAGTTGATGGTGTTGATCAGCGACACCGCATCGGCGCCGCCGCGCAGCGCGGCCTTGGCGGGCTCGCGGATGTCGGTGATGTTGGGGGTCAGCTTGACGATCACCGGCAGGCTCGAGTAGGTCTTGCACCAGCGGGTGACCCGCTCGATCAGCTCGGGGTTCTGACCCACCGCCGCGCCCATGCCGCGCTCGGGCATGCCGTGTGGGCAGCCCAGGTTGAGCTCGATGCCGTCGGCGCCGGTGGCCTCGACTCGGGGCAGGATCGCCCTCCAGCTCTCTTCGACGCAGGGCACCATGATCGAGACGATCATCGCCCGATCCGGCCAGCGTTTCTTGACCTCGGTGATCTCGCGCAGGTTGATCTCGAGGCTGCGGTCGGTGATCAGTTCGATGTTGTTGAAGCCCAGCACCTCACGGTTGTGGCCGAAGTGCGCGGAATAGCGCGACGAGACATTGACCGGTGCCGGGTCCTCGCCGAGGGTCTTCCAAACGACGCCGCCCCAGCCGGCCTCGAAGGCGCGCTCGACGTTGTAGGCCTTGTCGGTGGGCGGCGCTGAGGCCAGCCAGAAGGGGTTGGGCGACTTGATGCCGGCGAATTCGATGCTCAGGTCGACCTGGGGTTTCTTCGCTGACGCCTTCATTACGCCACCTCCTGACGGGCCATGAGGTCCTGGTGAATGGCCTGGGCGGCCAGCTTGCCGTGCTGCACGGCCTGTACGGTGAGGTCCTGTCCCGGCGCCACGCAGTCACCGCCGGCATAAACGCCGGGCAGGCTGGTGCGCAACTGGCCATCGACGTGAATCCTGTCGACCTCGGGCTCCAGCCGCGCGGCGCGGGTATCGCTCAGGCTGTCCGCGGCGAAGGTCTGGCCGATGGCCGTGAAGACCGCATCGGCGGCAAGCTCCAGGGTCTCGCCGGTGTTGACCAGGCGGCCATCCTGCTCCTGGGTGCGCGCGAAGCGCATGCCGGCCACCCGGCCCTGATCATCCAGCAGTATCTCGTCGGGCGTCGCCCAGGTGACGATGCGAACCCCGTTGGCCCGGGCGATGTCCTGCTCGTGTCCGGTGGCCGACATGGCCTCGACGCCGCGGCGGTAGACCAGGGTGACGTCATCGGCACCCAGGCGCGCCATTTGCACTGCCATATCGATGGCGGTATTGCCGGCGCCGATCACTACGCATCGCTTGGCCAGCGGCAGTTCACCGAGATCGCTGACCTGGCGCAGCTCCCGGATGTACTCGGTGGCTGGCATCAATCCGGGCGTCGCTACGCCCGACGCCTCTTCACCGGTCAGGCCGAGTCGCCGGCTGGCGCCGAGGCCCAGGCCCAGGAAAACGGCGTCATGCTCGGCCTGAAGCGCTTCGAGGCTCAGGTTGTCGCCCAGGCGCTGGCCATGGCGAATTTCGATGCCGCCGATCTCGAGCAGGAAATCGATCTCCCGCTGGGCGTAATCGTCGGTGAGTTTGTAGCGGGCGATGCCGTATTCGTTGAGCCCGCCGGGCTTGGGCTCGGCCTCGAAGATGGTCACCCGATGGCCGTGCGTCGCCAGGCGATGGGCGCAGGAAAGGCCTGCCGGACCAGCGCCCACTACGGCGATATGCTTGCCGGTGTCGGCGGCGCGGGTAAAGGGATGGCCGTCGAAGTCCATGTGGTCGATGGCGTGGCGCTGCAGTAGGCCGATCAGTACCGGTTGGCACTCCTCGTGATGATTGCGCACGCAGCTCTGCTCACAGAGGATCTCGGTGGGACAGACCCGGGCGCAGCTGCCGCCGAGGATATTCTGCTCGAGAATGGTTTGGGCGGCGCCGTTGATATTGTCCTCGCTGATCTCGCGGATGAAGCGCGGGATGTCGATGTCCGAGGGGCAGGCCTGGATGCAGGGCGCGTCATAACAGTACAGGCAGCGCTGGCTCTCGATGATGGCCTGGCGCGAGGTCAGCGGCGGATGCAGGTCGCTGAAGCCCGCCTCCAGGGCCGCGCCGGCGTCACGGCTGTCTGCGGCGTGAGGCAGGTGGCTGAGAGGGTGTGAATGGGTCACGGTGATCACCTTGGTTGTTGTTATGGGCCCCTCGCGCCGGTCAGGTGGGCGCGAGGGGCATTGGTGTGCTTTTGCGGGTAAAGCCTCAATCGCGTTCGACGGCGGTGGGCGCGTTCACCTCGGCGCGACGCTGGAGCACGTCGTAGACGCCGGGGTAGGCCGGACGCTCGAGGTAGCGGCCGGCGCCGCGTTCGGCGTGCAGCTCGCCGTCGCGCCATACCCACTTGCCCTGGCTGACGGTGTGGCGCGGGATGCCGGTGACCGTCTTGCCCTCGAAGATGTTGAAGTCGATGTTCTGGTGGTGAGTCTTGGCCGAGATGGTGCGCGTGCCCTTGGGATCCCAGACCACCAGGTCGGCATCGGCACCGACCCGCACCGCACCCTTGCGTGGGTAGAGGTTGAAGATCTTGGCGGCGTTGGTGGAGGTCAGGGCCACGAATTCCTGAAGCGAGAGCCGGCCTGAGTTGACGCCCTCGTCCCACAGCACGGCCATGCGGTCTTCGATGCCGGCGGTGCCGTTGGGAATCTTGGTGAAGTCCTCCTTGCCCATGGCTTTCTGCTCGGCGCAGAAGCAACAGTGGTCGGTGGCGGTGGTCTGCAGGTTGCCAGACTGCAGTCCCTTCCATAGAGCATCCTGGTGCACCTTGCTGCGGAAGGGCGGGCTCATCACGTAGGCAGCCGCAGTGCCCCAGTCCTTGTTGCGATAGACGCTGTCATCGATCACCAGATGGCCGGCCAGGCACTCGCCGTAGACCGCCTGGCCCTGCTGGCGGGCGTAGGTGATCTCGTCCAGTGAGTCCTTGCAGGAGACGTGCACCACGTAGATCGGGGCACCTAGGGTGCCGGCGATGCGGATCGCGCGGCTGGCGGCTTCCCCCTCGACCTGCGGCGGCCTGGACAGCGGATGGGCCTCGGGGCCGGTGAGGCCCTGAGCGAGCAGCTTCTGCTGCAGGTGATAGACCAGTTCGCCGTTCTCGGCATGCACGGTGGGCACGGCGCCGAGTTCGAGGCAGCGGGTGAAGCTTTCCACCAGGATGTCGTCGGTGGCCATGATGGCGTTCTTGTAGGCCATGAAGTGCTTGAAGCTGTTCACGCCGTGCTCGTGGACCAGGGTGCCCATGTCCTCGCGCACGCTGTCGTCCCACCAGGTGATGGCGACGTGGAAGGCGTAGTCGGCGGCGGCCTTGTCGGCCCAGCCGCGCCAGGTCTCGAAGGCCTCCATCAGCGACTGGCCGGGGCTCGGGATCACGAAGTCGATGATGGTGGTGGTGCCGCCGGCGAGTCCCGCCGCAGTGCCGGTGTAGAAGTCCTCGCTGGCCACGGTGCCCATGAAGGGCAGTTGCATATGGGTGTGCGGGTCGATGCCGCCGGGCATCACGTACTGGCCTTCGGCGTCGATGATCTCGGCACCGGCCGGAACCTCGAGGTCGAGGCCGACGGCGGCGATATGGCCGTCGACGCACAGGACGTCGGCGCGGAAGGTTTCGTCATGGGTGACGACGGTGCCGCCACGGATCAAAAGCGTCATGGTCGCTGCTCCCTAGGTGTTGTCCGAAGAGTCTTGCCTGCTGTTGGGGGCTCGCAGGCAGTGGCCTGCCGCCGCTTGGGCGGCAGGTCGGGCTTACTCGCCGTCGGTCAGACGGGTGTAGGTCTCGGGGCGGCGGTCGCGGAAGAACTGCCAGTTGTTGCGGATCTCGCGGACCATGGCCAGGTCGACCTCGTGGACGAGCAGTTCGTCATCCTTGGCGCTGGCCTGGGCCTCGATCTCGCCGCGGGGGTTGGCGATGTAGGAGCTGCCGTAGAACTCGCCGATGTTCCAGGGCGCTTCGGTGCCGACCCGGTTGATGGCGGCGATGAAGCAGCCGTTGGCGGCAGCGGAGGCGGGTTGCTCGAGCTCCCACAGATACTGGGAGAGGCCGGCGACGGTGGCGCTGGGATTGAAGATGATTTCGGCGCCGTTGAGGGCCAGGGCGCGCCAGCCTTCGGGGAAGTGACGGTCGTAGCAGATATAGACGCCGATCTTGCCGTAGGCGGTGTCGAACACCGGCCAGTTCGAGTGGCCCGGCTTGAAGTAGAACTTCTCCCAGAAACCGGCCACTTGGGGGATATGGGTCTTGTGGTACTTGCCCAGGTAGCTGCCATCGGCATCGAAGACCGCAGCGGTGTTGTAGTAGATGCCGGTCACCGTCTCCTCGTAGATCGGCACGATGATGACCATGCGATGCTTGGCGGCGAGCTTCTGCATCATCTGGCAGGTCGGCCCCTCGGGGACACGCTCGGCGGCGTCGTACCACTTCTTGTCCTGGCTGGGGCAGAAGTAGGGCTGGTTGAACACCTCTTGGAAACACAGCACCTGAACGCCCTGTTCGGCGGCCTGCTCGATCAGCGGCAGGTGCGCCTCGTTCATGGCGTCGCGAATCGCCGCAGGGTCGAGGTCGGTACCGGTCTTCAGGCCCATCTGGATGACGCCGATCTTCACCTTTTCCATCGCATGATCCTCATCTGGTCTTGTTGTTGTGGTTTTTAAAAACTGACTATCGAGTCAGGTTAAGAAAAAACTAGACCCTGATGAGTCGACCTTGCAAGCACTTTTTGCAATGAGGTTATCGGCATCAAGGCATGCCTAACTATCTGAAATAAAATGCTTTCTCCATTTTGGTGTTACGGCCGCACATTTGTGGTTCTTCTTGACGACAAAGGTTTTTATTTTTTTAAAAACAGCATCTTACTCGCCTTTTTGTTGGCTCTATAAGTCCGCCGTGTGATGTTTTATGCACCATCTTGGAAATTGACTATGGTGTCAGGATGCTGGATTTTCTTGATCTAGAAGAGGTGTCGGGGATCATCAGTAAAAATTGACGGTTCAGACAGGTTTTTGATGATTATGTAAATCAATAAGTTGGCGGCGAAAGGTCTTGCTAGATGGCCTTCCACCGACGATGCAGGCCATGTCCGTTCGCGATTCGGGCATGTTTCTTGCGATGCAGCATGACGGCCCGGTACGCCTGGGCGTTTGGCGAGCCACTGAGGAGACAACAAC
>Ga0209300_1000754_pt1 | contig 14559 bp, 10 predicted proteins | sample Shrwel_input2_RT_FD_187535 | JGI IMG/M metagenome (GOLD analysis project Ga0209300, IMG submission 187535) | Subsurface microbial communities from deep shales in Ohio, USA - Utica-3 well 1 S input2 RT (SPAdes) (version 2) ... | reverse complement strand
ATTTAATAAGTTTTTAATTTGTAGTTAATTAAGGTCTAATATCTTGCTGATATTATTATAAATAGAATAACTAAGTGAATTAAAACCCTTCATTTTGAACCTGTAACAAAGACTGGTACTATATAAATTATTGAACTAGATAATTTCCTCCTTTGTTAATTTTAATCCCTCTCCCCAGAGGGATTTTTTATTTAAAAACAGTTTATTTTTTCAGATGTCAAAATGACCAGTACTTATTCAGAAATTAATTAAACTATGAGTTAAGAAATTAAAATCAATTAGGAGGGATATCAAATGAAAGAAATATTAAAAGTTTTATTGTTCATTGGCTTTATAGCAGTAAGTTTGACTGGAGTTAGTTTTGCACAAGGACCTGGAATAAATTCTGAAGTCAAAAACCATAATTTTCAAGCAAAAAGTGAAGGTGTTGGTTATAAATCAGTTGAATTAACTGATTATCAAATAAAAAAAATATTAGAATCTTTAACTGATGATCAAGTAAAAAAAATAGTTAAGTTGCTTGATCATCAAGTAGAAAAAACAATAGAATTATTAACTGATTACCAAATAGAAAAAATAATGGGATTTAGAGATGAATTTTATAATGATACTGAAGAGTTAAGAAATGAATTGAGAAGTTTAATTCGTGAGATTAGAAATTTAGAGTTTCGTGGAGCAAGTGATGCAGAGATTAGAGAAGTGGAAGATAAACTAGAACAAGTTTTAAGCAAAATAAATGAGAAAAGAATTGAGTATCAAAAAAATATTGAGTCTATATTAACCGATAGTCAATTAGAAACAATCGAAGAAAATTATTTTAATTTCCAAGAAACATTCAATAATTCAGACACCTCTAAAGGTATAAAAAATTGAAATAACAAATCAAATAATAGAAAATAATATAACTAAAGACTTTCTGCATGATCACAAATCTAATTATCTTTTAATTTTGCTTTAAAAGATTTTTAATAATTTGCTGATATTATAATAAACAGAATAAAAGAATGAATTTGATTCCCTTTTAGAAGCTGCACTAGAGGCAGCTATTACATAGATTTTTGTACTTGATAATTCTCTCCTCTTTTTAACACCCACTCCTCTTATGGAGTGGGTGTTTATTTTGTGTGCTCCGTAAATTATTCTGATAGTAGGTGAAAGTCCTATCTATGTTGTGGCATGTATCATGTAGAAGTCAACAATGACAGGGTGTTCACCGTGAGATGAAATCTGAAGAGTCTGAGACGTGCTGTTAGTCCAAAACATTATGTGAACCAGAGGTGGCATCTGTAAATGGCGATTCGCCATTATAACGAAGAAGCTCAATGCCGGCATAAAAACCATGCAATCTAGGCTGGATTTACAGATGTGATTAGGGTTGGAATGACAGTAAGATGGAATAGTTGACCGGAGGAGTTCTGTGTTTGCCTGAAACTAAAACTAGTTTTAGTAAGTCGAGGCATAACCTGAACGGGAAAACTAAGATGAAGTAAATACAGAGTTCAGATGGCGTCATAGTAGCAGTGATAACTGGTCTGGTGATAGTAGGGCGACCTGCAGGAGGATAAAGCCAGTTTAGCAAAGGACAGCCAGCGCAGTCGAAGTTGAAGATAATACAGGAGTGGTAAATAGATTTTAATGGTTTAAACACTGCTTAAAGCAGTGGGTCAGGCTGGTAGCCGGAGGGAGAAATCTAATTTCAAAGGTGGTAGGCCAGAAACACCATAACCTCAGTAGTAATATGTCAGAGGGGGCGATTGGTGAGAACCTAAAACGTGGCTGATAATATTATGAAGATAGGGTCTGTTTAACTGGACTGTAGAGTTGGAGACTGGTAAGTCGTGAAGTAAGGACTGGTGAAAGAGATAACTGAGAAGACGTATTACACTCTAAAGGATAAAGTAACAAAGATTAAAAATATGAAAGTAGCCGCAAAACATGTCTTAGACAACGGTGGCAGTGCAGGTGTTGATAGAATAGATACAGTAGAATTCAGAGAAAACTATTCAGTCCACATGAGAGAATTATACAGAGAATTTTTAGAAGATAGATATCAACCCAAACCGGCACTTAGAGTATTCATCCCGAAAAGTGATGGAAGACAGAGACCACTTGGAATACCCACAGTTAAAGACAGAATAGCTCAGGCGGCAGTCAGAGGAATACTGGAGCCGATATATGAGAAAGAATTCTGTGACTGTTCTTTAGGCTTTAGAAAAGGTAAATCGCAGATAGATGCGATAAACAAGATTGAAGAATACAGAGAACAGGGATACAAATGGGTATTAGATGCAGATATCAAAGGGTTTTTCGATAATATAGATCATGAGCTTTTAATAGAATTTATCAGGCAAAAAGTAACAGATGGGTGGGTAATTGAAATAATAAAATCGTGGCTGACCATGGGAGTCATGAAAGATGGAGAATATATACCCACAGGAAAAGGTACACCGCAGGGTGGCGTAATATCGCCACTGCTGGCGAATATCTTTCTGCATGAGTTCGATAAAGTGATGATAGAAAGAGGGTACAAGCTGGTGCGATTTGCTGATGATTTTGTTGTAATGACAAAATCAAAAAGGAAAGCTAAAAGAGCTTATGAGGTAGTTAAAGAAATTATCACAGAAAAACTCAAATTAGAACTGCATACAGAAAAGACAGTAATAACTAACTTTGGTGAGGGTTTTGTATTTTTAGGATTTGAGTTCATAGCCTGGAACTACAAGAGATCGAGAAAGAAGTCATTGGAAAAATTCAAAGACAAAGTTAGAAAAGTTACTAAGAGAAATCAGCCCTGGAAAGTGGAATCAATCATAAAAAGGTTGAATGCTAAAATATATGGCTGGGCTAATTATTTCGGTCATGGAAATGTGAAGAAACTTTTCCGGCGCTTAGATGAATGGATACGAATGCGGTTAAGGTCATATATGGAGAGGAAGAAAGCAGTTATTAATCAAAACAAAAGAATCCCCAATTCCTTTTTCAGGAAGAAGGGACTCGTTGCACTACTTACTAGATTGTCCTAGAGGACTAAAATATACAGCTGTGGTAACACAGTGACGAAGACTTATTCCTTGAGACGGGGCAACGACTGACGGAAAGCTGTATACGGGAGAACCGTACGTGCAGTTTGACGAGGGGTCCCAGCTGAAAAGGCTGGTCCTACTCTATTTTAGTGCAAAACTATTAAATCACATTCAATCCCAGCTGAAAGAGCAGATAAACTCCTGCAAAATAAACCACTGTGGCTGCAATCGCATCCCAGCCCATCCACATAAACGAGCGGCGGGAGCGATAAAACAAACCAATTAAAATTATTGTGGCCATTACTATCCCAACTGTTGCAGTTAAAATATGAACTATCCGGGCATCTTCCAGCAGAACTCCCTGACGATAAAAGATATCAGCAAAGAAAATCACTGTCATATTGAAAATGTTGCTGCCGAAGACATTTCCAACTGCCATATTATAGGCACCAATCTTAACAGCCGAAATTGTTGCAACAAGCTCAGGCAGTGAAGTAGCAGCAGCCACCATAATTGAACCAATAAAACTCTGATCGATCCCGGTCAGCATAGATATCTGATCAGCAGTAATAGTTAAGCGATAGCCGCTAAAAACAATTACAACTGCACAGAGGGCAAAACCCAGCAAAGCCTTATTTAGGGTATAGTCCGGATTTGGATCCTCTTCCTTGACAGGATCATCAGGATCAAGCGGATTTTTCTTATCATAGCGGTAAATCATGCGCACACTTATAAGATAAGTAAGCAGCAGAATAATACTATCTACTCCAACACCAAAAATACTTAAATTAAAGTTCATAAAATGAGATAAAATTAGGCTGAAGACAACCAGTGCTGAAAGCAAAACACCTACCAGACCAGAAAGAATGTGACTGTAGTTAACTCGAAGTAGTAATGGACCCTTACCCTGTAAAAGATCAGCAAAGGCTAAGATGACAAGGTTAAAAGTGTTGCTTCCAAAAGCATTACCGACTGCAATATCCGGTGCTCCAACAAGAGCCGAACTGATACTGGTCACCAGTTCCGGCAACGAAGTTGCCATTGCAATTAAAATTCCACCGATAAAAGCCTGACCCAGTCCACTTTTATCAGCAATTATATCTCCAAATCTTGATAAATAAGTTCCTGAAACAATAATAAAAACTGCCATTAAAATAAATTCTAAAATTAACTGTTTCAACTAAATCCCCCTAGCATAATATTATTAGTTTAATTAGTATTTTTTTTAAGCTGTAAAATTTTATAATAAACTTTTTCAGCCTCAGTTCCCATTTCTCCAATTGAATAACTTTCGGCCATATTTCGAGCCTTTTTTGAGTTCTGCTCAAATTTTTCTTTATCAGATAAAATCTCTTTAATTTTCGAACTCCATTTGTCAAGATCTTCTTCAGTTTTAAAACCATTATATCCATTTTCAATAATATCATCTATTCCACTTGATTTAACTGCAACTACAGGATTATAACCAGCCATTGCTTCTAAAAGAACCATTCCCTGAGTTTCAGTAGTTGAGGCAAAAACAAACAAATCTGCAGCCAGATAATATTTTGCCATTTCCTTAAAATCAACAGCTCCAATCAGTTCAATTTCATTCTGCAACTGATTATCTTTAATAAAATCTTCAATATTTTCCTTCTCTGAGCCGCTGCCTATAATAACCAACTTAAAGTTTAGTTCATATTTTTCTTTCAATTTTTTGATGCCATTTAAAAGAAAATATAGATTTTTTTCTTTGGAAAGTCTAGAAACTGATATTAAAAGATAATCTGAGTCTCCAACTAAATTATCCCTCAATAAATCAATTTGCCTCTGATCAAGGTCATAATAATCAAAGTCGATTCCAGTTGGCATTACTTTTATAAATCTGCTTACTCCAATATTGCGCAGATACTCTTTGGTTGAGCCAGTCGGGGCAAATACTGCATCTGTATTATTGGCAAAATTTCTGATCAAAAAATGAGAAAGTCTATTTTTAAAAAACTTACGCATAAATAAAATATTTGGTACGTAATGTGAGTATTTTTCCAGTCGAGTATGATATGTAAAGGCAATTGGCAAGTTAAACTTTTCAGCCAGCTTGCGCCCTTTATTTCCCAGCCAGAAAGGATGGTGAGCATGAACTAGGTCAAAATCTCCAGCTTTAAAATCTTTTTTTATCTGCGGAGAAAAAATATTAGTCACCGGAAAGTCCAGACCCGCCTCTTCATAATGATAAATCGACTTACAGCGAATTATATTTGGCTCCTCATCAGTTTCTTCTTTATATTCAGGGGCAAAAATTTTAACCTGATGCCCTCTTTCCCTGAGAGCCTTAGCCAGCCTTTTAATTGAAATAGGAACTCCACCAATTACAGGAAAATAATTATTGCTAAACATTGCAATTTTCAATTTCTTATCTTTATTTTCATGATCATCATAGGCAAAGTCTCTATAATAATCAACCTCTTTATTTATTTCCCTATGCAGAATATAGAAAATTGTTAAACCAATAAATAAGACCAACAAAATATTTATATAATTTGCATAAATAAACGACTGCAAGGATACCCAGATGTTAACGATTAATTTAGAAATAAGACCAGGGCTGTTTTCCAATCTTTGTACTTCTACATCAATTCCAGAATCTGAAACATTAACCAGTAAATAATGATAAAAACTCTTCTGATTATCAAAGATCAAATCTCCTCCAGCCCCACCACTTACATAGTAATTTACTCCCTCAATCTCCTCCTGATGATATATTTCAAGATTAGAAGAAAAAACAGTATCAAGATTATGTTCTGCAAAAATATCTTGATAAAAAGTTCTTAAACTTTTTGATTTAATATATTTTATGCTGTCATCTAATAAATATTCAGCCTCTATTTTAACTGGAGTTTTATTCATGATCACAAATTTATTTTCATATTCTGAAGCTTCTTTTAACTCATTATTCAGCCACTGCTGCTGCCAGTTCAAATTGGTGTTTTCGGTTGTGTCCAAAAAAATAAAATACGAATCACCAATCTGGTATGAAAAATAAAAAGGTCCAAAATACTTATAAAAATTATCATTGCCTCCATCATTTATTTCTCGTCTGCCAACTGCAGTTAAAAAAGGTATTTTTAACTTCTCTAAGGTTCTATAAAAAACTCTATACTTGCTTTCATCACCATCTCGAACATTATTGCCAGTTGAAATTATAAAATCAACATTATTTTGCTTTATTTTTTTCAGAATTCGATTATCAAAAATTGCAATTGAGTTTTCGATATTTCCAACTACTGCAAAACTGTAATTATTATTATTTGTATTCCCTCTAATTATCTCCATGTTTTTAACATTAACTGATTTAAAATCCTGAATAGTATAAGGGGCGTAAATTTTATAGCTGATTATAATTGAAATAATAACAATAAAAATTAATATATATAATTTACCTCTATTCTTCAACTTCTTGTCCCCCTCTAATAATTAGAAAGAAAAAAACAAAGACTCCTATAAAAATCCCAATAAATTTACTAAAAAATCTCCAGTAAAATAAAAGTGGGAATAGATCAGAGCGGTTTACAAATCTGGCAAATAATAATGAATATCCGCCCTCAGCTATCCCTGCTGCGCCAGGTGTTGGGGCAAAGTACATAATAAAAACAACCAAAATCTGTGAGGTTAGTATCTGGAAAAAAGATATATTGGTATAACCCAGCCCTTTAATTATCAAAAATGAAAATGAGAATTCCGTTAATAAAAATATACCTGTAAAAAATAAAGATAAAAATACAAAAAATTTCTTACCCTGAATAAAAAAAGCAAGATCTTCTGAAAAGAGTTCTAGATGTTCAAAAATGTATCTAACAATTTTTCTGAATCTTTTTTTACTAAGAAGATGTTTAGATTTTATAAAATAAAATAACTTATATAAGATTTTCATGACTAATCTGACTTTAAAAATTAAAATATACAAAATAAAAACATAAAGAACCAAAAAAACCGCAAAATAAATAAAAACATAATTTCCAGGAAGTAAATTAAGCATCGACTGATTCCTTAAAATTATAAAAGGTACACTCAAAAAAAGCATAGTTGCAGATAATAGAGTTCTAATTAAAGCAGCTGCAGAAGATTTCCCCAGTGGTACACCTTTTTTTTGTAAAAAATAAACTTGAGCAAAACCACCGCCAGTAGCCAGTGGAGTAATATTTGAGATAAAGAAATTAATAAATACTAACTTATATACATTCCAAAAAGAAATTTCAGCATTTAAAGTTTTTAAAACAAAATATAACCTTGAAGCATCAAAAATATAATAAAAAAATAATAGTCCTATTAATGATATAATGACTACTGGAGAAAAAGAAAAAAATACATCAAGATTACTGCCCTGAGAATATATTTTATTAATGTAATACATTGAAACAGCTGATATCAAAATAAAAAATGCAAAATAAAGAAGAGAATTTTTTAGGTTAAAATATTTATCTGTGAAGTCTTTGCCTTTTTTCTCCATTAATCTTTCATCCTTTCTTATATGTTTCATTAATCGTTTTCACAGTTTTTAAATCAGGTTAAGATATTTCTAATATGGCATTATAAATTTAATTAAACTATGTAAATACTGGTTTTGTGTAAACGAAAAACTTTATTTCTCACGATAACAATCATAACAAATATAGCAATTGAACTCAATAAATTTTTATCTCTGCATCTTTTGGACTATCATTTTTTTGCCAATAAATGTTAATTGGTTTAATATTATGAAAAGTATCTGATAGAATTAAAAAAGCTTTAATCTAATAATTATCTCATTTTAACTATATTTTAATAATCAATTATTATACTTTTAGTAGATAAGCTGAAGTAATCATCTATTAGTTAGTAGTTTTAATAATTTTTCAGTCAATTATTTTAAAAGGATGTGGTTTAAAATGAAAAAAATAATTTTATCTTCTTTGCTTATCATTGTTCTTATTCTACCAGTGACAGTTTTTGCTCAGGATTTAAACTTAAATTCTAAGCAGCCAGCAGATCCAAATTTGAAGAATAAAATGGATTCAAATATTGTTGCCAGGATTAATGGAGAAAAAATAACCAAAAAAGAATTGGCTCAAAAGGCGAATACAAATCAGCTGCTAATGCAAATAAACCAAATTGATCAACAATTCCTTCAGACTTTGACCACCACTGAAAGTGGTCAAAAAGTTCTTAAAGAGTACCAGAAGCAGCAGCTTGACAACTTAATTAATAATCTTTTATTACAACAAAAAGCTGAAGAAAAAGGAATTAGTCTCAGTCAAAAGAAAAAAGAAAAGCTTTATCAACAGCAGAAGAACGCAATTATAAAAAATAATAACTTAACTCAAGAAAAGTACCTATCAATTCTTAAAAATCGAGGCTTTAAAAATGAAAAAGAGTACAAACAACAGTTTTTTAAGAATCCACAGTTAAAAGTAAATAAACTAATTGAAGAAGTAGTAGTTTCTGATCTTAATGTCACTAAAAGTGAAATAAAAAACTTTTATGAAAAAAATAAAGAACAATTTACTAAAGATGATAAAGTACAGCCTTTAGAAAAAGTTAAGCCTCAAATAAAAGAATTGTTAAAACAACAAAAAAGAAATAATAAAATTAGTCAGTATGTAAAAAACATTAGAGAGAAAGCAGAAATCACTAAAAACATTTAGTCCTCCTTGATCGTAGATCTTTTGTAAAACAGGTCCTATTTTGGGATCTGTTTTTTTTATGTAAAGAAATGCTCCAGTCAACTATTAAACTACCTTAATAAGCACAGCAAAAATAAAAAGACCGGCATAAAAAACCGGCCTCTTTACTAATTGGGAGTGTATGTGCTGTTAATATGCTAATCCATAAAATATATCTTCTACATTACCTGATTCAATACTAATTCTTTTTAAGTAATCTTCATAACTATCAGCCCAATTTTGCTCATTGACATTCATCTTATCTTTACTAAATCCAATAAATATCCTGGCTGTATCATCAATTTCTAGCTCTTCTACAGTAATTTCCGTGCTCATTTTATTATCTTCAGTTTCTATATTAACTTCATTACTATAACCAGTTGGACTAACAAGAATTTGATCCATTGCTGCGGCAGTTTCTATATTAATATTTAATTCCTGTCCATCTTTTTTACCTCTATTGGCTATAAGTATAGTACTCCAGAGATAATCTCCTTCTTCAACTTTTGCTTCTGTGTCAATATTTTCTACATCAGCATAGGCATCCGAAAATCTTTCAGAGCCTCCGGGAATAAATGATGTCTCATAATCAGGCCTTAAAATTAAATTGCTGTTTTCCTGTGCTGTCCCCTGTAAACCATTAATTGAAATGATAACCCAGATAACAAAGGCAATAGCTAAACCTATCTTCAGATAATAATAAAACATTTCCTTTTTGCTTTTTTCATTTTTCTTCATGATACCCCTCCAAATTAATTAAATTTTATAACTATTTCTTGATTATAATTATAAACAAAATATAAACAAAAATCAAATTTATATACAAATTATTTATATTTAGTCTAATTTAAGGCTATTTTAGATTTAAAAAAGGATTTTTACCGTTATCTTAGAATATATAATATAAACAAATTGTAAATGAAGGAGGCAATTATGAATTTAAACAATAAAAAAATCTTATTGATTGAAGATGACAAAAATATATTTGAACTAGTTAAAGCTATGTTTAATAGTTATAATACAGAAGTTGTTTTCAAAAAAGATGGAAAATCAGGTTATAAAGAAGCTATAGAAAATGATTATGATCTAATTCTGCTGGATATAATGCTGCCTGAAATGGATGGCTGGGAAATCTGTAAGAAACTAAAAGAAAAGAAAGTTTATACTCCTATAATTATGTTAACAGCCAAAGCCGAAGAAGCAGATAAAGTTTTAGGGCTAGAAATTGGTGCAGATGATTATGTAACAAAACCATTTTCACCCAGAGAATTAAGGGCAAGAATAAAAGCGGTCTTAAGAAGAACTGAAAACCAAAAAAGAGAAAATAACAGTAACTCTGAAGTCTATGACTTTTCTAACTTTAAATTTAAATTAGATAATGATGATAAGTCTGTCTCTATCAATAATCAAATTATTAGTTTTGCACCCAGAGAATTCGAGTTGTTTGAATTTATGATAAAAAACTATAATAAAGTCTTTTCCAGAAAAAACTTACTGAAAAATATTTGGGGAGCAGAAAACAATCAGGAAATTAGAACTATTGATGAACATATTAAAAGAATTAGAAGAAAATTAAAGGAAAAAAATATAAATAATAAATTTATAAAAACCATCTGGGGAACTGGCTATAAATTTAAGTTTGAGGAAGATAATGATGAAGATTAATCTTAATAGTTTTTTCAGCAGATTGTTAATTTCAAATACTATTATAGTATTAATCACCATAATTATTATCAGCAGTATCTTTGGCTATCTGATACAGAATTATTACTATGGTTTAAGAGAATGGAAAGCTTCTAAAGATGGTCACAGAATTGCTGAAATCATTAATAATTACATCAATAATGCTAATCTGAAGAAATTCAAACAGGACGAAAGTCTGTTAAGAATAAACACAATTTCCAAAACATCTGAACTGGAAATTGGAATAATTAATAATCGTGGTGACTTCATTTTGAATTCCTCTAATTTTGATTCTTTAAAAATGGAGATCGAAGATAAAACTTTAGAAGAAGTAATTGCCGGTAATCAAGTTATAAATAAAATAAAAGGTCCTAAAAAAAATGAACTGCTTATGATCTTCCCTCTTTTTAAAGATCCACTTAATGAAAATAAAGATATCTCTTTAAATACAAGAGGAAGCTCTGACATTATTGGAGGAATTATACTAAAATCAGAATTAGACAGTGTAAAAACAACTATAATTGACATCTTAAAATTAATCTTCTATTCATCTTTAATAGCCTTGATTATTGCATTAATTTTCAGCATTAGATTCAGCAAAAATATTACTAAACCACTAAATAAAATTCAGGCTTCTGCCAAAAATATTTCTAATAATAAATTCACCAAAATTAATAAAAAAAATGTTAAAACAACTGAGTTAAAAAATCTAATCGAGACCTATAATTACGCTGTATCAGAGATTGAAAAAACCATCAAAAGGAAAACCAGGCTGGAAAAAATACGCAAAGAATATATTGCAAACATATCACATGAATTTAGAACTCCTCTTTCATCAATTAAGGGTTTTACTGAAATTATTGAAGAACAAAATTTAAATCAGAGCCAGATAAGGAACTATTCATCGATAATGAGAAATGAAGCTGAACATCTTCAATACCTTGTAGAAGAATTACTTATCCTGGGCCAATTAGACTCAGATGGAATCAAATTAAATATAAAAAAAGTGAAGTTAAAAGAATTAATTAGTTTTGCTGTAAATTCATTAGAAAATGATATTAAGAAGAAGAACATAAAAATAAAGGGGGATTATAAAAATAACGAACTATTGATTAAGGTAGATCCAAATAAATTTAAAGAAGTTTTTATTAATTTAATAGATAATGCAGTCAAACATTCTCCCGAAAATTCTAAGGTAGAAATTATAACTAAGAAAGTTTATAATCAAAAGAATGAAATAAAAAATTTAAAAATCTTAATTAAAGATGAGGGAAAAGGAATCAAAGAAGAAAAGCAGGATAAAATATGGGAAAGGTTTTATAAAGTAGATGAATCAAGATCCAGAAATGATAGTAATGGAACCGGTCTTGGCCTTGCTATAGTTAAAGATATTATTGATAAACATCAGGCAAAAATCAATGTTCAAAATAATAGTCAGGGTGGAGCTATATTTACAATAACTTTAAATGAAAAACACCTTGTCTAAAGTGAAAATATCAATTCAAATATAAAAAAAGAATTATTTTAATTTTCTCCCCTACATTACCGTAAATAACATGCTGTATTTAGACTCACTTTTCTCAATTTACAACCCTCAGAGAAAACCCATTATTTAATAAACTAAATGAATTATCTCTGAGGGTATTCATCTCCAACCATAGATTAATTTCCTTGCAATAAAAAAATCCCTGCCACCATTAGTTTAACAGGGAAAAATATACATAGTTCAACTTTTACTGATTAAAGAAATTATTTCTTTTCTTCTTTCTTTTCAATATCTTTCTTTTCAGGTTTTTTCTTAGCTACTTTTTTCTTGTCTTTCATTTTTCAGCACCTCCCTGATGTTTCACCTTACTACTTGAACCTAAATTAATTATATTACAGAAAACTCGAAATAATATCTAATTATTAGGTACTCCTGAAGAAAATATTATACAAAATAAAAGCCCCAGAAAAGCTCCATTTTACTGAATAAGTGAAGTCTCTCTGGGGTAATTAAAACTATATTAATGCTTAGAGATATAAACTCCATCTTTAAATAGTTTTATCCCGGCATAAAGAATTATAAAGAATTCCAGCCTGCCTAAAAACATTCCGATCGTCTGAGTCCAGATTATACCCAGTGGAGCTTCTGGTGAAAGTAAACCGATTGAAATCCCAACTGTACCTAAAGCTGAACCGAATTCAAACATACTGTCTAAAAGCGAATATCCGTATGCTGTATGAACTGCTACTCCCGCAAAAAAAGTAAAGAGATATAGTAATATATAATTGGCTACATCTTTTACATGCTGATCTTTTACATAAAACTTGTTCTCCCCTCGCCAGAGATAATTACTGCTGACACTTCGGCGGGGTAAAAACTGTTCTTTAATTTCCCAGTAGATTGATTTAAAGATCAAATAAATTCTATACTGCTTAATACCACCAGCAGTTGAACCTGTTCCACCACCAACAAGCATAATTAAAATAATGATAAAGTTAGCAAATATCGGCCAGCCAGCAAAAGAAATAGTCGAAAAGCCGGTTGTTGATAAAGCCGTAATGATCTGGAAAAAGGTAATCCTAAAATTCTCGCTCAGCATTGGATATAAAGAGTTTAATGAAAAAAACATTAAGATAGGAGTTAAAAATATAAACAATGTGATCATTAAACGTATCTCAGCATTTTTAAAGAAAGTTTTAACCTTACCTTTTAGTAGTGTGTAATGGGTTGCAAAGTTTATAGTACCAAGCAGCATCAGGACTATTGTTACCACTTCAATAGATAAGCTGTTGTAATGGCCTATACTGTCTGGCTGAGTGGAAAAACCCCCGGTAGAAATTGCAGCCATAGAATGATTTATAGAATCAAAGAGAGGCATCCCTGCAAAATAATAAAGAATAATTCCTGCTGCAGTATAGAAAGTATAGATTTTCATAATCAACATAGTAGAGCGTTTTACATGGGGTAAAAGTTTATCACTTCGTGCCTCAGCCATATATAAACCCATTCCATGAACCGGGAGCAGTGAAGATAAAGCAATAACTGCCAGTCCAGCCCCACCAAAAAACTGCATAATAGAACGCCAGATAAGGATTAATTTAGGCGCAGTAGTAACATCAACTAGAGATAGCCCGGTAGTTGTCCAGCCGCTTACCACTTCAAAAATAGAATGAGACCAGCTCATATCCAAAATAGTGATAAAAGGTACTGCAGAAAAGAATATTGCTCCCAGCCAGGAAAAAATAACAATTATACTCCCTTCATTTAAGGAAAGTTCCACATCTTCTTCCTGGTGTCTGCTCCCATAAGTAAATAAGACTAGTCCTGCCAGAATAGATAATCCTCCTGCCAGCAGAAAATGAGGAGCCAGGCTGCTCTCCTCGGGAAAAGCAAGTAAAAATAAAAGTGGTGAAAGAATAGCAGCACCGGCAAAGATTATAATAATCCCGGTATATTTTGAAATCAGAAAGTAGCGAGAAATAAGCAGATTTTTGTATTTCATCTTATTCTTCACCACCAAAGACTTTAATAGCTTCTGCCTGTTCTTCCGGCAGTGAAATTATGACAATCTTATCTCCAGCCTGAATCTTAGAGCCACCTCTGGGAATTGAAATATCTCCATTCCTTACTATACCACCTAAAACAATCGAGATAGGGAGGTCGATTTCTTTAATTTCTTTGCCAGCAGCCTCAGAGTCAGGAGCTACCTCAACCTGAAAAATACTTAGTTTCCCCTCTTCAATCATTGTTAGATTACTTACATCATCAGAGATCACAGTCTGTTCAATTATCGAACTGATTAAATCTGTAACATTAAAAATTCCAGTAATTCCAAGAGTATTAAAAAGCTCTTCATTTTCTGGATTATTTACCAGGGCTGTAGTTCTCTCAACCCCAAAATAGTCCATTGCCATCTTGCAGATAAAAAGATTACTGTGATCTTTCTGAGTCAAAGATACAAGGTTATCTGCCTTATAAGCACCAGCATCTTCCAGAACTTTTTTATCAGTTGCATCACCGAAGACAACTGTTGCCTTTATTTCTCTTGCCAGATCATCAGCTAGTTTACGATCTTTATTGATAATTGTTACAAAATGTCCTTTAGAAATTAGCTTTTTGGCAAGATGGTAAATTAGCTTACCTCCTCCAACCAGTATAATCTCCATAATTACCTCATCCCTTCTCGCTC
>Ga0209300_1000752_pt1 | contig 14575 bp, 21 predicted proteins | sample Shrwel_input2_RT_FD_187535 | JGI IMG/M metagenome (GOLD analysis project Ga0209300, IMG submission 187535) | Subsurface microbial communities from deep shales in Ohio, USA - Utica-3 well 1 S input2 RT (SPAdes) (version 2) ... | reverse complement strand
CATCAAAACTTAGCGAGCTTAGCGGAGTGTTCTTAACTGAAATACTTTCAAGGGTATCTGACTCGATACTAAAATCACTTGATTGAAAAGTGTACGTTTCATTCAACAAGCCGTATCCTACATCAGTACCACAAAACCGCACATTACCGTAATTTAAAAAGAAAAGTAAATCAACATACTGCTCATCGCCTACAAGACTTATGCGGGGATTTGCTGCATATACAGGCTTGATTCTTCTCGTACCGTACAGTTTCGGAAATTGTGCATATGGAGCAGGTTTATTTTTACTCGCTGATACACTCCGGATGTTTTGTCCTGCTACTGAGTCTTGACCCATTCCACCAATTCCGGGCATTTCGGCAGGGAATATTTCGTTTACAAGAAGTCCACCGGTTGTAGCCACTCCGGCAGCTGCAAGAGTGCCATAAATACCACCAATAGCCCCACCGGTAGCCATTGCCGCTACTGTCACGGCAAGCATTGCAATAGTACGGTCTTTGTTGCCTCCACCGCCGCCGCCTTGCGGACGCAGATAGATAGAGATTATATCGCCTTTCTCGGCGTTTACTATTTCGTATTTATCCTGAGAGATATATTTACCGTTTATCTTTATTTCAAAATTAGACTTATCTATATGCCCAAAAGTCTCACTTATATTTATCTTTTCGGCCGCTTTTACAGAAGCTAATTCCTTAAATATCATATGTAAATACTCCCTGTATTCTGTCTGTCCACCATTTCCTTGTATGTCTTTCTATTGCTGCATTTGTCCTCTCCATCACATGTAGCATTTTCCGCCCGTTCAACCAAATCCCTACGTGAAGATGTCCAGCAAAGAAGAAAACCATTATATCCCCTTGCTTCGGGGTCGTTGTTTTCCGTGCGTTTTCCTGTTCTCGTTTAAACAAGTTCACCGTGTTTGGGTCTCCTGTGTCTTTATATTCGAGTGTAAAATCTGTTAAATTAATTCCGTACTCTTCTTTATAAAACAGTCTAACCAAGCCCCAACAATCACAGCCCTTGAAATCAGAACCTTTTTCTTTAAACGGGATACCAACATATTTATTGAAATAAGCCATTCGCTACTCCCGGCACAAAAGCCCATTTCATCGCGGGCTCTTGTAAAAACCTTCTTTCAAAACCTAAATGAAAATTCACCGCTGCATCATCCCAATCTACATTAAGAACTGAGAAGTTATCCGGTCCGAGTTCTATATATGCATTCCCGGCTGTGTCAATCATAATAACATAAGTTTCAACATCCGGACTTGTGGGCTGTGTTTTTATCGTTGTAATTAAATCAGGGTCTACATTGCCGACGCTTATTGTCATTGTAGGTAGGCTATCCTCTTCTGCTGCCTGCATGTCTACACCGAAAGGGATAGGCTCGAAATAGTTACCATTTATTGTATAACCTACTTTGTCACCTATAATCCTGTACGGAGTACCGCCGTTCAGATTCGGGTGTGTTATTTTTAATGCGTATGTAAAGACATGGTCTATATTTTCTGAAAGTAATTGTTTCAAAGCATCTTGGCTTACAACCCTCAAGGCTTAACCTCCAAAAATAATGTCACATTCCACATTTTCAAACTGCCCCGTTTGTGATTATATGTAAATCTTTGAAAAAGCCTAACAGTTGCCGAGTTCCTTGTGATAGGATGTACCCATGTAAAATCAGCAGAACCATTAGACAAAGTATTGTCATAAAAATCATACAAAGTTTGTAGTTGTGTATCAGTCATCAACATAGGCAATTCGAATTTTTCATAATAAGCTGAGAATTTTCTGCGCTGAATAGGCGGTCCCCAACTCATCTCATAACGCTGAACGGTTTCGTCAGCTTCTGCACTTAAATCTAAAACATCTCCCATCTGCGGTAAATTACTTGGCCATGTAACCATGTTATCTCCTTATCGGGGATCTATCTATGTTAAAAGAATTCCGCATTGTCTTATCTGCCCCGCCTGTGCCAATAGTTTTTCTAACTTCATCTCTGACAAGTAAAGTAACGTTTGTTTTGCCATTCTTGTTCTCTGTTTTAGCTTCTATCTGTTCCCCACTTTGTCGTTGATCTATCACCTGCACATTTACATTCCCCATTGCTTTCATCTGTTCCTGAGTAAATACACCCTCACCATTCTTAAGTATCGCAGGTGTTTCATTCGCAGCAACACCGCCTGAGTGGAATTTTGGTACATCCCTTGTAAAGCTATAGTCAGCACCTACGATACCGCCTGAATGCATTCCAAAAGCTGTAGTGCCTCCTGCTCCAACATGAGCAGGCGCTCCGGTATTCATCCCGCCACCAAGGGATAAGTTAGAAAGGTTAGAAATAAGAGGTTGCACAATCATTGACCTAATAAGTTGCTTTTGTATCTGTCCCAAAACATCTTCTACAAGAGCTCCGAATTTTAAAAACTTGTCACTTGTGACGTCAAGAAAATTTGTAAAAGAACTTTCCATTTTATAAGTAACGGAAGAAGTCATGTTTTTAATACGATCTGCAACGTTTCCATATCTTCTGCTATATTCAGCCAATCCTTGATTAAGCCCGGCATAAATTGTGTTTATTTCTTTTCCGGACTGCTGTCCGTATGTGATCACGGTCTCAAAGCCTTTTGCAGTTTCCTTCTGTGTTTCGTTTAATTCTTTTGCTCGCTTGTCTGCTTTTTTAGCACCTTCTGCGTAAGACAGCCACATATCTTTCCAACCACGACCTGGAAAGCCCATTTCAGCATAAGACGGATATTCTGTTTTTGTGTCTGTACCGCCGCCACCACCGCCAGGACTCGGTTGTTTTCTATTTTGTAATACAGATAATTTTGTAAGTTCGTCAGTACCCTGTAAGCGGTAATCCATATTATTAAGACTGCCGATAACTTTAGCAAAATTTTGGTTAGTTTGTACATTACCACCCCAAGAACCACCACCTGAACCTACTTTATCATAAAGAAAATTAAAAAATCCTGCCTCATCTCTGCTGGGCATATTTTGACCGAATCCCCAATTTTTTGTCATTTCTTCTACATTTTGTAAGACGTAAGCCAACATTCCGCCGCCAACAGCACCACCAATACCGCCCATGCTACCGCCGAAATAAGTAGCCGCAATCACTTCCCAATTATCAATTAACTTTTGGAAACCTTTTGAATTTACAACATCCTCAATAGAGCTGCCAAATTCACGAATTTTTGAAGGTATATCCTGAGTTATAAAATCTTTGTTTGAACTAACCCATTCTGACATGTTTGTAGCAGCTTGACCAATTTCAGGGGCAAGAGATGCGACTGCGGCCGTTAGTGAATTTTTCACAACTAGTGAAAGATCATCAATGTTATCTTTCGCCTGCTCAGTATTTCTTAACAAACCGTCTTTTATCTCTATATCTAATCGCTCATATCTTTTTGATAAAGTTTCAACGTTATCAATCATGTTTGTCATAGCAACGCCTGCTGTTCTTGAAAAAGCAGCAGATGAAAGCGCAGCACGTTCAGACTGATTTTCTATACCCTGCAATGCACGGAAATATAAATCTAATGCTTCCGATGTACTGTTAGTCTGTATTAACTGTTCTCTTAGTTGATTATTATTCTTTTTTAGAATTGTATTAAGTGCGCCTGTGTCATTTTTAAGCTCACCAAGACGTTTTGTGAAAGCTGAAAAACCTTGTTCAAGTGCGCTTGTTTCAACGCCTGAGCGTTCAGCAATATAGATATATTTTTGTAATGCACTTGTGCTTATACCGATAGAATCAGCAGTTTTAGCAATAGCGTCAGCAGCTTCTAAATTGCGATATACGAGATAGCCAAGACCGGAAGCACCTGCAACAGATCCAATAACTGTTTTTAGATTAAGCATTTTTTTACGATAATGCTTAACAGACTTGCCAAACTTATCCCAACTGCGCTCCATTTTTGCAAGACTGCGGTTAGTTCTCGATGCGAAAGATTTGGTTGTTCTCTCGGCATCCTTAATATTCTTGTTAAAAGATGAAGAATTTAACCGTAAGTCTGCAACTAAACTGCCTATATTAGCCACTTAATCCCTCTAACATATGAATTATTTTTTGTTGCTTTTGCTCTTCCTCTCTCTCCAATTCAGCCTCCGTTTTAGGTCTTAAAGCAAAATCATGAGGTTCATACGGCTTCTTTCGTGACTTTGAGTCTCGGTTGATTTCTGCATGAATACTGCATAATTGACCAAAACGGTAATCTTGTTTGTAATCGCCCCATCCATTCTCGATATTCCAAAATGCCTCTAATTCTGTAAGCTCCTCTGAACTTAAATAACGCAGTAAAAATTTTGGATGCGGGAATCCAAGACTTATTGCAATTCGCCATCTTACAAGTTTTCTTGGATTCCTTATTAGTTTTTTTCAACACTCTCCCTCTCCGTCCCAAAAACTTTGTTAAGTTTGTTTGCAGCCTCGAATATCCTGTCAAGCGCTTTTCCGTTCTTTTTGCCAAGTTGTTTAATCTCATTAAAAGTAAACATACGCTCTTTCTTCTCATCAACTATAGTTGCAGCAGCAAGCGCAGCCCTCAGATGCATAAAGTTTCCTTCCTGCCTTTTTTCTTCAAGTTGGGCAAGATACTGTTCAAACTCGTCACGTGCATCACCTGTTAGTTCTGTCACGAATACTGAGCCGTTCCACTCCGGTATTTCGACCTCTTCCATTTTCAAGTCATCTGCTTTTAAAATATCAGATTTTGTTAAGCTCATAGGCTTTCTCCTTTAATTTAAGATTTTGTGATTATGTCGCCGTTATCATTTTCAACTAGTTGAAAAGTAAAATCCTGCTGTAACAGTTCGTTGATGCCAGCATACGGTGTACCGTAACCAGTCACGATAGCCCTAAACTCGTAAGTTGAACTCGGCGAATCGGGTGTAATAACTTGATAATTACTCTCTGTCTCGCTGTCATACTCAGTCACTAATGAAGATTGAGAAGTGTCATCAGTATAAAACCTTAGTGTAAAAGTAATTTCCGGCGGTTCACCAATACCATGTACATAATGCCTTATTAAATCGTCAATCGTAGTATCTTCAACTGTGCTTTTCTGTGTGTTTATCGTAGGCATATCAGTTATACCTGCAATTTTTGTGAACACCTCAGGTGAAGCACCGTCACCTTTTTGCATCTGAATCCCCTTGCTGTGCACTCCCTTAGGATCAGCCATTTTGTATCACCTCGCTTTATATATTTTCCGTGTACGGAATTATAAAATCTGTTGTTACTCTGTAAACTTCTGTTGACTCTTCAAATAAATCCCTTTCAGAATCCATCATTATCCCGCCTGTATGTGTACCGCTCAAATTTCCTTTGAAACCGTCCAGAGAAAGTCTGACTTGATCAGCCAAACTTCTCACAGATCCGTAACTGTCGCCCCAAATGTCTATTTGAAACCTTGCAAACACCCAGCCAGTCGGACCGGATAAGTCAGGGTTTCTTGGTGAATCTACCCGCTGATAAGTCAATGCAGGCAACGTGTACCCTTGCGGAAGTTTCAAAGGATAAACATCAACACCTATATCATCAATTAATTTGCTTCTGAGTCCTGTCTCTATACTCAATGATCTTCTCCTTTATTTCTAACAGCCGGAAGTAAACTAACTTTTTACATCTCGGACATTTAATTTCTACTTCTATTATCTCACCCTTATAAAGTAATTTGTTGCAATAAGGGCATCTGTTTTGCTTCATTTCGCCAACTTCTTACGATACGACTTACTCATTGAACTATATTTTTGATTCATCTTTTCGCCTTCTTTCTGCAATTTTTTTGCCATTTGAGTTGCCATCTTTTTCATTACTTCATTATGGTTCTCATCAAAAGCAGGCCTAAAAAAAGGCTTTGCAGGCATACTGCCTGTATGTGTTATCGTTACCCACTGTCCCGGATTAATTTGCACTTCTTTCTCTTCATCAAGCTTTCTCGGTCCTGTACCATATTCAACCAGATGAGCATGAGCGCCTGCTTTGCTTGTATAGACAAGATAAACACCATGTTCACCTTTCTTTTTCTTAGTCTTTATTGAATCGTACAAATCACCAGTCTTGTAGGAACCGTTTTGTTTCAAATTCTTTTTTGCTGCCTTCTTAACAACATTTGCACCAGAAGACGCAACACTGTTGACAATACTTCTCTGTATTCTTTCAGGGAATTCATCTAAAAGTTTTCCTAATGCTTTCCATCCGTTGATCTCGGCTTCTAAACTCATGTTGTCACCTTAGCCATTATTTCTAAACCTTCACGCCTTCCGATCTCACGAGGCGCTCCGGTTATTTGATAATTCTGACCGTCGTACTGTATTCGCATTTCAGAAGTAATTCCATCCATATACCTTATTGTAAAAGTCTTCTCAACTTCTGAAATTTTTCCTGCTGACCATGTTTCCCTTGCGCTCTGCTGTTTTACATCAGCCCAAACCGTTGCAAAGTCAGTCCATGTCTGAACCGTTTCACCGTAACTGTTTGTTGTTTCGGTGAAGTTTTGTATTGTGATCTTTCTATCCATACGTGCGGAGATCATTAAAAACTCCAAACTTTGTACGGAGTAAGTAACGAATTTATCGCAGACTCTAATTTCTCTGCATAATCTTTCTGTGGTCTGTCAAACAGCAGTTCAACATGCATTTTTATTGCGCTTTTTATCGCTCTCGGTATATTTGCAGTATAATCAAGCGGGCTTCCTTCCGGCTCATACCCTGCCTTGTAAGTTACTTTAACCGGATATTCATCAGGGTGTAATGTAGCTGTAGGCCAAGACTGTCCATATCCGAGTATAATTTTTGATGCATCTGATACCACAGAATATATAGAAGCATCTACCGTACTTGTGTTACCGTCTGTGTCTGTATATTCAATCGAGTCCACACTTATCACAGGCGGGTAAGGCAAATCAAAATTATGCCAGTCTTTATATTGTGCTTCCAATGTTCTCTGCACTAAAGCACGTCCGGTTATCTTTTCAACGTATTCTCTTGCAGCAGTTATCAGTTCTCCGAGAATAGTATCAAAATCCGCAGTTGTAATTCTCAAGTGATCTTTAACCTCGCTGACTGTTATAGGTTCAACCGTCGGAGCAGTCTTAACGTTTATAATCATCTAATACCTCCCACGGTTTCGGCTTACCATGAAAACATACAATCTTTGCATTAGGCTTTATCCCTTGTTTTTTGTAACTTACTACAGCGCCCGGACAAACTTTTTGCCAGTAACGATAGTTCTTTAAATTCCTTTCTATAAAGCCCTGATCGCCCCAGTATCTCGGATTTGAGTTCTCTTTTATGTGACCTTCCGGGTCTTCCTTAAATTTTTCAAACAGGCAATTCATATCACCACGCCAACTCATCACGCCTGAACCCAAGTTTCTTATATGCGGGTTAAAGTCATGTATGCCGATAAATTTATATTTTTTAGCTGCTTTTATTAGACAACTTAAATCACCGAAAGGCACACAAGACAAATCAATATAAAGAACCGCTCCCTTGTGTTTAAACGCCTCGATCTTTGACCAATGTCCAGGCACGTCTAATTCAAAACTGTCTATCACTTCAACAGGCACATCAGGCGCATACTTAGCACAACGTCTTTTGAATACATCAACGCATTTTTTAGTATAACCGTTGCCTTCTTTAAAGATCGTTAATATCTTCAACCGTGCCTCCAATGCTCCGGCTCTATCCATTCGTCAGCTAACTTAGTATCAAAATTTAAGCCTAATTTACTAAAAGCTTCTTTTACATCTAAATAATCGCCTTCAACGACCTGATTAGTCCAAACATCAACTACAGGCAAACCTTGTTCCCTCAAGTCTTTCATGATGCCCCAGTTATAGTCTATCGTTTTCCTATTCGGGTTAAATCCCACTGCAGCTCTGCTTGCTTCAATTTGCTTTCTCGGTCTATAACAACAAACAATTGCTTTTATATCGTCAACATTGTGCCAATACTGTGACCAACGTTCAGCGCCACACCTAGCGCCCCATATTTCATTATTCCAACCTTCTTTAGTTAATTGTTTTTTCCATTCAGCATCAAAATTACTCGTCTTAATTTCACCGTTATAAACCTTTTTAAGCCATTTATTTTCAAAAAAACCTTTCGGATTCATTTGATGCGGTCCCACACAGTCACCAAAGAATACTCCGTGAACAGCAAAAAGCCCGGCAGTCATGCTTGTACCGCTCCGGCTTGCACCAATGATAAGAACACCGCTCATATAAAATGCTCCAGAGGAACTCTTTTGAAATAAGGTAAAGCCGTTTCTCTCGTAGCATTAAAAACCTTTATATTTTCTGCGACCAAGTCATTGTATAAAGTCTTAAAATCACGCTTCCAATTTCCAAACGTATGTTCAACCGGATTACTCAAACCGTTTCCATGATCTTCATGCCAATGCGCTCTATCATTTGTCAACTGCATATCGAAACCTAAAAGTATCATTTCTGTATAGCCAAGCAAATAAGCAAGATTTATCGCCTGATACCCCGAATTCCCGGAAGTGTTTAAAACAGGCCACTTTTTACTTAATCCTTGCCTTTCGCCTCGCTGCATCTGTTTGACTCCTTTGATCCCTTTATCGCTCGGCTTTGCTTTTAAGCTATATTTTTCAGCATCAATTTTCACAGCGTCCGGGTGTGCTTGCCACCACTTTGTATCACAGGCATAAAGATAGTCTAACGTTGCTATCTGATACGCATTGTTAATACCAAGCAGGGTCAAGCCCGCCCCCTCACAAAGACTTACATCTTTATGAGTCAAGGACGGACCGCCACCAATTATTACTATCATCCAGCAGCAGGTTTCTGTAATGCTTCTTTTACTACCGTAACACTTACCGGAGTAGCTCCCGGTGTGTCAGCAGCAGTTGCAACAACACGAACATAACGCTTACTACCTATGTAGCCAACGCTGTAATTAGCGTCGTCTTCATCTGCTGCATCAATCGTTGCAAACACGCCTGAGCTTGCAGAGCCATCATTGTTGCCATAATCCAAGAGCATATCACCAGCGTCAACAGCAGTATATGTACTGTCATCGTCAGATTCTTCAAGTTTAAATGTCCAACTCGGAATCGGTGACATGCCTATATTTGTTATTGTTCCTATTGAACAAATAACAGTTGCTGCGGAATAACCCTGCAAATCAACACCCGCAGAAGGTGTTTCAGTTGCAGTTACCGTCTTGCAAAAAAGCAGTTCATGAACTGCATGAGAAATTCTGTCTTTTAACATTTACGCACCTCTTAAAAATTTATTTACGCTGTATAAAATCTGAGCAGTTTAAGTGCATCAAAATTTACAACATCGCCACCGACACGCTTAGTTGTGTAGAATTTGACATAAGGCTTATTCGTAAAAGGATCTCTGAGAACTCTTATGCCTATTCTATCAACAATCTGATAACCTTCGCCAAAATTACCGAAAGCAACCGAAAAGCTCTTACTGGCTATGTCAGGCATGTCATCAAACTCTACAACAGGAAAACCTAACAATGTATCTCTACCGTTGCCCGAAAGATCAGGTATGAGATAATAATCATCATTAGAATTTTTGAGAGTTCTGATAGTAGCCTTAGTGAATCTGTTCATTGTAAACACAGCGCCTTGCCTGTATTGAGACTTCAATTTTTGTTGAAGCTGTATCAGGCAATCAGCCGGTCCGGAGCCAGCAGCTTTAAAACCACCGTCTTTGCCTGTGAATACATACTGCAATTTACCCCATGCTCTTGAAGCATCTTCAGAAGTAGTTGCGCTTGAACTGTAATTGAGAAAACCTCTCGGCTTCATTACACCGTTACCGTTTACAAATCCGGCATTCTCAGTTCTAAGCAGTATGTTTGCAATCTTATTGCTCAACCAACCATCAATATCAAACTGTGCATCATCAAGCATCTTTTGAGTTGTTTGAGGCTGTGCATACTGTTCATGCACCGGGATCTCATGCAAACCAACCTTAGGAGTTGCGGTTGTACTTCTTGATTGAGTTTCGCCAACCCAACCGCCGGAAGTAGCTTCATCAACATCCTTAGGGATTTCAAGTCTGTCTGTACCAATCGTCATTACATCTGCAAGCTGTCTTACAGGTGATGTTTCGAACAGTCTTGTTATTACTCTGTTAGCTGTGCTTGCAGGCACCCATTGACCACCGTCTGGATCAGAACCAACAGAAAGCGAATTTTTAATATCATTGTTCAGAGATTTATCGCCTCTGCGCAGGTAATAGTTGAACGCTTGCTTATAATTCTTGTAAGTTTCAACGTCAACTTGCGAATCCTCGACAGGTTTGTCATACATTGTGCTAAAAAATTGCTTAGCTTCGTTATGCATGTCCACATCGCTTGGCCTGCCATTAGCACCTAAACCTTTTTGTTTCATGTCAGCTTCGAGATTATCAATTCTTTCTTGATTTTCTCTTTTTGCTTCTTCAATCTTGCTTTCAATGTCTGTTATAGCATTGTTCGCTTTGTCAACTTTTTCCTGCAAGACAGGATCAACACTGCCTTTTTGCTCAAGCGCTTTAATCCGCTGATCATTCGCCTCTCTGAATTCATTAAAGGCTTTGTTAAGATCGCCAACAAGCTCTTTTACATCTACACTCATTTTACACCTCTTCTCATATCATTTGTAAGTCTAATTATTGACGCCCATGAATCATCTTCATCCAGGGCTCTTTTACCTTCTGCATAGAAGGCCTTTGCTTGTTGCCTGCTCATCCCTGCGTCTCGCAGTGCTTGTTCAATATCCTTCGGTTTCAGCGTCTCGCTGTCCTCAGATACTAACAGCTTATCAGGCACGTTATTGAAAACCGACAGATCAAAATAATTTTCTGCCGGATTCTCTTCTACAATACTATCAACCAAGCCAAACTCTTTTGCCTCAACATCGTTGAACCATGTTTCATCTGCCATTGCTTGTTTAACTTCACTCAAATCTTTACCGCTTTTTTTAGCATAGAACTTAGCGATCTGATCACTTACTTTATCTAACAGCCCAGCCTCTTTCCTAAAATCTTCTGCTGAACCTATCGCAATAGAAAAAGGCTCGTGAATCATTAAAAAAGCGCCTTCTGACATGCTCACCGTATTTCCGGCCAGAGCGATATAAGAAGCTGCACTTGCTGCCACACCGTCAACGATTGTGTCAGTCCTATCTTGTCTTTCTTTTATTGCGTTAAAAATAGCGGTTCCATCAAAAACGCTTCCTCCCGGTGAGTTTATCCTCACCAACACATCGCCCTCTATATCTTTTAAGTCTTTAATAAAAGTCTCTGCCTCAACACCAAGCCAGCCAATAGCGTCATAGATATAAACCTCAGTGACATTCTGCTTATTCTGTATTTCATAGCCCGGCTTACGCTTAGCAAAAGGATATTTATTCCACATCATTATTACCTCCCGGCGTAATATTCGGATTCAAAAATTCGTCCCCACCGTCATAAGGATTCATATTTTCTTTCTCTCTTGCCTCGTTCGGGTTAATTATTCTGTTCTGAATTAATTTGCCATAAGCATCCACACGACTCAGCAAGTCAAGTCTTTCTATCCCTTGTCTTACAAATTCAACATAATAACGACCACGCTGTTCCTGATTAAGAACCTCTTGATTATAAACCTGTTCCCAAACTGTCAGCCACGGATCAAGGCTAAACTTTAAAAAAGACAAAACCAACTCTTTCGCACTTGCAAATGTTGAAGTCGCATCACTATGATATAAAAGTATCGGCGGCACGTTTAAAAGCCGTGCTGCCTCTGCAACTTGGAATGACCTGATTTCAAGATACTGAGCCTTTTCATTATCAGTACCTAACTGATTATAAGATGCATTATTATCTAATACAGCAGTCTTATATTTATTGTCACCACCAAAGGTCGTCTGCCAACTATCCCGGATTTTCTCTATATCTTCCTGTGACAAATTCTCCGGGAAAGACAATAAACCACCGGGAATAGCACCATTGCCAAACAACATTGCACCATGTCTTTCGGCAGCTATGCACATAGCAATCGATTCCGGAGCTTCTTTTACGATCCCAATTCCTGTTATACCGTCCTCAGTCTTTGGCCCTATATGTAAAATATCTTTTCTTGTGTATTCTTTTTGAATCCCGGAAGGCATACGCACTTTATATCTTATTTCAAAGTCATCGTTCTGCTCTATTTGAACACGATCAGGGTGAATAGGAATTAGCCTGTTCAAATATCCATTTACTCGAATTTTAAAAGCATAAGCATTGCCACGCAAAACAACGTGTCTTTGCATCATGTATCTAAACTTATAAGCATCTTGATATTCATTCGGTTTTTTATGTATGAAATTATATTGTCTATGTTCTTTTGCTTCTCGTCTGCTACCGTCCGACTTCTTTTCGTAAAGCTTTAAAGGAAGCATACCAACCATATCAGAGACTAAATTAACACCACGATTGATAGCGGGAACTGTCATTGCTTTTTCGGGAGTTACATCTTTGATGGCTATTGTGTCGATACCACCTAATAAATATTTTGCCAACTCTTCAGAAGTGGTAATAGCCTGATTTTTAGGTTTTTTAAATGGCCACAAACGTAGCCCCCGCTTTTGTCATGTGCGTATTATATAGCTGGAATAAAAAAAATGAAAGGTAGTAAACCCCTATTTAAAGGAGTTTAACCCCTACATATAGGGGTTATTTGTTTAAAGTCTTACGGTAATATTCAAAACTGTTTTCATAATTTTGATAAGTGTTGAAACGAAATCCGCACTCATAGCATTGATGTCGACGTTTTCGCAATTCATATGTACCTTGATACGGATATTCACTATCAACTTGTTTAGCATTTGCTCCACATATCGGGCATTTCATAAGCACCTCATATACTTATTACGCCATGCTTAACCGTGAAACTCTCAGGTTTTTTGACAACTATATCTCTATTTTTCAAACCTAATGCCATAGTTAAAGCAATAGCGCCATCAATTCTGAATCTTGTTTTGCTCTTGTCAAGCTTCCTATTCCCCGCTGGATCAGTCAAAACCATAGCGTTACTAATATTCCAAGTCAGGACAGGGTTGCCGTCATGTTCAAGTTTCTTTTCAAGCACTGACGTTTCCAAATTATCAACCGCCGGAGACATATCCTTAAAGCCTTGTCCCCAGTTGACAAGCCTCAGACCGTTCTTCATTTCATCTTTACCATCGATATATGCATCAATACCGATAGCTGTTAGCTCTTTCAATAACGTTTCAATTCTCCACCTATCATAAGCGAGTCCGATAACTTCATACTTACTGAATATTTCACCTATTTTTTGCGCAATAAAACCGTAATCGATAGCTCGACCTTCAGGCGCTTCAATATAACCTTGCTGCACCCACGTCCGATACGGTACACGATCACGGCGCTCATGTTCGTCAATCCATGCTCTCGGTTTCCAGAACCACGAATCAATCCTGTCATTATCTTTTGCGGATACTGCAACCAATGCTGACAAGTCCGTTGTACTTGACAAATCCAAACCTAAAAAGACTTGTTCACCTTCTTCAATAGTTCTGCCAGTCCTACATGAAGTCCATTCAGCTCTCGGTATCAACGGAGCTTTAGCGTCAATACGTTGATTCAAATATAAATTTCTAAATGTCGATTCAAAAGAAGGCATTTCATTTGCACGTTTCGCATGCTTCCTAAAATCAGCCTCTAATCTAAAATCACCCAGAGCAGGATTAGCTTGTTTCCATACTTTAGGATCAAAAACATTTTCCGTATCCTCAGGCACAGCGTACAACTCAGCTATTATAGATTCATCCTTTTCGCTTAAACCATAGTCAATAAGTTGTGAAAGTATATGTTGTGGATCAGGATTTTGTGTTGAAATAACAAGCATCAAAGGTTCTTCTCTTGCACCCATAGCCGTGTCTAAAGCATCATATAGATCACGGTTTTTAGCTTGACCTAACTCATCATAGACAACTACGGAAGGGTTATAACCGTGTTTACTTGAAGCCTCAGCAGATATAGCTTTATAAACAGATCCGTTGTTATAATTCACAACTGTTTTTGTACTCGCAACAATCGTCAAAAGCTCCCGCAAGTCTTCATCCATATCTATTATTTGCCTAACAATATTAAAAACAAGTGATGCCTGCTCACGCTCATTAGCAGCAGAATATATTTCACCGTTAAGAATAGACTCCGGTCCAACTAAATGCACGAGAACCAAGCCAGCGATCAAAGCAGTCTTGCCATTTTTCCGGGCAATGCTTAATATAGCCTGAGTTACAACACGTCTGTTATTTCTTGTCTTACCGTAAACCTTGTTGATAAATCGCTTCTGCCAGGGTCTTAATTTGAAATTCTCACCTGCTCCAATCCCTGTAGGCACTTTCAGTTGTTCGATGAAATCAATGATATCCTGGACACGCTTAGGATAAGCTATTTTTTACCTCCCTGATATTTTGAAAACTTGTTTTCCTTTCCTTTCGTCACTGACACCCTGCTGCGGCTTGAGGGTGTTAAACCGAATTCGGACATATACTTTAACATAATTTGCAGAGAAGTATTTGCTATACCAACCACAGGCGACTGTATTATAT
>Ga0209300_1000748_pt1 | contig 14612 bp, 16 predicted proteins | sample Shrwel_input2_RT_FD_187535 | JGI IMG/M metagenome (GOLD analysis project Ga0209300, IMG submission 187535) | Subsurface microbial communities from deep shales in Ohio, USA - Utica-3 well 1 S input2 RT (SPAdes) (version 2) ... | reverse complement strand
AAATAATCTCGATTCATAAAAATAGTCCTCACTTACTATATGTCGGCAAATTTTAAAGGTAGTATATAAAGTTATTGTTTAAGTTTAAAGAAGTTTTTATTTTCTTCAAACTTCTTCATTATAATTCTTCCTCATTATGAAATTTTCATTATATAGTATAATGCATAGTATGGCGGCCTGTTTTCATGAGGTTGACCACCACCCTCTGTGCTTACATAATTAGTACCGTTTGATCTATCTGCGACATAAGGATGATTCCCGTTATTAATCGCATTTTCTCCATAATCATCATATATATAACTATGATTATGCGGAGGCATCTCATCAACTGTAAGTGTATGCTCAGATTCCCCGCCAGTATCACCGTTGGTATAAGTATCGCCAGCACCAACAACAAACCTATTTCTTAAATCGGGTGTACCGTTTGTACCATCACATATCTGCCATCCTGTAGGTATTTCAGTACTTAACCCTGACCACATAATTATGGCACCCATTGGCATCTTATCACTCTGCCAGGGCTGACTTCCATCAGCAAGAACATTGGATTGTAAATTACTTACCTGTCCAGATGTTAAAGCATCTGCAGGGATAGTCGATGCATAGGCAATGGATGGTTTATTGCTTAAATCATTATAATTTCCACTGAAATAGTTATGTGCAGCAGTACTGCCATGATCAGTATCATTATTTATTGCTGCCTGTGCTTCAGCATCTGTATATTTAGCATGGTGAGCATCTACATCAGATTTGTGTGTAGAAATATCACTATCAATTTCATTTTGAATATCACTAAGATGTGCACCGTCAAGTGCATCTGCATTGTCTACAATACCATCATCATCAGTATCGTACACTGATTTAAACATATCTCCATAACCAGCAGTCCCGACATCATTCATAGTTGCAAACACATTAGTTCCAGAAGGAACATTAGCACCATCAATAGCAGCATTCTGATCAGCAGTTAAATGTTTAGACAAATCACTACTATGATTACTAAGGTCATTATTAAGTGCCTGCAGGTTACTAGTTAATGACTTAATATTATTATCCGGTGTGTCTGACCAATTTGCTTTACCATTCAATTTGTGAATTTGGAATCTTAAATTTTTAATTTCGTCTAACAGATTAGCACATGATGTTTTTATCGATGATGGTGTATTACTATATGTTAGTCCGGTATTTTTAATACTGGTTTCTGGATGCATGTATGTAGTATTAGTGGTTGTCCTATGTGTTTCAATACCACTATTAAGTTCAACAGAACTTACAACATCAGTATCTAAATTATCCAGATCAATTCTATATTGAGATGCATTGATGAGTGCGGTAATTTCTTCTGCCGTCAAATCCGCAGTAGCACCAGTCTCAATTGTATCTAATTTACTATACGCACTTTGTAATGTAGCAAGAAGTTTGTCTAGATCAGTCTTTATATTATTAAAATCAGCATCAATCTTTGCCTGACTAATGGTTGTATATGGTATATACCCATTGTCATTGCCCTGGTTAGGCCCTGTAAACGTATTCGGATCAATATCAGTCATTTATTCAGCCCCATTTATAATCATCAGTATCCCATGTAGCAAGATCCCATACAGAATCTGTAAATTCGAAATGTACATATATACCAGCAGCAATTATCTGGTAGATATATTTCTTCAAATTTTCAGCATCATCCGCATTTTCAGAAGGCAGCATTATCGATAAATAGTAAGGTGTAGTTTCAAAAATAACTACGTCAGAAATTTCAATATTTAAAAAATTAGCAATGAATTGCTGAATCGCATCTTTTGTCGTGGACTGTTTAATAGAAGAAATGTAGGTAAGTAGTCGATTTATATAATCAACATCAGTCTCATTATACATCCGATCCACATTTAAAAATTCACCATAATAATCAATTGATTCACCAACGGAGTTTTCTAAACTTTTTTGGTCAGCAATGTCTTGGATACATGTAAAAATCTCGTCGTATTCATGTACAATGGTATCCAGAAATCTTTGGTATATCATTATAATCTCCTGTATTGCATTGGAAAATAGTTGACCATTTTGTAAATAAAATCAAGTCTATATGATAATGATATATTGTGGACAATCGGTGAGTCAAGACCAGTTAGTACAACTTTCCACTGTAAATATTGTGCAGGTTTGTTTATAACATAATTTTTAGGATTGTATATAACAATAACATTTGTATTGTTTTTATTCAATTTATTAGATAAAAATATATGATTATCTTTAACTTCTGCATCGCTTGTATAATCTATAACATTTGAAGAATCATGATCAACCTGTGCTAAATTTACAGTTCCCTCGTCAGTTATTGCTTGTACCAAAATACTATATCTATAATCATTTTCAGTATAAATATTTATTATTGAATCTATATCATATTCAGTATTGATTTTGTCAGGTGTAATGGACAACAAGAATTCGGCATATTGTTCAGGCACTGTGCAGTCTATCCAGTCCGACCATTCATGATTTTCGTATAATCGGTAATATACAGAGTATCCAGACCCTGTGATCGATGTAGCAAGATCTCCAAAATGATGTAACTTATCACTCAAGTAAATTTCAGGCGAGATGATTTCAGCATAAGCAGGTTCGTAGTTATATTCAATACTGACAAACTCGCCCTCACTAAGTATAGATGTTAGCACCACCTCGCCAGTAGAACTAACAAAATGGTCAACCGATCCGCCCTCAATACTTACTATACTATCAATCGGTATTTTTGATACAAATATAGATGTAGTGCCATCTCCCTCAATTGCTTCTTTATAATCATCTATATCTTTAATAGACACATCGCCCGACTCAGAAATAGTGCATTGTGAAGTGGTGCACCTGTAAAAATCATCTTTTGTAGTCCACTCTCGCACAGGCATTTTAACTCACCACTGTATCATTAATTACGATAGTATTAGCAATTGGAAGTTCTACAACACCCACTTCAATATAGTTAGTTGATACAGATTCACTAACACTATTATATGCCCACGAATCAAAAGTCACATCAACGATGTCTGTATGTGTTTCAAGTGCTTTTTTAACCAAAGTATTCCGGTATACACGTCCATGCATATCTCTACTATTGATATACGAATTATATTTAGTTTCTATACTTGCAAGCACGTCTGATTTTTGTGCAGTTGTAAGTTCACTGTCTTGATCAAAATACACTGTTACAGTGACATCAATCAACGCACTATTTGGTCTATAAAACCATGAGTATGGATATTCATCATCACCATCAGCATTGCTATCACCGGTACCATATCCAACACTATGAACTCCTGCAGCACGTGAACTTTCAATCGCACTAACTACATCTGAAGTAACACCACCAGCAACATAAATCTTAATCTTGCCAGGCAGCACATAGTCATAATCTACATCCACAGACGCACCATCGGTTACGGTTGTGGTTAGTATAATTTCACCAGTATCTTCGACAAACGAATCAACCGTATGTCCGGTAACAGAATTAACTTTATAAATCGGAGTATTAGATACAAATATAGAAGTAGACCCATCACCAACACTGGACTCAACGGTATTTATTCTGTGAGGATTATAAACTTTTACATTAGACACATCGTCGACTTCTTTTAAACTATACTCAATAGATGCCTGTGTCCCTTTACCGAACGACTCACGCGCATTCACAATCCTGTCCCGCAACTCGGAATCTGTCTCAGTTTCAACACCGTTAGACAACCCCTGCTCGTTCTTAATGTAATGTATAAAGTCAAACGGATTTGACATCACCGTTATCATTTCAGCATTAACATTACCAATCTCACCAAGATCTACACACTCAATAGGTGCCGACACACTTAACGGAACATACGTGGTCTTGATTGTTTTGCCTGCAGGCACTGAGAGTGTGCTTAGTGTGATCGTCCGTCCGTTGAATGTAGCATCTGATGTATAGTCTGTACCATCACTATCCACAATGGAAGTTATTGAACTTATATAGTTCTCACAATTATACACCGTCGTTTCTTCATCAGTATCGTACTCCTCATCTGTAATCGTTGCTTTGAAATATACAGATTTTGTCGTCACATATTTTGTTGAAGAAACATCTGCAGTAGTTACTACAGTATCTGCTGGAATTATTTTATACGAAGATTCTGTTAATGGAGTATTTCTGTAAAATGTGACTGTGCCTGTAGCAGGTGACCCGTCACTTCTTTCAATACCCACAAGTTTAGACACATTGTCTAGTGATGTTTCAGTTGCAGTGTTTACAAATCCAGACTTATAACATGAATCAAGATTATTCCATAGTTCCACAAGTTCAGCAGACATGAGATCGATCATAAGTTTTAGAGGACTACCAGGTGTGAGATCAACATTTTCACCGAACCTACGTTTTGCGTTATTTTCCAGACTGTTTAGTATGTCTAGAAATGATTTTTTATTAAAACCATCTTCTGTAACACCATAATTTACCATGTTATACCGTCCGATATGTTAAATACTGTATTTTCATTTGAGACGACCTCTATCTCTATATTAAGAACTCCACGTTCAGGTCTGTTTAATTTAATATTCTGCACCTTTTTAACTCGCGGATCACGTATAAGCGCATTATTTATTTCGTGTTTTAAATTATCATACACAATGTTTTTTTGCATTATGTTTTTATAGTTAACACCAAAATTTGTAAAAAATTTATCTTCACCTTTAATTGTACGAAGAGTTGATTTTATTACTTGTACAAAATTATCCTCATCTTCAACAAACTGTATGCTCAATTTATCAGGATCAAAATCAAAATCACCATCATCATTTACTTTAATTGAAAATCCGTAACTCATTTACATACTTCCTATATCATCAACTTTCAAATTATTTGATCCAGCAGTTACAGAAGATCCATCAATTGAAATACTTGAGTCTGTAATAACAATAGAAGATGATCCGTTTAAGATTTGTATACTATCATCTTTTACAATAATTTGTGCATCACCATTTTTAAGTAAAATACCATTGTCTGCTGGTGAATTATATATTGTAGGTAATGGGTTTATCTGTCCAAGAATTACTGGATAATTGAGACTAAATGCTTTAAACCCGATAATAACATGCGAACCTACAATGTATTCTGTAGAAATGCAGGTTTGCGCATTTGTACATGGCATCATCAATCTACAGTTATTGACAGAAAGACCATCAAGTTCAGGTATCGTGATCGTGGCAGACGCAGTTTCGAGATCTACATCCTCAATTATACCTTCATAAATACTAAAAAAATCTTTATTAAATAATTTTTTAGCACGTTTTTCAATTTCTTTTAAAAATACTTTTAACCGCGTCTCAGTTGTTCGATTCATTATTAACCACCTCATGCATGAACAGTGAGGAAAAAAATCCCGACTGATTTGTAATCTCTGTTTTTATTTCATCTACAATATAATATTTACTTTCTTCAGTTACATAGGGTGGTGTGTTAGATGTGTCCAAGTACACTACCTGCCCAGCAACAATACCTGGAATCCCGCCAGTCTGTATTTCTATACCATCATCTTTCAGTGCATATTTAAAAACATCATTATAGTCAATGGTCAACACTGGAATTTTGAAAACACCATCCAGCGATTCTTTTTCAGGATTGTAAATCGCAATACTATCTTTAGAAATTTTCCATTTGAATCCTATTTGGTCACATACATTATCTAGTATTTCACCAAGCGACTTGTCTTTAGTAAACAAAGGTTCAGGTAATGCCATAGAACTATCAAATATTTTTTCTACAGTTAGAAAGTTTAATTTATAGATATCAGTGAGAATCTCCTTTACCTGCAGGTACGTAGAAATTTTCGGATAAAGGTTGTTAATTTTTGTATCATAAATTAAACTCTCATCCAACATTGTACCATTAACAACAGTCTTCATATCCGCATTATCGATTGAAGTCTCTGCTTCTTGTACCCTTACAATATACATTGAAGATTTGTTTGGATTAGATTCCCAATAATATCTAAATATAAAAACATCATTTAAAGTTATAATAGTATTTTCTTGTATATTCCAAACTGTTAATTTGCAAGAATCTGCCGATGATTCAATACTGTCTATTATTTCAAAATCACAGGCAAGTTGTGTATTTTCAAAAGAAAACTCGAACTGTTTATCACTGGTAAAAGTGTTTACAACTTCAGTGTCTTTTGATACTACATAATCAAGTCGTTCATTATCGATAAATGAATCCAGTGATTTTAAATTAGACATAGTTGTAGGGTTGTGGTAAAGTTTGATTTCAAGTTTACCAAAATCAAGGTCAGTCATCGCCTGACACCACCACTCTATCAGCAATTAGAACCCAAGGTTCAACAATATATATTTGTAATTGTGTACCAACCGTGACAGGTATTATATAGAAATCATAAGGTGCAAGTTGATCATTGATTTCATCTTCATCTTCATGATTAAATTCGATTTTATTTAGAGTTTCAGTATAAGCGCCTAAATAATCAAATCCGCCAGTCGGTGCTGAATTGGAACATATTTTTTTACCACTATCTTTCCACCTTATAGTGTATGAGAATTGCTCAGAAATTGGCAAAACTTTTATTTTGTTATTAACAACTTCTATATATTTTGGTGACAAATTTTCACTGGATTTGCGCAATAATTGTGGATTGTTGCGGATATATGTTTTTAATTCATTACCAAGTGTAGGTGAATAATTCTCAAATTTGCTATTTGATTTACTGGCTATTACATTTGGATATGTGTTTACAAAATTATAGTAGTCCTGTGCCGAAATTCCTTGTCCATATAAAGTGTTCACGAAATTATCTTCTGAATCATATACTCTATATAAAGTGTTCACTAAATTATATTCTGAATTAAATTCTGAATTAGTATATAGAAAACTACCAATTTTACTAAGTGGTATTCCACCTACTCTGGACATTTCTAAATCTGTAGTAATCTCAATTTCTAATGTTGGTAATGTAGCAGTAACCTCATCATTACCATACAAGTATGTGAATTTAGGTGTTGCATTAACAATTTTAGTCTCAAGATCAGTATCCATTTCGATAGGATTTCTTAAACTAAAATAATAACAATCACGACTTAAATTAACATCTTTCTCAATTTTCATACCAACACGTTCACTCGTAGTGTCGGGTGTATATCCAATACTGCCAAAAAATCCAGTACGTTTCATCAATCCTAATCCAGAATCAGCATCTTTTAAACTAAATGCTGCAGTCATTTCACCTGGATCAGTTTTCTCAGTGAAAATATTTTTACCAAAAATTTCAACTACATTCACGTATTCCCATTCAAGATTAATAGATTGAAGTTTTGTACATGTTACAGTAGCCATTAATGCATCACGCAAAGTTGATTTACGAGAATATTGTACATTCTGTATAACAAGATCAGATAAAAATTGCGACTCTTCGCCACTATGTGATGTAGAAAGATTGAACTGTATCCTGTTATCTTTTAAATATTTAAAAAGATCAACAAATCCACTTGCAGATAATGAATACTTACCTGTAACATTACTATCAAGCAGGATTTGAAAAGTAATTCTCGGTGCAGTATTAATTACATACTGCTGCCGATATTCACCTGTAATAGTGGGTTTGGATGGTATCTTACATTCATCAGGCACAGTAAGTTGTTGAATAGTTGGTAAAATGACTTCATTTATATCATCACCATCTGTATAAGTTATTGCTGAAAAATCCATTCACACACCCCATTGCCTAGTCATTGTTTCCATGCTATACTCGTTCTTGTCACTAATATAGGCATTTTCAATATTGATGTTTGTATCAACAACTGATCCGCGCGAAGCAGTATCAACAATATTCTTATGTTGAATTTGCCTCTCAACTTGGTCAATTTTCCTATTCAAAAACGCATAAGATCCACCAAATCCAAGAGCAGCACCAGCAACAGAACCTGGTGCGCCAAGTATACCACCTGCTTTAGCACCTTGGTATGCCATCCAAGACGACACTAATACACTAAGGAGTCGTGCTTCGTCAACCATCTGATTTTGTAATAATTGATTTACACCAAAGTATCCCATCATTGCGCCCATTGCACCATTCATAGCAACAGCACTGAGATTAACATTTTTATTAAAATTACGTAGTGAGTGTGTAAGTGTCTGTTTAGCAGCAGTAGTGCTCACCAACGTAGTTTGATAAGTTTTAAGTTTGGCATCTAAGTAATTCAAACTAAGAACATTACTATGTGCAAGTTTACTAGTCACTGACAATTGTTTGTTAAATGTACCTTGCAGACCTGCAACCTGCCATAACTGTTTACCTAATGTCCAGATAGTGCCTAGCAGATTATTTGTACTTACGGTGGCCTGTATGTTCTTATGCTCGAACATTTGTATAGCACCATTCATAACTGCAATAGCAGCAACGGCAGAAGTAAATGCTAATATTCCTGTACCAAGTGCGCCAGTCAATATCATTATAGCACCCACTGCCATTTTAGAAACAGTAGGGAACTTGTTAAATATCGATGTTAATCCTGTAACAACCTTTTCAGCAACCCAAAGGATTGGATAAAATACTTGTCCAATCTGCATTTTCAGAATCTTGAATGAGTTTGAAAGTTTATCCATTAAATGCCCAGCATTCTGAATAGTGTCATTATACAAACTCTGCGTGCTTCCAGTTCGTTCTACAGCATCATAAACATTATTCCAAAGTTCAGGTTCTGCCATAAGCAAGTTATTCATGGCATTTTGTGCTGTAACTTTACCACCAATCAATTGTGTAATTTCACGTGTTGCTTCAATCTGGTTTTCCTGTGTGCTTACGTAGTCACGAAGACGACGAACAAGTTGATCCATGTTATAAAAATCATCTTCATCAATCCACGAAAATCTTTCCATGAATCTGCCTTGTACTTGTTCTTTACTCATCTGCATAAAGAATTGACGCATAGCAGTTCCGGTATTAGGTAGACCAGTAGATGATAGGACACCAAGCATTGCAGAAAGTTGTTCTACACTCAGACCTGCATTGTATGCACTTGCAGCAGAATACTCAAACCAACCAACCAGATCTTTTAGTTCAGCAGTACTGGCATTAGCAGAATTAATCATTGAATCTGTAATTCGCGACGTTTCATTAATATTCATATGCAATGCCTGCATAGTACGAATTACACCATTAGCAGCCTCATTAAAATCCATCTGGGCAATAGTTGCAACCTGCATTACTTTATTCAATGCTTCAGTATTTTTACTTACATCAATACCAGATGCAGCAAACCTTTCTGCAGCAACAACAGTATCTGCTGCAGTGAAAACCTGTCCAGTAGCAACATTGAATATATCACTTTTAGAAAGGTGATCTGCATATTCCTGTGATTTTACAACATAATCCTGGAACTTCTTGTCAAAATCAGCAAATGTAGTAAGTGTATCAGTAATCAGTCTGTTTAATGTATAAACAATAGGCAACGCATACATCTGCATTATATGCATTGAGAAACCAGTCTGGAAGTATTCACCAGCCATTCCTTTACTGGTCTGCATCTTATATTCTTTCATTGCATGCGTCTGCTTTTTCAAAGCATCTTTGGTAATAATAACACGTTCTCTATTTTCATGCTCTACAGTACGTGTGTTCTTTTTCCACAGTGCACGCAATTGATCTGACTGTTTATCACTAAGTGAGGATATTCTTTTATTAGACTGCTCGTACAAATGATTACGTCTATCCAGACCTTTTTTAACTTCAGCATTTCGTTTTTCCATCATATCTTTGACAGAAATGCTTTCACCAGATCGTTGTGGAATATTACCCATAAATCCGGACACATCACTCATACCACGCTTACGTGCAACGGATTTATCCATGTTACTCATGAACTGTGACACGTCGCCACTGTATGTTTTACCACGTTGTGCACGCTGAGGTATTGTGTCCATTTGATGCATAAAAGCAGATGTATCACCAGCACTGGTTTGTGCAAACTTACGTCTTTGCATCTGTTTTAATTGATCAAGTCGTGAATATTGATATTGTGAACCGGCATCTTGTTTAAGTTGATTTCTTGCTGCAGCAGCACGCATTTGTCCAGCAATACTTTTAGCATCATAATCAGTTGGTAAAACGGCAGGATTCCATACATTTTTATGTCCTGCTTGTCTAAATGCAGAAAATCCTCGCCCACGTGCAGAAGCGTTGTTACGTGCTTGCTGTATACGTTTGCCAGCACTATTTTTAATCGTATCAGTCTCATATCTTTGAGAACCAGCAAATCCTTTAGCAATGCGCTTCTGTATATCTTCAATACTTTTAAGTTGATTTTTAAAACGTCTAAGGTCGGTACGTGCCTCAGTTGTGTTTGTATCAATATCAATATTAAGTTTTTTATTTATGGACACATGTACCCCTTCATCACATCAAGTTTATCTCTCATGTCTTCATACGAATCATCAGAACTAATTGATAATTCATTAGACGAATTTGTTTTGCCATTTATTTGCTCATGTATTTTAAGAGCAATATGTTCTAAAAATAAGATTTGTATTTTAGTAAGATCAGCAGCATTAGAGGCAAGTTTATAACCTGCCACATCACTACTGACTAAAAACATAAGTTGTTGTCCACGTTTAGTCTTGGCGAAAGTTTTCTATCTCTTCCTCAGCATCACCGTTATAACCACTGATGCGTTTAACTTCCTCTGCCAGACCGTGAATACCATCAACACGAATTAGATCTTCAGGTTTAAATTCATCATCAGCAAAATCTTTCATTGCTAAATAAGCAATATAACATGAAAAATATGAATTTGCTCTCATGAATTCACCTAGATCGAAATCGTCCATATCTTCAGGTTTATAATTTTCATCAGAAATCTTCTCCATCTCATCAGGAGTAATATTCATAATGAATTTTCTGGTTGCTGGATCTTTGATTTTACTAAACATCATGGAATCTGCTTCATCCATTTCAAGTTCAGTCAACGGACGAATAAAAACCTCACCAGCAGGAAGCTGGTAAGGTCTGACATCATCCTTGCCTTTAGCGATCAAAGAATGAATGTCGAACTGACTCATTCAAAATCACCTATTGCGCCACCGGAATTATCAGTAACAACATCCTGTCCACCATATGACATGGCCACTTTCAGGCATTTGGCATCAAAACTTGCAGTAGGTACTCCACCACTATCATCAACATTAGAAGGGTTGACATTAGTAATTACACAATCAGCAAACTCTGTGTGCTGGAATGCCCAATCACTACTAGATCCGGTTTTTACACCGACGCCTACAGAGAAATGTGTACCATTTACAGCAGTAGCATATATTCTTCTCAATACTTTTTTGTTAACAGCCTTGACACTGAAAGAAAATGAGAACTCACGATTTTCAGTACTATATCCAAGATTGTCAGCATCTATACTATTTATCACAGATTTAGGAAGATCCATTGACGGATCAAATTTCTCAATCGGTGCAATTATTTCGGGATCACCATTGGCAGGAATAAATTTAACAACCAGTCTGGTATCCCAATTAGTTTGTTCCTCAGTCATGTATCACACACACCTTAAAAATTATGCAGTAAATTTCAGATCCATATTAATGGTATGGATAGAACCACTATATTCCAAAATCACATCAACGTCTACAGCACGTGATGTTCTTGCACCTGTAATCAATGTCTCTTCAGCATTAGATCTTGAAGATGCATTCTTAGACAGTGCGTTAAGTACTGGAATAGACACTTTAAACGAATCAATTTCACCAAGATTCTGAGCATTCTGTAATATACCAGAAATCTTACCACCAAGTTCAGATAGTCCAGTGGCATTAATTCTCAGATTTCCAATAATATTTGGATTCGTCAGACCTGCCTTAATCTTATACGAGACATCATCAATAGTACGACGTACATCTACTCTATGAATACCTGAAGATGCAGCACCAAGTGTGTAATCAGTACTGAGAACATAAGACCTTCCGCCCATATATACTGGTGAAACAAGAGCATTGATCTGATTTGTATCAAAAGCAGTCAACTGTGTAGCAGTGAATCCTGTAGACTGTGCAACACCCTGTATAGATTTAAGGATAGGTGACTCCCAAGGTTTAAGACTAACCAACATTCCTGCTACAGCACATGCAACATCGTCATCAGACTTATGTGCAACAGCAAACATCCGATCCTGACCTGCACTAAGCATATCAGTAATTGTAGTCGGAACTGTCGTGATATCTTCATCTTTGGCAAGCATAAAGACACCAACACGATCTGTTAGTGCACTATTCACATGATTCAGCAGGGATGTGGATATATATGCAGATGCTGCCTCTTCTACAGTATTAGCAATAGTAACTGCTTGTATATTATAATCAACTATCTTGTCAAGTGCATCACTAACAGTTGTAACATCGAGTGTAGAACCTACTTCTACTGCCCAAACACTTGTCGCACCATTAAGTATTGCATTCTTTACACCTACACCAAGATCAGTATCACCAAATTCTGTGTCTGCCTCGGCATAGGTTCCTATCATTATGGGATCGCCTATGGTTGTACTCCCCTGACCTACTACAGCAACAGTGCCATAGTCCACAGTCTTTGTTGGGTACAGTCCGGACGTGTCCACATTTATATTTACAAATTCAACTCCCATGTATTATCAACTCTTTCTAGAAACAGTAGTATTTACAGTGTCCAATGGAACACCATCTTCATCCGTCAGTGCTCTAGACCACTTGAACGGATAAATAAATTTTATATCAAATGTTAATGCAGTAATGTTTTCATTAACATACATCATCGAAATATCATCAGTACTCGTCATCTCTAAAATATCAACATTATATTGTGATAACTCCTGACGGAATCTTGCAGAAATATCTTGAAGTAAGTTATCTATTATTTTACTAGCAATCCAATATCCATTCTCTATATAGGAATAATCCACAGTAAACGTTTCGGTGCCTGCAGGCACTGAGGTCTGCCACTCGACACCTGTGTGATCGCTAGAAACGGTATAGTCTGAAGTGTTATGAACATCTACGATTGGTGTTTTTGAAACATCATATTCGGTCTGTCCATCTATAACTGTGATTTCTTCTGTCGTACGTTGTTTCGTGTCTATAGCAAATACCTGGAACCGACAAATAGCAGTTTGTATTTCCTGTCCGTACATCAGTTCATTATTTATATACTCAAAATCACCAGGTGGTTTGAAATATGTAGTGCCTTCGACAGGGAATGATATGTTTATAGATGGATATTGAATTTCACCGTTGAATCTACCAATCGTTCTTTGTATATCGAGATTATTATAATTAGAAGGTAATAAATTTAACAATAATTGTTTAGCATCGATTGGTAACATGTTTATTCATCCCATTCGAAATAAAAACTTTTTCCACGCTGGTGTATTCGTCCAGTCTTCGTATAACTTCTGGCAGGTTTTTTACGAGACACACTTTTAGTATACTGCCCCAGTGGTTTATTTACCACTAGTTTTTTTGCACGCTGTTCATATCCTAAAGCAAATGTGCGCAAATTATCAGCCAATTCTTCAGTAAAAATACGTTCTGAATCGACACCCATTTTTTCTGCAGTCTGTGTCATTACTGGTCTAGCAGGAGTGTTCTCATTTCCGTACTCATGAATATACATTAATTTCATCGGAGTGAGTTTATTTTCACCATGTCCGTGAGGTGTGCTGTCATCACGAATACCGACTTCGAGTGTACTATAGTATCGTCTTTCATCGACATGCAGTTTAAACACTACAGATGAGAGTAATTTACCTGTTTCAAGTAATGGTTTATCCGCACCAAATGGTGCACGTCTTCCTCGACGTTTCTCTTTAGTTTCTTCTGACAGTGCTGGACTAATACTACCCGTTGTGAATTGTTGGATCAATTCGTCAGCCCACTCTTCGGCAAGTTTTTCGGTTGCCTCTTTAGCATAACTCTTTAAAGTCACACCTGCCATGTCCTCGATGTCGTTTTCAATATCTTTTATGAACTCATCTACCAAACTCACTGTACCACATCAAGTTCCAAAATATATTTTATGTATCCAGCAAGTTCAGAATAATCTTCTTTTTCAATCATCTTCCAGTTCTTGTTAAACTGATCTACTAAAACATCATCATGATCAAGATTATATTGTCCAGCAGGCACGTAGAGTTTTGCTTTACCGTTCAATGAGTATCCTGAATTTTTTAGATAAAGACGTTCGTCACCATTTAACGGTTGCATCAAACCCAATATGTCTGTGGAAATATCCGCACCGGCATAAGTCATTCCGTCAAGCACAATTTCCTTATTAGAAATTATAGTGTAAGTTTTACACAGATCATAAAATGCACTGCCAAGATCTTCAATCATTATTTCACCTTAACAAAACCACGTGTTAATTGCTGAACATATTGTTTATATCGTAAAGACATTTTATTATGCATATCTTTAGCAATATTTGCCTTTTTCACAACAGGTTTAGTTATTGATACATCTCCCACTTTGACACGTTCATTATCACCATTCATCATCTGCGCATAAACAGTATCATAATGATTGGCACATATCTTATAGGCAAGCACTTTATTCA
>Ga0209300_1000745_pt1 | contig 14649 bp, 16 predicted proteins | sample Shrwel_input2_RT_FD_187535 | JGI IMG/M metagenome (GOLD analysis project Ga0209300, IMG submission 187535) | Subsurface microbial communities from deep shales in Ohio, USA - Utica-3 well 1 S input2 RT (SPAdes) (version 2) ... | reverse complement strand
CCCCAAAAATGTAGTTGCCTGAACCGTTTTCATTACTCGTCCAGGTATCATAGGTAATCATCTCTGCCTGAGCCGCCCCGGCACCTGCCAGGCATCCGGCAGCAAGCAGTGATGGCAAGAACCTTCCCTTGAACTTCATGTTATTTCCCTCCGTTAGACGACGTGCAACTCCGGTAGAGGCATCAGCGTCACTACTTTCGGAACTGCCCAGCCACTTTCTTCGTCTTGATAAAGCAAACCATGAGCCAACCAGGAAAAACATATATCTTCCATATACCCGGCGGCACCACCAATATGAGTGCCCTGGGCCTGGGAGCGGGGAGGAGCGCCGAGGCCGCACTACGGGCCCTGATCCGCTGGCGCCGCGGCGAAAGGAGCTGATGGCAGAAATCAGAGCGCAATCCGGCCAGCCGGTCGCCCGCGAACTGCAACCGCTGACAGATCAGGCGCTGAGACGGTTCGGGGCGGCTGTTGAAGGGGTATTGTTCTATGGCTCCTGCCTGCGCAGCGGTAAGCCGACCGAAGGCGTGGTCGACTTGTATGTGCTGGTGGACAACTATGCCCATGCCTTCCCCCGGCGCCTGCTACGTTGGGCCAACGCCTGCCTGCCACCCAATGTATTCATGTTGCACGCATCCGCCCCGGACGGTCAGGTACTGCGCGCCAAGTGCGCAGTGCTGTCCCTGGCGCATTTCGAGCAGGGTACCGGGCAGTGGTTTCAAAGCTACCTCTGGGGGCGTTTCGCCCAGCCTTCACGGTTGGTTTTCAGCCGCAACGCCGAGGTGCGGGAGCGTATCCATCGGGCATTGGCCCAGGCGGTGGTAACGCTGCATCGGCGCACCCTGCCCGCAATGCCGGACCGGTTCACCGCCGATGAGCTCTGGCGCCGCGCCCTGTCCCTGAGTTACGCCACCGAATTACGGCCCGAGGCGGCGGGACGACCCGATGAACTGGTGCAGCATGATGCTTCCGGTTATCGTCGCCTGAGCGCAACCGTGGCCCCGGCCCTGACGGAGATGGTGTTGCTGGGTGACAACCTTTACGGCAACCGCCTGCCGACTGCCGCTCGCCAGCGCGGAATGCGCCAGTGGCAATGGCGGCGGCTTCAGGGGCGGACCCTGAACGTGGCCCGACTGATGAAATCGGTGCTCACGTTTGAAAACGGGGTCGATTATGTGGTGTGGAAGCTGGAGCGCCATACGGGGGAGAAAATCGAGGTTTCCCCGCGTCTGCGGCGTTACCCGTTGATCTTCGGTTGGCCGCTGTTATGGCGGTTACTCCGGGAGCGGCGCCTGCGCTAGACGGTAACGGCAGGCGCTCCCATGTTGTGCGTGATGATCAGGGACCTTGTAGTTCTCTTTGAGTACCATCATCACGCACACCACAATGGCAGGGCCACCGTCAGGTTTCTTTGTGGATTACAGATCCGTTTCAGTGCGCCTGAATAGGGGCTGGTGCCTTGGTAAAGGTTTTCCAGTCAACGATATTGCCTTCAGCATCGAAATGGACAAACCCCGCGTAGTCGTCTTCATCATGCCAGGCCTTGATGTAGCCGGCAATTTTGCCATCGTCGGACAGAATTTTGAAAGAAACACACGGTTCTTCAGTGGAACCCGAAGCGGAGTCTTCGTGCCGGATTTCACTGAGCTTGTAGTTTGGGTCGTTTAGGTGTGCAAGGGCGAGCAGTTCAGCATTCATTGGAGGCTCTCTCTTTCATTTATCAGAACATGAGATTGCGTTCGGAGACTTGCCAGATTTTATACCAAAAACCTCTGGAGAAAATGACGCAGAGCAAGATTAAGCCCGCATCGAATCATCTGCTTGTTGGCATCACTGACATCCTGAGTGATCTTATGGGTCATATTTGTTTCAGTTTTGTAACCGTTTGATGAACACTGCCGGAGACTCGGAAAGTATCTTTTTCGCCTTCTTGTGAGAGGCGCTCTGAAGTGCCCGTAACTTCTGCCTGATGAGATCATTTACCTGATCCCATTCGGTATCATCCAGGGCGAGGGATTGCCGGTGCTCACCCAGATAGTGAAGCAGGACCGCGTGATCGTTTGCCACCCCCTGTGTCTCCGCCACAGCCTTCAGGTCGGACACTATGGGCTTGACCCTCTTACCGAGTACTGGCTTCAGCACCCGCAGACAATAATAAAGATCCTTGGTGCGCTTCCGAAAGCTGTGGAATTGCTCGGTGTCGTCCGATTCCTCCGCTTGCTTCTCTGCATTGCGGGCTTTCTGGTAGATTTTCTTTATGTTCGGAAGCAGCTCTGAGCTGGATTCCGGACGATTCCAGTTTCCGAGCACAGGGCTCTCGCTCTCCACCTCCAGGGCAAGATCGAGAAAATATTCCCTGCCTTTCTCGTTCAGCGGGCTGAGTTCTGCCTGAGAGGACAGAAACCGGGCCACCGTATCTGCGGTTTTGTCCTGAAGGGCTGTAGTCCCGGACACCAAGTGCTCCCAGGTTTTCTGCCTTACCATGGCATCGCGATTACCGGAGAGCCTTGCCGAAACATCCCGATAAAAGGCTTGTCTGGCAGAAAACTCGCTCCGCTCCATGTTCGGCTTCAGCAGCCGGAGTAGCGCCCGGATTTCTTTACAGCCTTTACGGGCTTCGTGGATGCCCGATTCAGGGTCTCTGCAGGCACGGATCAACGACAGGGCAATATCGTCATTAATGGATCTGACAAGTCGTATGAGGTGCTTTGAAAAATTACCGTTCGGACTGAGACGGTACCGCATAACTTTCCTCCCGCGTTGCGTTATCCGCACTGGCCCTTTCTTTTCCGGTCCGGGCTGTTTCCCCCGCTCCACCCTTTCCTGCTAATCTGACAATGCTTACAAATGATAACAGAAAACAACCGGCAACCGGTGGAGAGCAGCATGGAAAACGGCACCCATTACCGCACCTGTCACCTGTGTGAAGCCATGTGTGGCGTGGCGATCCATGTCCGGGACGGGGCCATCACCAGTATCCGGGGAGATGACAATGACCCCCTGAGCAAAGGCTACATCTGCCCCAAGGCGGTGGCATTGCAGGACCTGCACGAAGATCCGGACCGGCTGCGCAAGCCGGTGCGCCGGGTGGGCGACCGCTGGCAGGACATGGAGTGGGAGGACGCACTGGATCTGGTGCAGCCGGGTGCGGGGCCTGCCGGAATTTGGCGAAGAGTATCCGTGCAGCACCATGGCGGATGAGATTCTGACTCCCGGTGAGGGGCAGGTGCGGGGCTTTGTCACGGTGGCCGGTAACCCGGTGCTGTCGAGCCCCAACGGTGGCCGGCTTGACGAAGCCTTTGACGGGCTGGACTTCATGGTGTCGGTGGACTACTACCTGAACGAGACCACCCGCCATGCGGATGTCATTCTGCCACCGACCGCCGCTCTGGAGCGCAGCCACTACGAGCTGATTTTCCCCATGCTAGCAGCCTGTCGGACTTAAGGCTAATCTACTGCGCCGGTGGGAAAACGGCTCATATTTCCCGGCTTTTTCGTTGCATAGAACCACTATGCGCCTCAAAATCCAGAAAATCTGCGCTCGCTTTCCCACCTTGCTCGCGACGATTGCTTAAGTCCGACAGGCTGCTAGCGGCCGGCGACCAGGCACTGGTCAGTTCGGAAACGGGGTCTATTGTGCTGCCGGTGGAAATCACCGGTGACATCATGCCCGGAGTGGTATCCGCGCCCCACGGCTGGGGTCATGACCGGGAAGGGATCCGCCAGAGTGTGGCCAGTCATCATGCCGGTGCCAGTCTGAATGATGTGCTGAGGGACCAGCAGGTGGATGAGCTGAGCGGCACATCTGTGCTGAATGGCCAGCCGGTAGGTGTTTAAGGTGTACCAGCCGGGTAAAACCCGAAAACGCGCCTGACCGGAAAGAGGACATCGCCCGTGCCCCAGTGGTTACAGTGGGCCCTGATTGCTGCAGGGCTGATCACCATCGTTATTCTGGGTATTTTTATTACCCGCCAGGGCCGGGCGCTGCGTCACCACAACGCCACCCGCCGCAAGAATGAAGCCTTTATGGCCGAACGACGGAAGAAAATGGCGGAAAGCATCCGCGTCATTGCCATGGCAGTGGAAGAAGACCAGGTGGAATATTCGGAAGCCTGTCTGCGCCTGAAGGGGCTGCTGGATCACCTGGCACCGGAGCTGCTGCAGCAGTCACCCTACTCGGTTTTCCTGGAGGTACATGATCGCATAAGCCACATGCCCACCCACCGGGCCCGTAAAAAGACAGACAAGCGCTTTGTCGATAAGATGGACGAGGAGCGGTTTGCGGTGGAAAAGGAATTCCGGGATGCCATCCGCCGGGCTGCGACTGCGATTCGCGACTATGATTTTTCCGGCCGGCTATAAAAAGCCATCAGGCAGGATTCATCATGCCGGCCATCGCCATGATGGTGGCCCTGTCCTCCACCAGTTCGTCAAACTGGTCTTCCACCTTCCGGCGGTCCAGCCCCAGCTCTTCAAACAGACTGCCCGGAACCGGCTCGTTGGTACCCATAGCCACACCCCGGCTGGTCAGCAGCTGTCGACCCAGCCATAAAAGCCTGGCATATACGTTGTGTTCCACGTCCGAGGCAGGGTTTTTCTGGTGACGGATGGCCGCTGTCACTTCGTCCGGCATGCCCCAGTTGTACATCAGTTCTGCGGCAATCTGCTCCCGGGTCACCCCCAGCAGATGTTGCTCAATCACCGACGAGTCCATTTGAGGGTTCACTTCCAGAAAACGGCACACCAGCTTGAAATGGGGCGGGAACACCTGGGCCAGCAACAGGTAACCAAAGTTGTGCAGCAGACCTGCCAGATACGCCAGCCCGAAGACCGGTCGCTCTCCACGGGGCATCATACTGGCCAGAACACCGGCGGACTGGGCCTGCCAGATGGCCTGCTGCCAATAATCCACATAGCCATCGGGGTGGTCGGTCGGCTGCTTCAGGGCCCGGCCCAGGGCCAGCCCCATGGCAAGGTTCATCACCAGATCAAAGCCCAGCACACGGGATACCGCATCATGCACGGATTTCACCTGCCCGGTCGCCGCATAGAAAGAGGAGGAAGCCCAACTGACCACCTGGGCCGCCAGGCTGGGATCGCTCTCCACAATATCCACCAGGTCCCCCATCACGGCATTGGGATTGACCCGCAAGTGGATGATCCGCTGTGCCGTCTCCGGCAGGGGAGGCAACTCCAGGGTGTCGTCCAGACGCTGACGAATGCGCAGGCCGGTGAACTGCTCCAGGGCCTTGTTGACCTGCTGCCGGTCTTTTTCCGGATGATCCAGGTTGACGGCAATGGTCTGCACCGGTATGGACACATCCGCGCGTTCTGCTTTTTCAGTCAGGGCACGAAAATCCTCGCCGGGCATCACCAGGGATTTATCTCCGTGCTCCAGCTCAAGAGCCACTGAAGTCAGCTGGTCAACCCGTTTGTCCACCAGCGCCGGCCAGCCGGTCAGTGAGGGCAGCGCCGGCAAACTCGCCAGGCCGTTACGTTGTTTCACCCGTGCCTGTTCACGACGGTGCAGGGCGCGCAGCTCCCGTCCCGTGGTCTGGTTGAGGCGGGCAATATCCAGCAGGTCGCCGGCGCGCGTAATCACCTGCAACTGACCCTGTGCATCGCTGAGCAGCACCATCCGGACGCGGCTCTGCGGGTCTGTGGATACCGAATCCCGTACGGATACGCCGCCTGAACTTTCTCCCAGAGCCTGCCGGACCGCTGCAGGAATGTCCATATATGTTCCCCTGACTGTGTTGTATGGTTTGGTTGTCGGTCTCAAGTATAGTTGACTCGTCACGGGTGGGGATTACACGTCCCCGTATCGTATCCGTTCCCCCAGCCAGCGGCGGATCAGGCCATCCACCAGCGGGGTGTTGTCCATCAGTGCCGGGGCCATTTCCCGGATGGCTTCAATCCAGCCCTTATCGCGTTCAAACTCCGCCAGGCGGAACTGCATCATACCGGTCTGGCGAGTGCCCAGCACTTCCCCCGGGCCACGAATTTCCAGATCTTTCTCCGCTATCACAAATCCGTCCTGGCTTTCCCGCAGAGCCTGCAGCCTGGCCTTGCCATTCATCGACAGGGGTGGATGGTACATCAGCGCACAAAAGCTGGCCGCCTCCCCCCGGCCGACACGGCCGCGCAGCTGATGCAGCTGCGCCAGGCCCAGGCGCTCCGGGTTCTCTATGATGATCAATGAGGCATTGGGTACATCCACCCCCACTTCGATGACCGTGGTGGCCACCAGCAGATCCAGTTCGCCGCTCTTGAAGCGCTCCATCATTGCGGCTTTTTCAGCCGTTTTCAACCGGCCGTGAACCAGCCCGACGTTCAGTCCGGGCAGCCGGTCCGCCAGCTCCTGTGCAGTGACTTCCGCCGCCTGGCACTGCAGAACTTCGGATTCCTCAATGAGCGTGCAGACCCAGTAGGCCTGGCGGCCCTCTTCACAGGCCTTGCGGACCCGCTCGATCACCTCCTCCCGACGACTGTCCGGAATCGCGATGGTCTCTATCGGCTTGCGACCCGGAGGCAGCTCATCAATGACCGAGGTGTCCAGATCTGCATAGGCACTCATGGCCAGGGTCCGGGGAATGGGGGTCGCCGTCATGATAAGCTGATGGGGTGCCAGGCGGCCACCGACACCTTTCTCACGCAGTGCCAGACGCTGGTGCACGCCGAAGCGATGTTGTTCGTCGACAATCACCAGGGCCAGCCGGTCGAAGGTGACGTCCTGCTGGAACAGCGCGTGGGTGCCAATCACAATATTGGCCCGGCCATCGGCCACTTCCGCCAGCACTTCCTGGCGCTGGCGCCCTTTCACCTTGCCGGACAACCAGGCGACACGGATACCCAAAGGTTCCAGCCAGCCCAAAAAATTCTGGTAGTGCTGCTCGGCAAGAATCTCAGTGGGTGCCATCAGCCCCACCTGGGTGCCGGCAGAAATCGCCTGCAAAGCGGCCAGAGCCGCGACCACGGTTTTGCCGGACCCCACATCCCCCTGTACCAGCCGCAACATGGGTACCGGCTGACTGAGGTCCTGGCGAATCTCGGTCATCACATGTTGCTGGGCCCCGGTAAGCCGGAAAGGCAACTGGTCCAGAAAACGCTCGGCCAGGTCCCCGGAGGGCAAGAGCGGCAACGCTTCCCGGGCCTGAATCTGCTGGCGTACCTTCAGCAGGCTGAGTTGGTGCGCCAGCAACTCTTCCATTACCAGCCGTTGCTGGGCCGGATGCTTGCCTTCCATCAGCTGGTGCACGGGCGCACTGATCGGCGGCATGTGCACCAGCTCCACTGCCTCGCTGATGCCCGGCAACTGATAATCCGACAGTAAGGATTCCGGTAGCCATTCGCGAATGGGGTACCGCTGCAGGTAACCCAGTGCCTGTTTGCAGAGTCCGCGGACCCGGGGCTGCTGTATGCCTTCGGTGAGCGGATAGACAGGGGTCAGAGTCGCTTGCTCGCCGCTGGGCATGGGGGGCGGATCCACCTGGTATTCCGGGTGGTAAAACTCCAGGCCGGCGCGGCCGGGGCGCACTTCACCGAAACACCGTACCCGACGGCCCTCGGTCAGCTGGTTCTTCTGGGCGGCGTTAAAGTGGAAAAATCGCATGACCAGAAAACCGCTGCTGTCCCGCAGGGTGACCTGCAAACTGCGCCGGCGGCCCATGACCAGGTCCGCTTTCATGACCTCCCCTTCCACCACACCCACATCACCGATGCGGAGACTGCCGATGGGTACAATCCGGGTCCGGTCCTCATACCGGTGCGGCAGGTGGAACAGCAGATCCTGCAGGGAGCGGATCTCCAGTCGCGCCAGTTTGTCCGCCAGCGCCTGGCCAACGCCTTTGAGCTGCGTAACCGGGATATCGTCCAGGGAAGTCATGCCGGTGTCAGCCCGCGCCGGCGACGGCCGGTTCTTCCCGGGCTTTCTCGATCACCCGGCACTGACTGGCCGCCAGGGACAGCATATCGATCGCTTTGGGACGCGGAAAGGTAACCCGCCAGGCCAGCGCCACGGTGCGATACGGCACCGGCGCCGCAAACGGTCGTACCGCCAGAATATCCTCGTTGTATTGCATGGCCGTGGCGGCCGACAGGGGCAGCACGGTAATACCCAGCCCCGAGGCGACCATGTGACGGATCGTTTCCAGGGAACTGCCCTCGGTCACCAGCGCCGGTTTGTCGGTAGTGCTTTGCCGGGTCACCGCCGCCACCAGCGGCGGGCAGGATTCCAGCACCTGATCGCGGAAGCAGTGACCGGGACCCAGCAACAGCAACTGTTCCCTGGCAAGTTGCTCCGGTGTCAGCCTGTCTTCTCTGGTAAGGGGATGATTCGCCGGCAACAGCACCACAAACGGCTCGTCGTACAATGGCAGGGTCACCACCTCCGGCTCGTCGAATGGCAGCGCGATGATGATGGCATCCAGTTCGGAATGACGCAGCTTCTGACGCAGGCTGGCGGTATAGTCCTCCTCTATATACAGCGCCATCTCCGGAGCCGCCCGACGCAACTGGGGAAGCAGATGCGGGAACAGGTAGGGCCCGATAGTGTAGATGGCACCGACTTTCAGGGGACTGTTGAGCTGGTTCTTGCCATCCTGCGCCATGTCACGGATCTGACCTACCTGATCCAATACCCGCTGGGCCTGTTCAATGATACGCTGACCCGTCTCGGTCACACGAATGTTGCTCTTGCTGCGTTCGAACAGCGGGATACCCAGCTCCTCCTCGAGCTTTTTGACCGCCACACTCAGGGTCGGCTGACTGACGTGGCAGCGCTCTGCGGCACGGCCGAAATGCTTTTCCCGCGCGAGGGTGACGACGTATCGTAACTCGGTCAGCGTCATGGTGAACTCCGATCAGGACGTTAGGGGCATCTGATTAAGGTCTGGGTTTCCCGGATTTATGAATCAAAGCATAAGGATTGATATTGTCTATGGCAATCACCAAGCACGAGGAAATGCCGCGGATCCTGGTGGCCGGTTGCGGGAAGCTGGGAGGCGACATGGCCCGGATACTCTCCGAAGAGGCAAAGGTGTTCGGGCTCAGACGGCATCCGGAAAAGGTGCCGGAGGGCGTTGCGGGCCTGGGTGCGGATCTGACCGATCCGGACCAGGTCAGGCAGGTAGTGCCCGACAATCCGGACATTGTGATCTACTGCCTGGCACCTTCGCAGTATGACGAGCAGGGTTACCGGGATGCCTACGTGAACGGACTCGCCAATCTGATTGATGCGCTCCGGGGGCAGCCACTCAAGCGCCTGTTTTATATCAGCAGCACCAGCGTGTATGCTCAGAACAGCGATGAATGGGTGGACGAAAACAGCGCCACGGAGCCTGCCCGATTCAGTGGCCAACAAGTGCTGGCCGGCGAGCAGCTGGCGCTGGAGAGTGGCTTCCCGGCCACCGTCGTTCGCTTCAGCGGCATATACGGCCACACCCGGAAGCGCTTCCTGGATGCTGTGCAGAAAGGAAAAATGAACCCTCGCACCCCCGCCCCCTACAGTAACCGCATCCACGAAGCGGATGCTGCCCGGGCCATTGCCCACCTGAGCCGCATGGCTCTGGATGGACGGCCTCTGGAGAGTTGCTACCTGGCCAGCGACTGTGAGCCCGTTCGGCTGGACGAAGCGGTCGCCTGGGTACGGGAGCAGGTGGACTGCCAGCCACCGGTGGCGGATGCGCGTACCGGAGGGCGGGCGGGCAGCAAGCGCTGTAATAATCAGCGCCTGCTGGATACCGGCTTTCGGTTTGAGTACCCGGATTACAAGGCAGGCTATCTCGCCATCATCCGGGATACAGACTGAATCAGGCGCTATGCAGGCATGCCTGGCATCAACCTCAGCCGGACCTATAAAGGCAATGGCACTTCGTCCTGCCGAAACCAGCAGGCGATGCTGTAGCGAGTGCGCCTTGCAGGCAATACCTCATGGGGCACTTCTTCACTCAAAAACAGTACCGCACGGCCAGCTTCCGGGCGCACCAGCCCCAATGGCTGAGGCTCATCGCTGGTGGTGAACACCTGCAGTTCGCCGCCATCTTCCAGTCGCCAGTCATCGTTCAGGTACAGCACCAGGCTGATCATCCGGGAAGCGCGCCCCCGGAAGCTGTCGAGATGGCGCTTGTAGAAATCCCCGGGCTGGTAGGTTGCATAGTGGGCCTCGTATCGCTTCAAGCCCAGAAACAGGCGCTGATTCAGGCCCGCCATCAACTGGTTCAGAAATTCAAACAGCCGGGCCTGAGGCTCAGTGTAGCCATCCAGCCAACTGATTTTGTCGCGACGAACACTGCGATCCTTCACCCGGTCCGCGCCGCGACCAATACCTGCCCGACTCATTGCGTCGGTGCGCTCCAGAATACGCACCTCATTCAACAAAGCCGGCAACAGGCCATCCGGCAACCGGGCAGACAGATCCAATTCGAGCCAGGCCTGCTCGCTCAGCTCATCGGCCAGGCGGTCAAGCCACTGTTCCGGGACCAGGCCGGCAGCCTGTGGCATTCCCGCACCAGCCAAAGCGGCATCGCCCGCCACTCTATTCAGGCTGGTTTCCGAATGCTCCAGCCTTGGCTCCGGTAACGGAATGATAACCGGAGTCCGGTTTTCTGAACCCATTGGTGTCTCTCGGATTTCTGGCTATTCGTATGATCGAACTCGCTGCGGGGCGGATTTAATTTACTCTCTGTTACCGGGCCCGGGTCTGATCAGCTGAGCACCATCACCGCTTCTATTTCCACCGGCACGTCCTTTGGCAGTGCCGCGACCCCGACTGCCGCCCGGGCCGGGTAAGGCTCATCAAAGTAGGTCGCCATAATCTCGTTAACGGTTCCGAAATTGGCCAGGTCCGTCATGTAAATATTGAGTTTGACGATGTCCTTGAGCTCGCCACCGGCCGCTTCACAAACTGCCTTGAGGTTGTCGAACACGCGGCGGGTTTTGGCGGCAAAATCCCCCGCCACTACCTCCATGGTTTGCGGGTCCAGGGGAATCTGACCGGAGAGGTAGACGGTGTCGCCTGCTTTCACCGCCTGAGAATAAGTGCCAATCGCCTGGGGCGCGTTTTCAGTCTGAATTACGGATTTGTTGGTCATACCCTCGGGGTCCTTCTTGTCCAAAACGCCAATCCTCCCCCCTCGGACAACGGGCTGTCAACTGCCGGTGACAATCTCTCAGTAACGTACCCGGTGGATGTGAGTAACCGCACGGATGTTCTTGACCCGGCGCATCACCCGTGCCAGGTGACGACGGCCGTTGACATGCACTACCAGGGTCACCACTCCGAAACGGGCGTTCTGCTCATCCACACTGATACGCTCGATGTTGCCGTCTGCCATGGCAACCGCGTTAGCCATCTCCGCAATCACACCACGCTGGCGCTCGAACTCTACCCGTAGCTCCACGGAGAATTCGTCGGTAATATCCTTGGCCCACTTCAGGTGGGTGAGGCTGGCCCGGCCTTCCCTGTCATCCGGCAACCGCGAACAGGTATCCGAATGGATCACCATCCCCTTGCCGGAATCCATCACACCCACCACCGGATCGCCGGGAATGGGCTTGCAGCAACTGGCAAAGCTGACCAGCAGACCTTCGGTGCCACGGATCGTGACCGGACTGCGCTGCCCCTCCTGTTGCGGGGCGACATCCAGCGCCTGTGCCGACGCATCGCCCTGGGCATGGGTATCGCTGACGAGCTGCCGGGCAACCAGATACGCCATGCGTTTACCGAGACCGATATCCGCAATCAGGTCATCAAAACTGGTCACCTGATTGTGTTTCACCACGGCATTGATCTGCTCGCCGGTGAGATCCGACAGGCGGGTGCCGAAGCCTTTGAGGGATTTTTTCAGCAGGGTCTTGCCCAACTCCAGGGATTCAGTGCGCTGCAGATGCTTCAGGGTATGGCGTATGCTGCTGCGGGCCTTGCCGGTCGTCACAAAACTCAGCCAGGCCGGGTTGGGCCGGGCACCGGGTGCGGTGATGATTTCCACTGTCTGGCCGCTTTGCAGCGGCTGGCTCAGGGAGCCCAGGTTGCGGTTGATACGACAGGCCACGCAGGCATTGCCGATATCCGTATGGATCGCATAGGCGAAATCCACCGGTGTCGCGCCCCGCGGCAGTTCCATAATCTTGCCCTTGGGGGTAAATACATAAATCTCGTCAGGGAACAGGTCGACCTTGACGTGTTCAATAAACTCCAGGGAGTCATCCGCCCGCTCCCGCATTTCCATCAGCCCCTGCACCCAACGATCCACCCGGGACTGATGGTCGCTGGTTACCGGGTCAGCGTCATTCTTGTACATCCAGTGGGCGGCGATGCCGTTGTTGGCAATCTGCTCCATCTCTTCGGTGCGGATCTGGATTTCGATATTGACGTGCATGCCGAACAATGTAGTGTGCAAAGACTGATAGCCGTTGGCCTTGGGCATGGCGATGTAATCCTTGAAGCGGCCCGGTAACGGTTTATAGATGCTGTGCACGGCCCCCAGAATACGGTAGCAGTCGTCCTCGCTCTCGGTGATGATGCGAAAAGCGTACACATCCATGATTTCATGGAAGGACTTCTGTTTGTACTTCATCTTGTTATAGATGCTGTTCAGGTGTTTCTCGCGACCCTGAATCCGCCCCGGCAGACCCCGCTCCCGGAGCTTGTCTTCCAGCTTGTTGCGGATATCGTCAATCACATCCCGGTGACTGCCCCGCAGTTTCGTGACTGCCTTGGAGATATATTTGGAGCGCATCGGATAAAGGGACTTGAAACCGAGGTCTTCCAGTTCCGTGCAGATGGCGTGCATACCCAGGCGGTTGGCAATGGGGGCGTAGATATCCAGGGTTTCCGTGGCGATGCGCTGGCGCTTCTCGTACGGCATGGGGCCGAGGGTGCGCATATTGTGCAAGCGGTCGGCCAGTTTCACCAGAATGACCCGGATGTCCCGGGCCATGGCCAGGGTCATTTTCTGGAAGTTTTCAGCCTGGGCTTCGGCGCGGGTGCGAAATTCAATCTGGGTGAGCTTGGAGACGCCATCCACCAGTTCGGCCACATCGTCGCCGAACTGCTCCGACAGTGCGTCTTTGGGAATGCCGGTATCTTCGATGACATCGTGAAGCATGGCCGCCATCAGGCTTTGGTGGTCAAGCTTCAGGTTGGCAAGTATGCCGGCCACGGCCAGCGGGTGGGTAATGTAGCGGTCGCCGCTTTTGCGCATCTGGCCCTCATGGGCCTGTTCGGCGTAATAGTACGCCCTTCGCACCTGATTGATGCGATTGTTATCCAGATAAGCACCCAACACCGGGGTCAGGTCTTCTACCGTTGCCTCTGCCGACACCGCGCCTCCGTCAATCTCTGAACGCCGGAACGAAAAAAGCCCGAATGCATGCATCCGGGCTTTCCGTGTCCTTCCGGCAGGTTACTATAGAATACACTATAAACTGCGGAGGGATATTTCAATGCTTTTCCCACGCTCCCGCTTCAGGCCGGGCGCAGGCGCACTGCTTTAATCTTCTTCCTGCTCGGTCAGCAGATCGCGGGTGATCTTGCCTTCGGCAATTTCACGCAGCGCGATGACTGTCGGCTTATCATTTTCTTCCGGCACCATCGGCTCGGCACCTTTGGTGGAAATCTGGCGGGCGCGCTTGGTGGCCAGCATAACCAGCTGAAAGCGGTTATCAACGTTTTCCAGACAATCTTCAACGGTAACTCGTGCCATTATGTTCCCCGAAACTCAACAAACACTGATGAAAGACCGCGTAGTGTAATACCCGCGGCTCACTTTGTATACAGAAAACCGGTCCAGGAAAAGGCTCCGGTTACAGGCCGCCGGCCAGGCCAGCCAGCAATTGCGCGTGACGCAGTTTCTGTACATCCATTCTCAAACGCTGGCTGCGCACAATACTGAGCAACTCGCCCAGCGCCTGGTCGAAGTCATCGTTCACCACCAGGTAATCAAACTCCACCGCGTGCCGGCATTCCTCGGCGGCTTCGGCCAGGCGGCGTTCAATCACCTCTGGTGCATCGGTGCCACGGCCCACCAGCCGTTCACGCAACACGGCGGCGGACGGCGGCACAATAAAGATACCCACACACTCGGGAATCAGCCGGCGCACCTGCTCGGCGCCCTGCCAGTCAATTTCCAGGATTACATCCTGGCCAGTGGCGAGGGTGTCGCGTACCCACACCTGGGAGGTGCCGTAGTAATTGCCGAAAACGTCAGCGTGCTCCAGGAAATCGCCCCGGGCAATCATCGCCTCGAACTCGTCCCGGCTGACAAAATGGTAGTTCACGCCATCCTGTTCGCCTTCACGCATGGGGCGCGTGGTATGGGAGATGGACACGCCCAGCCCGGGGTCCTTGCGCAACATTTCCCCCACCAGGCTGGTTTTGCCCGCCCCGGAGGGTGCGGAAATCACGTACAAGGTACCCTGCTCGCCGGCCTGCTTCATGATGTGCTCTCTCCCCGATCAGAAAACGCGCGATTATACGGGCTTTGCCCCGGGTTCGCATCCCGGCCTGCGGTCATTCCAGGTTCTGCACCTGCTCGACGAATAAAAATTAAAAAGCATTTATAAACATTTACTTGGTGTATTTTTCACAGCCATCGCCGCTCAATACTACCCATTTTACTACCCATGGATAGAAACTCTATCTCTGAGCAG
>Ga0209300_1000744_pt1 | contig 14650 bp, 10 predicted proteins | sample Shrwel_input2_RT_FD_187535 | JGI IMG/M metagenome (GOLD analysis project Ga0209300, IMG submission 187535) | Subsurface microbial communities from deep shales in Ohio, USA - Utica-3 well 1 S input2 RT (SPAdes) (version 2) ... | reverse complement strand
AGGGGAACTCATTCGCAGCAGCAGTTGATTGTCATCCAGCGGACAAAGCTGCAATGGCAGAAAATGGAAGTGTTGCTGCTCCACTGTCATGGAAAGCACATCCGGATTGGCAAAGGGGTAGTGTTGCGCCTGAGCTTCTGTCAGCGAATCCCAGATCCAGAGCCCGGTTTCATCCAGCAGGGTGAGCTGTTGATGCCAGAGGCAGACCTGGGGATGCCCCTTAAATTGGGTGAGATCCAGCAGCAAGCTGGGGGAGTCGGCCTCGGTAGGCCAAATGGCCAGCAGCGGCTTACCCTCAGACTCGTCCCACAGAGTTAACGCCAGTAGCTCTGGGGCCAGGAAGCGGGCAGCCTCCAGCAACCAGCCTTTGTGGTTGAAATCCCACTCTCTGATGATACGGCTCTTGAGTCTGTGCATAAGATCTCCGGCAATAACAGCATTGGCATTGATTGTCGCAGAAACTGTGCAATAGATCTGCTACGAAAACAGAAATTTATCGGCTTGTTTATCGGGAAACTTTGATCTGTTCCAGGCGCGGTTCGACAGTGGGATTTGGCTGAACTCAAAGCTCCTGGGTACTAACGCCCCGGGCACTAACTCATAGTCACGACACCGGGTAGCCGTTTACCGGCCGCGCCAGGTAAGAGGCAAAAGGCGTTTTATGTCCTAAACTTCTGTATGCCTGCCACTCAGCCACAGAGATCCCCATGACCATGACAGATAACAAGCAGCTCGAAACGCCCACGACTCTGGATTCACTCGATTCGGCCCAATGGCTGCATATCTCGGAAACGGTAAAACTCCTGTTGTTGTCGATAGCCCAGATAGAGTTGACCCTGACCGATGGTGAACACAATGTCACCGGTTTAGGGAGCCTGTTTACCGACATGGCGGAGCAATTGCGAGAGGTGAATGCTTGGTTGGAAACTCAGGAGAATACTCCGGCCGAGATCCGCGATCATGGCCGCCATCTGGCCGGTAAGGTCAATGAAGGTATAGTGGCTTTTCAGTTCTATGATCGTCTGTCACAAAGGCTCAACCATGTGGTGACCGGGCTGGCGTTGACTGAAGAAGTTTTGCGTGATGAGCATAGTCGCACCTCGGAACATGCCTGGAAAATGTTACAGCGTACGATTAAGTCGACATACTCGCTGGACTGTGAACGCAAAATGTTTGATCTTGTGCTGCAGGGAATGCCACTACACGAGGCTTTGAGCCAGTATCAAGATGAACATCTCAAACAAAACAACAACGATATCGAACTCTTCTGACTTTCTACGCCTGCTTATTATTTCACTGGCCTTGGCCTGGCAACCCGCCTGGGCCAGCAAGGCTTCTTTTAGTCAATTCTGTGAAGCGCTCAATGGCCATTGGCAGGGGGATGGCGCCCAAAGGGGGCAAACACCGAAGGAGCTCAGCCTGGATGCCATCTGCAGTAAAGACAAGCGTCAGTTGTTACTCAGCGTCAGTGAAGGGGCACGCCATCCCCTGAGTGAAACCTGGTGGTTTCGAGACCAAGACCCCAGTGTGGGGCTCTGGTACTTTGACGGTGTGACCGAAGAACGCTTTCAATCCTTCACCCTTTACCATCAGGGCAGCGGATTTTCCCTGCTGGGTGAAGGGCAGTCCGGTGGACGACCGGCGCTGATCCAACTGCTATTCGAAGCCGATAATGACGGCTGGCTCTGGCGCCAGAATCTGCATTATCTGGATGAGGACTCGGATAGCTATCAAACCTACAGAGCCATCTCACTGCAACCTCGCTGATTTATATAGCGCCGCTGAAACCCTGTTGACGCCATGCTTCATAGCTGATGATAGCCACTGCATTGGAAAGGTTCAGGCTGCGGCTAGAGGGCACCATAGGGATCCTCAGTCTGTGCTCTGCAGCAATGCTCTGCAATATTTCCTGAGGCAGGCCGCGAGTCTCGGGGCCAAACAAGAGCACATCGCCTTGCCGATACTCGAGCTCGGAATGTGGCCGGCTGCCCTTGGTGGTGCAAGCCAAAATGCGTTTGCCCGCCATGGCTGCGAGAAAGTGCGGGAAATCAGGGTAACGGTTTACTCGGGTCAGGTCGCCATAATCCAGCCCGGCCCGGCGCAGTTTTTTCTCTTCCAGATCAAAACCCAAAGGCTCTATCAGGTGTAGCTCGCAGCCGTTGTTGGCGCAGAGACGGATAATGTTGCCGGTATTGGGGGCGATTTCGGGTTCATAGAGGGCGATGTGGAACACGGGTTGACCTTATTGCATGCAGATTGGGGCATTATACCATTCAGCAACGGAGTGTCCCCCTCTCAGTGAGAATGCAAAGTCGCTAGAAAGTAAAAAAGCCCCTCAAGGGGCTTTTTCAGGCGAGGTAATTGCTTACATCTCGTATTTGACAGTCAGGTAATAGAAGCGACCTATGTTGTCATAGCTGGCGCTGCCGGTACCTGTACCAGTGGTGCTGCCTGGTAGGTCACGGTCGAATGCGTTGTCTATCCCGAGACCGAACTCCAGACCATTGTCCATGGTGTAGGTGGCATACAAGTCGGTAACACTGTATGAACCATAGCTCATGACATTGGAGTAAGGCACGTCATAGTCGGCGTTGAACTGCGGAGTATACAGATCTACCGAGTCCAGATAACGTGTCTTCCAGTTCAGGTTCCAGGCGTCGTAGCTGTAGTTCAGTACCAACTGACCTTGCCACTGTGCTTCACCTATCGTGCCGGCATACTCTTCATAATCGGAGGAATCATCCTGGAAGGGATATTCGTTGCGCTCGATTAGATAGGTACCCAGTAGGTTAGTGCGCAGGTCACCGCCAAATAGCGGGAAGTCATAACCGATTTCGAAGTCGACCCCTGAGGCTTCCTGCTTGGCTATATTCTGCACAATCTGAGTGATGTTAGTGATCTCGTGTGAGGTGGCGTCACGGGTGAGCAAATCACAGTATTGGTTGTTGACCCCTGTGGGGGAGTCGATACAGCGATTGATAATATCCTGAGCAGCGATATTGGCGATAGCATCTGTGATTTCAATGTTCCAGTAATCCACCGTCATCACCAGACCTTCAACGAATGAAGGCTGATAAACCAGACCGACAGTGTAGCTGTCAGACTCTTCAGGCTCCAACTGGTCATTACCACCGGAAACCCCTTCGAGGGTTGCGCTGTCATAGCTGGAATCGAAATCAGTTGGTACCCCGAGTGCGGCGCAGTTGGCAGCACGAATCGCTCGTTGCTCTGGAGTTACCTCGGCCAGTTCGCTGGTTTTACAGGTGTCATCAACATTGAAGAAGTTCTGACCTTGGGCACCATAGTATTCGCTGATGTTAGGGGCGCGCAGAGCGGTAGACAGAGTCGAACGCAGGCGCAGCGAATCTATGATGGTCCAGTCCAGACCCAACTTCCAACTGGTAGCATCGCCAATGGTGGAGTAGTCAGCGTAGCGGACCGCGCCATCCAGAGTCAGGTTCTGGATACCAGGTAGGTCTTCCAGCAGCGGCACAGAGATCTCGGCATAGATTTCTTTGACATCGAAATCACCGCCTTCACTCTGCAGGGCGTTAAAGAAGGTGGCGCCGGTAGCGGCAAATGGATCTTCGTTGTTCTGACTCTTTTCCTTGCGGTATTCGATACCGGAAGCGAAACCTACCATACCGGCAGGCAGCTCAAACAGGGCAGAGTTGGACATAGAGCCGCCGATTACATACTGCTCGATTTTGAATTTACCTGTAGTGGTAGTACTGAACCAGTCGGCAGCTTCGCGGGTTACCGCTCCGTCACCAAACAGATTGACGGGCACACAACCTGCGGCCTGGGCATCTGTGTCACGACAGACAATTTCGCCGCTGACAGGATCGCGAATAGCATCTACAGACTGCTGGAAATTTTTATAGATCAAGTTGTTGTAATTGGTACGGGTCTGCTCTGTCTGACCATAGATGGCATAGGCTTCCATCTCCCAATCTTCCAGCACTATACCATTTAGACCGAGCACATACCTTTGGGTGGTACGCTCATCATCTTCGGTGCGGGGACCCAGATCCGACATAAAGCGGTTGACTACCACAGAGTCTGAGCCGACCTGATCCATCAAAGCGCCCAGTTCATCGGAAACGTAGGGGTTATCACGGGTTACTGTCGTATAGTCATCTCTGAAGAAGAAGAACGCCGGTTGCCCTGAAGTGGTGGCATTGGTTCGGCTCCACTTAGCCTCGAAATAACCGTTCAGGTTATCGGTAAAGTCATAGTTGGTCTTGAAGTTGATGGTGGTACGATCAAACTCGGGCTGAAGTTCTTCCCACTGACGCAGGTTGATATAGTCACAACCCTCACCGGCACATTTTATACCGTCCGTGATTTCACCTAGACCAATAGTTTTCGGAGTACCGTCCGGGTTGAAGCTATAATAACCCGGTGTTCCGCCATAGAAGCCAACAACACCGGCATTATTGATCCCCCAGTAACCGGCATTTGGCAGCAGCTGCTTAACAGTGCTGTCATCGATAGTATTATTGAGCTCGCTCCAAGAAACCGCTGTTTGGTCACGTTCCAGCATTCCGAGGCGATCTTGCTGTGAGTATTCGACCGAGATAGCCGCGTTACCGCGATCATTATCAAAGTTGGAACCATAGGCCAGACTGAAGCGCTGGTTATTGTAGTCGCTGTCATCGGCAATACCGGCGGCGGCAGAGGCTGAGAAGCCTTCAATCTTCTTCTTCATCTTGAAGTTAACAACACCGGTAACCGCATCGGCACCGTAAATCGCCGAGGCGCCACCAGTGATGATTTCAACACTATCGACCCATTCGGTTGGAATGGTGTTCACGTCGACAGAGGATGTGCCTGGGCTACTGGCCACATGACGCTTGCCATCGACCAGTACCAGGGTTCTGGCTGCGCCCATGCCACGCAGATCCAACAAGTTCAGACCGGCAGTACCGATAGAGCTTCCCGAGTTGGCCAGTGAGTAAGTGTTTGCCAGAGCTGGCAGTTCGTTGAGTGCTTCACCTATGTTAACGGCCCCTGTTTTAATCAGAGACTCGCCCGAAATAACGGTAACCGGGCTGGGGGCAATAGCGCCCTCACGCATAATGCGTGAACCTGTTACCTGGATTTTTTCAATCTGCTGCTCATTTTGTTCCTCTGCCATGGCCGGAGAGGCCACTGCCAGAGAAGCAAAACCCGTTGCTGCAAAAAGTGAAAAGCGAATGGCGTTCGCCAGCAATTTCTCTTTTAACATACCAACTCCCTATGAAATTGTTTAGATATTGTTATTTATGTTTCTTGTTGTAGCTAAACAATACTAGTATTTGTGAAAATCTCTTTCAATAGTTGATCTGTTGATATTCTTTGTATTCGCAAATGTTAATTTAATGTATTGGTTTTGTGCAATAAAAAGCCCGACAGAAGCCGGGCTTGTTTTGACTGTGTTTGATTTAGAAGAAACCCAAGGGACTGGTGGAGTAACTCACCAGCAGATTTTTGGTATTTTGGTAGTGAGACAGCATCATTTTGTGGGTCTCCCGGCCGATACCTGACTTTTTGTATCCTCCGAAAGCGGCATGTGCCGGGTAGGCATGATAGCAGTTGATCCAGACCCGTCCTGCCTGGATCCCCCGCCCCATCCGCTGTGCCCGATTCATATCCCGGGTCCAGACGCCGGCCCCCAAACCATACTGAGTGTCGTTGGCAATGCTGAGTGCTTCTGCTTCATCTTTGAAGGTGGTTACAGCAACGACAGGGCCAAAGATCTCCTCCTGAAATACCCGCATCCGGTTATGGCCGCTGAGTATTGTCGGGGTAACATAATAGCCCTGACTCTGGGAGCCCGGCAGGCTGTTGGCCTGACCGCCAAGCAGTATCTTGGCGCCTTCATTGCGGCCAATTTCCAGATAGCTAAGTATTTTATCAAACTGCTCCTGTGACGCTTGAGCGCCGACCTGAGTGTCGGTATCCAGCGGATCTCCCTGTTTGATACTCTGGGCTCTGGCGATGACCCGCTCGATAAATTTGTCGTAGATGGACTCCTGGATCAGTACCCGGCTGGGACAGGTGCAGACTTCACCCTGGTTGAAGAAGGCCAGCAACATGCCTTCGACCGCCTTATCCAGATAATCGTCTTCCTGTTCCAGGACATCGGCAAAATAGATGTTGGGGGATTTCCCGCCCAGCTCCACGGTCGAGGGGATCAGTGACTCGGCGGCGCACTTGAGTATGTGGTAACCCACTTCGGTTGAACCCGTGAAAGCCAACTTGGCGATGCGTTTGCTGGTGGCCAGCGCTTGACCCGCCTCGGCGCCAAAGCCGTTGACGACATTAAGCACCCCGGCAGGCAGCAAATCTTGAATCTGCTCCAGCAGTACCATGATGGAAACCGGTGTCTGCTCAGCTGGCTTGAGTACGATACAGTTGCCGGCCGCCAGTGCCGGGGCTATCTTCCAGGCCGCCATCAAGAGTGGAAAGTTCCAGGGAATGATCTGCCCAACCACGCCCAAAGGTTCGGGAAAGTGATAGCTGACCGTGGTGGCATCAATATCGGCAGCACTGCCTTCCTGCGCGCGAATACAGCCGGCAAAGTAACGGAAGTGGTCCACCAACAGGGGTAAATCGGCATTGAGGGTTTCCCTGACCGCCTTACCGTTTTCCCAGGTTTCGGCCACTGCCAGCATCTCCAACCTCTGCTCTACTCGATCGGCAATGCGCAGTAACAGATTGGCCCGTTCGGTGACTGAAGTCTTGCCCCAACTCTCTTTGGCGGCATGGGCCGCATCCAGCGCCAACTCGATATCCCGGGCGTCAGATCGGGCGGCCTGACAGAAGACTTCGCCGGTGACCGGGGTACGGTTATCAAAGTATTGTCCGCCAACCGGCGCGAGCCACTTTCCACCAATAAAATTGTCGTACTTATCCTTGAACTGCAGCAGGGCACCCTGAGTGCCGGGTTGGGCATAAATCATGGTGAGTTTCCTCGTCTTGTTGAAAGGTTTTTCTTGTATTTATCTGTTCGGCCACTGCGGCCTTGGCTCAGGTAAACGCAAAGGCCGGGCCAGTGTGAGCCTGCTTGTTCATTTATTGTGCTAACAGTATGATGAAAAACTAAATTTGCGATTGCTGTATCTTGGCGTGGTGCCGGGTACTCGAGTTGTCTATCGCGCAAACTGTGGCAAAAAGGTACACACAGGTGTACCAGAATGGAGCAGGGCTATGACACTCAAGACCCATTCCCAATCCTGGTTATCGGCTTCCTGGCAACGTTGCCAGGGGGCTGGGCTCAATCCCGCTGCCATACCCGATGAACTCAGGCTCAATACTGCTGCTCTTGATGAGCGGCGCCAGCGCCATGGCCGGCTGCTGCAAGCCGTGGAGCACAGTGCTCTGCCACTGTTCAATCAACTTATGGGGCGAACCCAGAGTCGGCTCATCCTCTCGGATCCTCAAGGTTTTGTGCTGCATCACTGGGGCGTGAGCCGCTACTCACAGAAGCTTGCCAATATTGCCCTGGATACCGGGGTCAACTGGTTGGAGCAATATAAGGGAACCAATGCCATAGCCGCGGCACTCAGCGAACGCCAGTGTGTTTCGGTTATCGGTGAGCAGCACTTTATCAAGAGCCACAGATTTATGAGTTGCACCGCCAGCCCGCTGTTTTCCCCGGACGGTGAGTTGCTGGGAGCCTTGGATATCACCAGTGAGCAGCAAATCCATACCCCAAAGACAGCCATCTTGGTGTCCAGTTTGGCGCAGCAGTTGGAGCTGGCCTTATTGTGCCGACTCCCCGGTGCTGCTGTTCGATTGGATCTGGCACCGCAGCAGGCCCTGCTGCATTCAGGTTGGCAAGGCGTGTTGGTGCTCGACCTTGATGGACGGGTGCTGGGCGCCAACCCTATGGCAAGGCAGTTGCTCAAAGGCATTAACCTGGGCCAAATTCACCAGGCCTTGTCCCCTCAGGTATTGAGCCGGGGCAGCGGCCGCTTGCAGCAGGGATTGGTGTTCAGAACCCAGGCGTTGGAGTTGCCTCAAAATACCAAGCGTGTGGTTCGAGCGAGCCAGAGCCGAGAAAGCCAGAGCAGAGAAAGCAGCGCTGCTTTTAAAGAACCCAGGTTGGAGCAAGCCTGGCAGCAGGCGCGTAAGGTGTTGGCACGAAATATCCCTTTGCTGATCCTGGGGGAAACCGGAGTGGGCAAGGAGCAGTTTGTCAAACAGCTGCATGTGCAAAGTTCCAGGCACCAGCAGCCTTTTGTGGCGGTCAACTGCGCCGCGATCCCGGCGGAGCTGGTGGAATCAGAGCTGTTTGGTTATCAGGCAGGGGCCTTTACCGGAGCTTCCAGACAGGGATATGTCGGCAAAATACGTCAGGCGCACCAGGGATCTCTGTTTCTGGATGAAATAGGCGAGATGCCCCTGGCGGCCCAGAGCCGTTTGCTGAGGGTGTTGCAAGAGCGGGAGGTGGTGCCCATTGGCAGTAATCAGGCACACAGCGTCGACATTCAGGTGATTGCCGCCACTCATATGGACTTACCGGCATTGGTGCAGCAGGGGGCCTTTCGCGCCGATCTCTATTACCGGCTTAATGGCTTGCAGGTCACACTGCCTGCATTGCGCCAGCGAAGCGACCTGCGGCGTCTGATCCACAAATTGCACCAGCGCTATCGAATTCGGCCCCAGAGCCTGTGTCCTGTGTTGGAGCAGCAATTGCTGCAATATCATTGGCCGGGAAACCTACGGGAGCTGGATAACCTGATGCAGGTAGCCTGTTTGATGGCCGAAGAGTTCCCTGAACTCAACTGGCAAACGCTGCCTGAAAGTCTGCAGCAGACCTTGGTGGCTACAGAAGAGACTGTGACCGGTCTGGTACCCGCGCCGGGCAACAATCTGCACCGCCAAATGCAGACGCAAATTCGCGACACCTGGCTGGCTTGCAATGGTAACGTCAGTGAAGCGGCACGCCGCTTGGGGATTAGCCGCAACACCCTATACCGTAAGCTTAAGGCGTTGGCGCTGAAGTAGTTTTAGATGTTGGTATTTCGTTAATAATTCCGCAGTGGTAGAGCCAAGTAATGAGGCCAGGGCAACAGATTGGGATTATCGAATGTGAACCAAGCTGCGAAATAACCCATGAGTTGCACGCCTCGACACTCTGCTAATGCTCTTGTGTCCCGTCGCGTTTTTTTCCATTAGTCTTGAATTTGTATTTTTAACAGCAGGAGCGGTAATCATGTTTAAGGCACTGGTATTGACCCAAAACGATAAACGGACCCAGGCTCAAGTCACTCAGTTGCAAGACAGCGATCTGCCTGAGGGGGATGTTCTGGTCGATGTTGCCTACAGTTCGCTGAACTACAAAGACGGCCTGGCGGTGACCGGGCTTGGCAAGATTATCCGTCAATTCCCCATGGTACCGGGTATCGACTTTGCCGGTGTGGTGCGAGAGTCGGCCCATCCTGACTATCAGCCAGGCGATGAAGTGATCCTCACCGGCTGGGGCGTTGGTGAAAACCATTGGGGTGGCATGGCCGAGCGTGCCAGAGTCAAGGGTGACTGGCTGGTGCCTATGCCACTGGGTTGCACAGCCGCCAAGTCGATGATGATAGGCACCGCCGGCCTCACGGCCATGCTGTGTGTACAAGCGTTGCAGCAAGCTGGGATCAAACCGAAAGATGGTGAGGTGCTGGTAACAGGTGCCAGTGGTGGGGTCGGCTCGGTGGCCGTGACACTGCTGGCTAAACTCGGCTTTAAGGTTGTCGCCGGTACAGGCCGTCTGGAGCAGAATGCGGCCTGGCTCAAGCAGCTTGGTGCCAGCGATTTAATTGAGCGCAGCGAGCTTGAGCAGGATGCCAGACCATTGGATAAGCAGCGCTGGGCCGCCGTAGTGGATACCGTAGGGAACAAGGTGCTGGCCAGCGCTTTGTCACAGCTGAATTATGGTGGGGTCGCCGCGATTTGTGGCCTGGCGGGGGGCTTTGCCCTGCCGACCACGGTAATGCCCTTTATTCTTCGAGGGGTCAGCCTGCTGGGAATAGACTCGGTGCAGTGCCCGGCCGCCAAGCGCCGTGCTGCCTGGGAGCAGATAGTGGCTCTGTTGCCTGAGAGTTACTATCAAGAGGCTTGTCATGAAATCACTCTGGAGCAGGTACCCGAGGCCGCAGCGCAAATCGTTAAAGGTGAAATCAGCGGCCGCACTCTGATTAAAGTCGGCTGATCCTCGTCTAAAAAAGGGGGCCTCTGGGCCCCCAACAGTTTGTTGTGACTTGTCCTGAATACAGTTAGGCCCCAGCAATACGGCTCCAACCCAGCTTTTCTGTTTATATTCCCTCTTATTGAGTCAGTGCTTGGCTAACTTTGACTTAGATTAGCTTTTGAGCTTGAGAAAGAGCCAAAGTCATAGCGGTTTATCAGTCGCTCTCTTTTCCCCTGATTTCTTGCCTGTCTTGTGGGCTGTGGCGAAGTTTGGAAACCGTTCCAAAAAATGTCACTTGTCCAGCTTTGCAGTTAAAACCCAAGCCAGATGTCATTTTTAAATGTTGCCCTTTTGTTTAAAAAGCAACTGACGCTTAACTCCCGTTTTGGAATTGATTCCATCCCTAAGATGCCAGTGTCGATTAAAACGAAAAAGGTGATGACAGATGAGCAAAGTAGATCTGCTGGGACGCCGTAACTTTATTAAGGGCGTTGGCGCCGCTGCCGGAGTTGCCGTGGCTGCTCCCGTGTTGGCTGTATCGGAAAAAGCCACGGATGTGAGTTGGGATAAAGAAGTTGAAGTGCTGATTATCGGTTCAGGGTTTGCCGGTTTGGCAGCGGCCATTGAAGCGACCCGCAAAGGCGCCAAAGATGTGCATATCTTTGAGAAAATGCCTTATTTCGGTGGTAACTCTGCCATTAACGGTGGCTTGTTCGCCGCACCGGGTACACCTATGCAGCAACAGGAAGGTGTTAAGGACTCAGTAGAACAGATGGTTGCCGATCAGTTGAAATCGGGCCGGGGTATCGCCGATGAGGAACTGCTGCGTCATGTGGCTTCACACGCGGTGGAAGCCTTGCAGATGACCCTGGATGCCGGTGCCGAATACCATCCTTACCTGCAACAATTGGGTGGTCACTCGGTTGCCCGTACTTATCAAACCGCGGTCAGTTGCGGCGCAGGTATTACCCAGCCTTTGTATAGAGAGTGTCAGCGTATCGGAGTCAAGACCCATAACCGCTCCAAGTTTGAGGGCTTTGTCCTCGGCAAGGATGGTCGCGTCGAAGGGGTGAAGATGCGTCAGGGTTATTACTTCGGCGAAGAGGACTCTGGCAAGTTGGTGTATATCAAGTCCAAGCGCGGTGTCTTGATGGCAACCGGTGGCTTTGCCCAGAATATCGGCCTGCGAATGGCGCAGGATCCGACTCTGACCCATGAAGTGGGTTGTACCAATACTCCCGGCGCCACAGGTGAAGGTATGTTGGAGATGTTCCGTCTCGGCGCTGTGCCTGTGCATCTGGCACATATTCAGTCCGGGCCCTGGGCCTCTCCCGATGAGGGCGGTTTTGGTTATGTTTCCAACTATTCCATCTTCAACTTCCCTCATTCAATTGCGATTAACCGCATGACAGGTAAGCGCTTTATGAATGAAATTGCCGACCGCAAGACCCGCGCCGATGCCGAGTTGGCCTGTCGCGACGCCAAGGGAGAACCGCTGCCACCTATCTTGATCACCAGCTACAAGGACTCCAAACAGCACCCCAATACCGCCAAGGTGCTCAAATACAATGTGGGTTGGAAGTTTGACTCACTGGAGGCACTGGCCAAGCACTTTGAGGTGCCTTTGAAACCACTCAAGGCACAAATCGAAGAGTACAACCGCTATGTCAATAGCGGTGAAGACAAGCAGTTTGGCAAGAACATGACCAAGGCAAAAGATAAGTATATTGAAGCGCCTTTCACTGTGGTGCGTCTATGGCCCAAGGTGCACTACTGCCAGGGCGGAGTTCAGGTTAATACCAAGGCTGAAGTCAAAGACAGCCTCACAGGTAAGCCGGTTGCCGGACTCTATGCCGCAGGGGAAGTCTGTGGCGGCATCCATGGCGTTAGCCGCCTGGGAAGCTGCTCTATCCCCGAATGTATGGTGATGGGTATGACTGCGGCCCGCAGCATGATGCAAGCCTGAATTGAACGGTGAGAGAGGACTCAATAATGAAGAAAGCAAACTTAGTATGGGCACTGCTGTTGGCAGGGCTAACTTCGGTATCGGTTCATGCCGTTCAGCAGCGCGATTATCATAAGGCAGTGATAGGCAAGGATTGTAAGGTATGCCACGACCAAGGGCTTAAGCAGTACCCTTCAGATGGTGCCTGCCTGAAGTGCCACGATGTCGATGAGCTGGCAAAAAAGACAGCCCGCAGTGGTGAGGACAGATGGCAAAATCCCCATGACAACTTGCATTATGGTAAAGACCTGCCTTGTGTTGAGTGTCATGGTGAACACCAGCCTAAAAAACCTCTGTGCAGTAATTGCCATACCTTTAAATACGATAAACATAAGGAATAATGAAAGGGTTTATATGCTGCCTCAAGTTTCCTCCACCGGCAGCATGACCCGTAAATATCTTTGATTAAAATAGTCCCTGCAACTGCTGTTTTAATTCAATGATAGGCTCACTTGATCACAAGTGGGCCTTTTTTGTTTGCTGGCTCACAACTCTTTTTCATTCTGTTATCTTTTTTGTTGCCTGTGTTCAGACAACATTTTTGGAATGGGTTCCAAGTATATGCTTCGCCTGATATTTACTCTAACTATAATTGAGGTTCCAGGTGATAAATAAGAAACTCCCGAATTCAACTGCGAAGTGCGACACTCTCCAATATCAAGCAGCCAATGTCATTTCTTTAAAGACAATCGCTGGTTGCTTGAAGTCTAAACACTTTTTCGGTCGATAATTTATCCGTGATACAGCGAATTCAATATCGCTGTCTGTTACCGTTGTTAAGTCGGTTCCTTTCTTCACATATTGCCTTAAAAGCCCGTTAGCATTCTCATTGGCTCCACGCTCCCAAGAGCTATAAGGATGGGCAAAGTACACATCAGCCTCCAACGCCTTTGCGATGGTTTCGTGGCCTGCAAACTCTCTCCCGTTATCTGCCGTGATGGTATGGACATGTTCCTTATAAGGCATGAGTAGCTCTATGGTGGCTTGGGTGACATCATCTGCTGACTTCGATGGCACTTTCTTGACCACGTAAAATCGTGTTTTACGCTCTAAAATTGTCACCATAGCACCAGTGCCATGTTTGCCTAATACGGTGTCGATTTCCCAATCACCCAATCGCTCCTTGCTGTCAACGATGCTTGGCCTATCATCGATAGAAACAGCATTCTTGATCGCTGGCGCTTTCTCTTTTCTACCGCGACGATACCGCTTGTGACCTTGCCTCAAGTGGCGATATAACTTGCCTCCCAAGCGTTTATCCTGCGCAACAAATCGGTAGATCCACTCATGGCTGACGGAGGCACCGACTCGAGTTAATACACTGGAAATCTGCTCTGGGCTCCAATCTGCTTCTAAAAGGAGGCGGATAAAATCAACACGCTCCTTTGGTATTCTGTATTTCCGCGCTGATGTGCGTTTTTTGATTGAGAATACCTGAGCTTCGCTTGGGCAATAATGACTGCCTTTGCTGCCGCGTTTAAGCTCCCGATATACCGTAGAGCGATGGCACTGAACGGTTTTAGCTATTTCAGAAACCGAAATTCCCCGTTCCAAAAGAGCAGAAATCTGGTATCTTCTGCCCTCGGTCAACTGCTGATAATTCATGGTAGTACTGCTTGTTTCTTTGGCGAGAAGAGCGTACCACTTTCAGCAGTCGGCTTCCTCTTCTACACCTTTCCATGAATGTCGCACTTATTATCTGAAATCGGGGGTGTCTAGGAAATCAGTGGCAATTCACAATGCTACAGCAGAGTTGCTTGAAACTCACAGCAAGCAACTCTGCGATAGTAGCCTTGGTTTCAACCAAGCTGCGCCCAAGCCTTATTGACTTCTTCGGCGATGATTTCAATGCCGCGGCGCATCAACTCGGGTTGTTGTACATAGTTCATCCGAATACACTCGCCGGCGTGTGGCCACTCTTCGGCCAGTCCGAAGAAGAAATACTCCCCGGGCACCACCAACACGCCTCGGGCTTTCAGGCGTCGATAGAGTTCCATGGCACTGATGGGCAGGCCTTCAAACCAGAGCCAGAGGAAAATCGCGCCCTCGGGTTTATGAATTCTGAACCTGGGGTCCGGCAGAGCCTGTTGCAACATGGCTACGGTTTGCTGCGCCCGCTGCAGATAGAAAGGCCGCACCACTTCATTGCCGAGCCGCAGCATATCACCACGGGCTATCATCTCTGTCGCCATCGCCGGGCCCATGCTGCCCGGTGCCAGAGAGATAATACCGTTGATATTGGTCAGCGCCTGGGTAATGGCTTGGTTAGCTATCACTATGCCGCAGCGCAGCCCAGGCAGCCCCAGCTTGGAAAGACTCATGCACAACACAGTGTTGTCGTTCCAGAAAGGGGTCACATCCTCAAACAGAATATTGGGGAAAGGTGAGCCATAAGCGCAGTCGAGGATCAGCGGGATCCCGTGCGCTCTTGCCAGCTTATCCAGCTTATCCACCTCTTCATCGGTCAGCACATTGCC
>Ga0209300_1000742_pt1 | contig 14746 bp, 10 predicted proteins | sample Shrwel_input2_RT_FD_187535 | JGI IMG/M metagenome (GOLD analysis project Ga0209300, IMG submission 187535) | Subsurface microbial communities from deep shales in Ohio, USA - Utica-3 well 1 S input2 RT (SPAdes) (version 2) ... | reverse complement strand
GCCCAGCAGGCGGCGGATTACTGCGGCATGGGCCGCACAACCCTTTTCAAACTGATCAATGAAGGGCTGTTCCCAGACGGTCGTCAAATGGCATGGGGGAAGCGTTGGCACCGGGATGATCTGCGCCAATGGCTTGACGCACAATGGCAGGCAGCGGAGGCACCGAAGGCCGAGAAGTCCCCTCATGCAGCCTGAGAACATCGATCAGGTCTGCCCACCATTGCAGCATGATTCGGCGCTGCTCCATGTACTTTGCGTGGTTGTATGATGCCCGCGACTTGTTACCCGGAGTGTGCGCCAGCTGCCTTTCCACCCAGTCGCCATCGAATCCTATGTTGTTCAGTATGGTGCTGGCCGTTGTCCGGAAGGCGTGGCCACTGAACAGCAGGCGATAACCGTTCCGCTCGAGAACCCGGTTTATGGTCGATGCCGACATTGATCTTGTGGGGGTTCGGTAATTCGGGAAGCAGAACGTGCGGTTTCCGGTCAGCGTCTTCAGCTCTTTAATCAGTGCTACAGCCTGGTGTGATAACGGCACGATGTGAGTAACGCCCCGCTTCATCTTCTCGCCAGGTATGATCCATGTGGGCGTGTCTGATTCCAGGTCGAACTGATCCCACTGAGCCCGCCTTACTTCCACTGTGCGCACGAACGTAAGCGCCAACAGCTGGATCGCAATTTCCGTTGTTCGGTACGCGATCGGCTCTTCCTTTGGCCACAATACCCGAACCAGCTTGCCGAATTCTTGAATGCTGTATGCAGGCTTGTGCTTGGTCTTCGGCTTCTTGATGGAGCCTTGCAGCGGTGCTGTTGGGTCTCTATCTGTGCGCAGAGTGGCGACAGCATGCCGGTAAACGGCCGCAAGCCACTGGCGCATAAGGACGGCCACGGTCGGTGCGCGCTTTTCCACCCGCTGTAGCTCTGCGAGGATCTGTGCCGGCGTGATGGCATCAACGGGCAGGTGCCCAAGGTTCGGCCATATGTCCTTCTCGAAGTGCCGGTTTACCTGATTATAATAGCCTTCAGTCCAATGGCTCTCGTGCTTGGCAATCCACTCCTTGCTGACTTCCTCGAGCGTGCATTGATCTTTCGCCAGCTTCTCTCGTTGGTCGCGTTTGCGTACCTCAGCAGGCGATTCACCGTTGGCCACGCACTTCTTCGCCCAGTCTCTGATCTCCCGGGCTTCGGCAATGGTGATAGTGGGGTACTCGCCAACAGTGAACATGCCGGCTTTGCCAAACAGGCGGTATCGGTACCGCCAGAACTTGGCGCCACTGGGGCGAATCTCCAGGGCCAGGCCGCCGGAGTCTGAGATGCGATAGGTTTTATCTCGGGGTTTTGCCTTGCGAGCTTTGGTATCAGTGATCATGAGCGAAGTCTGTGAGTAACGGTTGCTGAAAACGGCGTTACTCACAATCTTACTCACAGTAGTCGCGGCTTGCCACAAATCGGGCTGAACTCATATGAACGCGGGGCATTGCAAAACAAAGGGTTACGGAAGGGGCGCGAACTGACTAGAACTGAAATGGACACGATCACAATTATCGATCATCAAAATCATTCGTTTTTTAACCGTATGATTTTCATGATCTCTGTGTCTTGTTTCACCTGAAGTTACTCACAATGTTACTCACAGTGATCGCGGCTTGGCGCGAACTTTTAGAAAAAAGTTTTTGGATTATCTCAGCAGGATGGTTTTTCCACAAACCGGAGGCTCGACATAGTGGTGGCAGACACGCTGAATTTCACAATCTATTACATGAATCACCTGCAAGGTTGCGCTACAGTATGATGGCTAAGGAGGAAAATCATGCTCAAACGGACGTTGCTCTTCATTGCTTTCGCCACCCCAGCTTTATCCCATGCCGCTGTGTACCAGTGCACCGTGAACGGCCAGATGACTTTCTCTGACCAACCTTGCGGCAATGACGCCAAGGAAATAGAAGTCCGGGCCCCGGAGCGTACTGGCTCAGGCTCCATGGTTGGCGCTGGTGGAAAGGCCTTTTTGGAAGGTCGTGAGAAGAGAGCCGAGCTTCGGGAAATTGATCGTGAGATTTCCGACTTGGAAGACCAGCGGGAACAAGCGAGACAGAACATGGATGCGGCGTTGGCTCGGTACCAGCGCAAGAAGGCTTATGCATCCAACAACTTGGCCGGTGCTACATGGGAAGGATCTCTGGCTAAAGAGGCTGAGGTGATGCGGGAGCGGTACCAGTCGGAGATCGACGGCATCGATCGCCAGATTGATCGGCTGCGGGAAGACCGGCGGCGAGTCCAGAACGAAAAGTGATTTGAATTTATCCGCTCGCATGGATGCCTAGCGGATGCGACACCTGCCGCAAGTGGTGTGACTCCAGTGAGAGAGCTGGCTCGATTTTCATACGTACTGCGTAGCACTCGGCAAATCCGGCGCCTCGCCAATAATCTGTTCCCCTTCAACCCAGGCTTTTTTCCCGGCAGCCACCAGGCCGCCTTTGAGTCGCACCTTCTGGCCGTCCCGGCGGGTGGCCATGCTGGTGCCGTCCTGCAGCACCTGGTCAATCGTGACGGTGTAGCGGCCTGCCCGGGGGAGCAGGCGCTGGAAACGCTTCCATGGGTTTACGGTGGCCATCAGTAATAGTGCCTCTCGATTTTCACGTTTTGGGTGACACGGCCAGTGCCGGGCTTGCTTACGCTGATGCTGTTGCTCAGCACATTGCCGCGCCAGGTGTCTTCGCTTTCCAGGGTGGCTCGGCACTCGGCGAGCATGGCGGGCTCTATCAGGCCGGGACTTCCGCTAGTTGGCAGTGCCGTCCCGATGGTTACGATTTCCTGTTCACCACCGGCTGCAATGGCGCTCAGCCCTCGCAGGCGGCACTGATAGGCCTCTACGTTCAGGTCGTGGAAGTTGTCGGGCGCTGGCTTATCACCAGGTGTGCCGGTGCGAATCACGTTCACGGAAACACCGTCCGTGATGCCGGAGACGAATACAGCGTTGTAGTCTGGCTGTGGCTCCCACTGGCCGTCATCGCTGGTCACCATGGTGTCCTGGATGATGGTGTCCAGCTCGCCTTCCGTCAGGGCGTCGTAATCCCAGGGGCCGATCTGGCGGTACCGGTGGCGGATGTGCAAAACGTCTTGCTCTCGGTCCGGGACCACTACAGCGCCTAAGGCGTCCGCCAGCTCGGTGATTACCTGCATAGCGGTTTTATCTTCCCAGCCCCAGGCGCCAGCGGGGATCACGAAATCGTAAAGGCCTTCCTGCAGGCTTGCGGTAAATCCGGTGAACTGCAGCTGCTCGGCAATGGCCTGCATCATTGTTGTCTGGGTTTCGATTCGCCCTGTGCGCCTGGGTGCGTAGGGTTCCGCCAGCAGCTGCGAACGGCTGAAACCGGTGACGGTGTAGCTTTCTTTGGCGAACTGTTTATTGCGGCTGTAGCGCCCTATCACGAACCGCCATTCGTAGCCGTTTACAGTGGCGATCACTTCCGCCGGACCTTCGGAACTGGGCTTTATCAGGCTCATGCTTGCACGGTTATTGATGGTGCAACGCATTTTCCAGGCGAAGCTATCGGCGTCCAGCTCTATGCTCAGGTCTTTAAAATTCAGCGGGGTACCGGTGGTGACTTCTACCAGGCTGCTGCTGTTCATGATGAAGTATGTCCTTTTGTTTTCCGGCGCCGGGGGCGGGTCACTGATTGGCGGGTCTGGAATGACGGCGCTCGGGTGTTCGACTTCGGTACCAATCCGGGGCTTTCTGTCCCAGGGGTGGATGGTGCGCCCGTCCAGGGCTTCCTTTAGCGACCAAGCCGGAATATCCGGCTGGCTGTCCACGGATCGCGTCGGCGGTTTCACTTCCACCAGCAGGGTATCGGGCACCATCTCGAAATCGACCACGGCGCTCCCCGGTGGGGTGTAGGGCGCCACCTGCAGGTTCAGGGTTTCGTCCTGTTCCAGGTTGATCTCTTTCGGCGGCGGGGCCTGCCAGTTCACCACGGTATCCCGGGCGGTGTGGGGGTCGCTGACGTTGTGCGCCGGCGGCCTGATGTATGGCTGAAACCACGCCCGGTCCTTGGCCGGCTGAACGTCCCACCCCTGCGCGCCGGTGCCCTCTGGGGCGTCCACGATCAGGTTTGCGTCCCACTCTGGGCTGTCGGGCCGGATGGCCAGCGGCGTGCCGTTGCGCCCGCTGTGAGGCTCTGGCGCGTGGTCCTTGCTGGGTACCGGCGACCACGGCTGGTTCTTCTGCCAAAGGGCCAGCACGGTGGCCTGCTGGTGGTCGTGGCCCTCGCTGGCCAAGTGCAGGGGGCTGCCCTGATCCTGCCAGTGCCCGACGGTGGTGCCTGGGGTCTGGCTGGTTTGTTCGCTGCCCCACTGGTAGCTGACCGCCAGCGGGGGCTTGCGGTAGGTCGGCCCGCCCTGCTGGTCAGCGAGATCAAAGTTCAGCGCAGCCGGATTTGTTGGAGGGCTGTACTGGTTGCTGAGATTCAGGAGAACGGCCCGGGGATCTGTTTCCGGGGCATATGTCATGACGTTAAGGGCTCTGGATGACTTCGGGGGTTACAGGACCATGAACCATGGCACGCCAGAACTTCACGGCAATCATTGAAGCGGTGCCATAGGTCTGTGCAGTTTCGGTGTCCACGATCCAAGCGGGCTCATCAGCCGGCAGCGTGCCTGATCCGACGCACTCCCACACGTAACCGTTGGGGGTGCTTGGGTGGATTCGGTCACCCACGGACACCGCCAGGTCCGGCTCGAAATCGGCCCCGTAATTGTCGAAGGCCACCACAAACACCTGCTGGTCATACCCGCCCAAAAGGTCCAAGGTATATTCCCCGGTGCTGGGGTCGCTGGTGGCTTGGCCCAGGCTCTTGCTCAGGTTCACGGTGTTGCCGTCCAGTTGGTGGGTTGTGGGCTCATACCCGAAGGCCCGGACGGTTCGTTCCGCCGGGGCGCTGTCGATCTGCACTACGCCGGAAACTTGAGAGGACTGATTAGAGGCTCCGCCTCCAGCGCTGCCGCCGTCGGACTCCAGGTCTGGCAGAACTAGCAGCCTCCTAACGTAGCCGGTGACACCGGTCGTTTCGCAATGCAGGGAATAAAAATAGAAATCATCTGGGCTCAGTGGCGCATAGTCTAAAGCAGAATTTGTTGTCAAATACCCATGCGATATTCCATTTTTCCCAAACGTTGTAACATCGTACTGTGTGCCTGATGAATAAATCTCAGATAGCAGGAAGCAAGGGGTTTCTCTCCTAAATATGGTTGACTTGCTCTTATAGTCTCTGCTTTCCGTTGCTTGGAGAGAGTAACCGCTAATAGATTCAGGATCTGGCCCAATCGTCCATGCACCATAAACCCCGTCTGGAATACCACCGCTAAAGTCATATTCTTCATAGGTTCCAATTGGATACAAAAACAGTCTTTCTATAAAAGCGTTGTCACTCCCTTTGTAAACAGAAGCATCCTTAACATACTGAAAATCAATGACGTCGCTCTCTGACACATTTGTCCAGAATTCAATAAAGCCTGTTTCCCCAGACCTTTCGATCTTCTTTGTGCCGTTTATGTAAACCCTAAAAAAGTCATAATCTTTCTCTGAGCTTACGCGGAACCTTATGCCAAAAAGCCCGGATTTTGGTGCTGCCATGGAAAATGATTTTGTTTGTCCATCGGCTACATTAGAAAATCTAATACAGTTGTCAGTTAAATCTCCGGTGCCCTCTGATAGCTCATAATCCCCGACAATCTGAGCCGGATTATCGGTCGTTGAAAAATCGTCCAATATATAGCCATGGTCGCTAAGGTTCGCCATCAGTCAGCATCCCCCCGATTCTGTGTAGCGAATTGATCCGTTTCCTCAACGGCTCGGCCGGCCACGATGGTTCGGGCCACCCAGAACGGCGCTTGACCGCCCTCGGTGTTGAATCTCAGCGTGTTGCCGGAAACCCAGCCGCTGCCCCAGCCGTCGGCCCGGATGGTGAAATACGGGGCGCCGGTGGCGGCGTTGGTGGGAGCCAGGTCGGCGCTGATGTTGCCGGTACCGACCACGCCCACGGTTTCGCCGATCACTTCAAAGCTGGTGCTGCTGGTAAACCGGATGGCCCAGCGCTCTTTTATGGCCCCCTGGTTGGTCACCTCGATGGGGTGGCTGACCAGGTTGTATTTGGCGGTCGTGGTGTCACCGATCTGCTCGTCACTCCAGGTGCTGGCATCCCAGGCTTTCTGGTGGAAGGCGCTGTGGGCTCGGGCGCGCAGGTCGCCATAGAGCAGCGCGGCGCTGGCGATGGTGTCGCCTTCGGTGTAGTCCTGGGACAGCGGAATGTTCAGGCTGATTTGCCCGCCGATCTGTACGTCGGTGGCCAGGCCCATGTCCTCTACCCGCTCGAAAACGGTCAGCGGCTCGGTGACGGCGTTGGCCTCGGCGTCCACCAGGGATATGGGGTCGGCAAAGGTCAGGGTGCCGGCGTCGGTGTCCAGGGTGTACTGGTCGGCGGCCAGGCGGTTGCCGTTGTCGCCTTCCACCCAGACCTCGGCCTGGTTCGCGCGGCCGAAGCTGACCACCTGGCCGGCGGTGGCGGTGGCCACTTCGTGCTGCTTGGTGTTGCTGACCACGATTACATCCCCGAGATTGAACTGGGGCACACGCCCGTCGCTGGGCAGGCGGGTGGCGTCCAGGCCGACCAGATCCGCGTCCAGGGGCAGGTAGGTGTAGCTGACGGCGCTGTAGCGCACGGTGTCCGGCTGGACGGGCTCGGAGTTGCTGTTGGCCTCGTCGTACCAGTCGATAGAAACCAGGCCGGTCTGGGTATCCACAAACCCGCCCTTGATGTTGCCCCCGGTCAGGTTGCCGGCGGTGTCGGCATTCAGGGTGATCTGGTTGCCCGCGATGTCGGTGGCGTTGACGATCAAACTCCCCTCGCGCAGCGGCGATCCGGCGGTCCTGAACACGGTCCTGTTGGCCGGCGCCTGGTTGATGGTGGTCAGGCAGGCTTTGAGGTCCACGGCCTTGTCGGTGCTGGTGTTGGCCGGGTAGTCGTTCAGCGTCACCAGGCCGGTGGGGTAATCGATGCTGCCGGCCACGGTGCCGGTACCGGTCACCGGGGAGAAATCCTTAACGATGGCCCCGTCCTGGTCCCGGTATTCGGTGCCGTCCATGGTGAACAGGACGCTGTTGGGGACCACGCCACGGCTGCTGTCCGGGGTCAGGCTTATGTTCAGCGGCGGGATCGGCCGGGTGGTCTGCTTGACCTCCACCGGGTCGCTGGCGTCCAGCCACTCAATCCGTGCGGTGGTGCTGACATAGGATTCGGTGGCTGATCCGGTGAAGTCCTCCCAATAATCGCCGAAGTTGATTCGAGCCTTGTTTTCGTGCCCTTTGTAGGTCCGGCTCAGGCGGGCGTCGAAGGCGGTTTCACCGGTGGCATAGTTGACGGTGCCCACGCTCGGCCCGCCCTTGCCCCGGCGCAGGACGCCGTTGCCGTCGTCCACGATGGTGATGTTCTCGCTGGCATATTGGGTTTTGTCCGCTTTGCCGTCTTCCTCTCTGTAAACCCACTTTTCGGTGAGGCGCTTGACTTCGCAGGTGATGGAAACGGAGCCAGGCCGCATGGCGGCGGCTGGGCTGAAGGTGGTCTGTCCGCCCTGGTTGATGGTCAGGGTGTTATAGATCCGGTTGGTGCCCTGCCAGTCGCTGTAGGCGATGGTGTACTCCCCATCACTCGGGGCCGGGGCTGGGTTCGGCTGCAGGAATAGCTGGCCGGTGGCATAGGCGATGGCGCCGCTGCCGTCTCCGGTCAGGTTGCCGGTGCCGTCGTCGGTGAGGCTGTAGCCGGTGCCGCCGGTGTTCCAGGACACGGTAACGGTGCCCGGCTCCAGGGTGCGCTTGATCGGGGCGCTGTGGAACTGGTAGCTGCTGACTGCAATGTTACCCATGGGTTACTCCTGATTAAGCGCTGTGGGGCTGGAAGGTCCAGGCGTTGTCGTTGATGGTGTCGCCAATCTCCAGGCGCACGGCCGGGGTGTCGGTGATGGTGGCGCCGGCTTCGATCACCACGCCCTGCTTTTCCCCCCAGGCCACGATGATGTGGGTGCCGGCGTCGGGTAGGGCCGCCAGCGTGAAATTGATGGTGCCGGTTGCATAGTCCACGGTGCCGGTGCCGTCTCCGGACAGCTCCCCGTTGCCGGTGTCGCGCAGCAGGTACCAACTGCCTTGCACCATGAATTCCACGGTGAGGGTGGTCGGCGCTGGTTTGGGGTCGGCCTGGAATACCCAGGTCAGGGATCGGGTCTGCTGGTTTACTTCCAGCTTGCCCTGCTTGCTTTGCTGCAGGACCGGGGCGCCGGGGGTGAATCCGATGGTGACGCTGCGACTGGCGCTGCCGCCGCTGTTATAAAACGCCCGGATCTCTCCGTTGAAGTAATCCACCACGCTGTTCTCAACGTCCAGGTAGTTGCTGCCGCCCACATGCTTCAGCTTGCCGCCGTCGTCGGTATAGTCGCCATTCTGACCCGTGATCTGCAGGGTGCCCGGGGTAATGGCGCGGCCGGCGAAATACAGGCCCGCCCCGTTGGCGTCGGTGGTCACGTTGCTGGCTGTTACGCTGATGGTGCTGTTGCTGGCCGGGCGAATGATCGCGGCTTGGGCGCCGGCCTGCTGGTCGGTGATAGCATTCTCGGACTGCGCGCTCGGTACCAGGGGGGAATAGACGTTTTCGACGGTGATGGTTCTGTCGCCAACCACGGCCGGGGCGGCCAGCGGCGAGGCGCCCATGTACTTGGCGGCGTCGGCGATCTGGGTTTTCAGGATCTTCATTTCGTCCCGCGTGTTGCCCGTCGGGTGCGGGACGCCGCCCACAAATTCGTGGGTCAGGGGCTGGGCCAGTTCGATCACGTAGGTCTTGAGCCTGAAGTTGTAAAAGCCGCTCGATCCCCGATCAATCGTGAAGGTCTGCTCTTTCATATCCACGCCGGTCACCCGCACAAACTGCGAGTTTTGGCCGTCGTCCAGCACGAAAATCTGGCCGGGCTCGGGGTCTTGCCGGTTGGTGGTGTAGCTCAGGGCCTGGATCGCCCGCTGGCCTTCCAGTTGCTTGCCCCAAAGCCAGAACGATGCTTCGCTGCTGGGGACCACGTAGCTTTCGATCCGGTCCTGGGCTTCGGCCCGGCGGTCGGTGTGGCTGCCGGTGTCGAACAGCAGAACGTGGACGTTCGGGTCTTTCGCGCGCTGGCTCAGGATCGTATGGGCGCCCAGCAGGGTGTCCTGGTTGGCGGCGTTGATGGCCAGGAATAGCTTTCTCAGGTTCACCCGGCCATATACCCGGTCAATTCGGCTGATGTCGGGAAAGGTGTTGTTGATCTCCCCGCTGGCGACGATGCGCCCGCTCATGCGGCCGCCGCCGTCGTCGGTGTCTGCCATGACTTCGGATTCGGACAGAACGATTTGATCGCTGGTGATGGTCACGGGTTGACCTCCATGAGGTTAATGGTGATGGCGTATTGGTGATCGGGGCCCGGGTTGGCCTGGCGGCGAATGGGCACGGCCGAGAGCGCGGGGCGGCGGAACATGACGTTGAAGGTTCTTTCCCAAAGGGTCAGCGTCATCGTGTGCTCCGGGATGCTGGCCATGGCGTAGAGTGCTTCCACAGTGCTACGGCTGGCCCAGGCCCCTTCTTTCCCGCCATACAGGGTGATTGGCCGGCCATCCTGGCGGGCGCCTTCCTGAACCATGAGGTTTCCGGCCAGGGTGTAATCGGTGCTGTGTTCTACCGGGGTCCATCCGAACTCGTCTTGCCAGTCCAGATCCGGTGGCAGTGCGAGTGTTGTTGTCTCATCGCTGAGGGTGATTTCCATTTATGCGCTCCGTAGGCCGGTTTCTTCGAGCACCTGGAGGAACCCGTCTGGGTCGCTTGTTTGAACTTCGGTGGTGCCGCCGCTGGGGGTCTGCAAAACGATGGTTTGTGTGGCCCGGGATTGGATGCTGTCTTGCTGGTTGGTAGTCGTGTTACGCGCCCGTTCTTCCCGCTGGCGCTGGAGCTCTGCCATTTCCTGCTCACGGGCTCTGTCAGCCGCTTGTTTCTCGCGTTCGTTTTCCGCTTCCTGGCGGTTGCGTTGCTCGATCTTGTAGATCTTTTCGAGGGTATCGAGGGAGCGCTGGTAGTCGGCGGCCGCCTCATCAGCTCCCGCCTTTTCAGCTGCCTTCAGTTGTTCTTGAAGGCGCTCTCTTTCAGCCTCGTATTGGATTCGCTGGGCTTCTTCGGTGTCTCCGCTGATATCCGCCAGCCGTTGCTGCAGGCTGCTGAGGGTGCTGTCTGCACTGTTGTTTAGGCTGTCGAGCTTTTGGCGGGCGCTGTCGATGGCTTGCTGGAGGCCGTTGAGTTGCTGAGCGTCGAGTAGATCAAATCGGTTGGCGGCGCTTTGGCTCATGCGGTCCAGCTGGCTCATGGAGTAGGAGCCGCTGTTCACTTTTTCGGTTAGATTCTCCATGGCCCGGGCCTGGGACCAGAATTTCTGTTCAACCTCGGCAGCTGCCAGGGCGGTGTCGGCAAACCAGGCACCGATGGAGCTGGACATCAGCCGGCGGCGGGCGGCGGCCAGTTCGTTTACTCGTTGGGTGGCTTTCTGCAGGGCCTCATCAGCTGACTGGCTTTCTTTTACGAAGGCGTTCCCGCCGATCTTCATTTCAAAGAGATTTCGGGCGGCGGTGCTGAGGTCGGTTACCTTTTGGCGGGCCTGTGAGATGGCTTTGCCGAAGGCGCCGCCCCAGGCTGCACGCCACTTGTCTTTGAACTCCTGGGCTTCTTTGCTGGAGTTGCCCATGGCCTGGGAAAGGCGGTCGATTTCCGGCGCTGCATCCTTCGCGGCGTCTTTACCTTCCTTGATCGGCTGGCTTATGTCGCTTCCACCTTTCTCCTGCTCGCCACGGATTTCCCGGAGCCGGTCGCGCAGCTGCTTCATTGCCTCGCTGGTATCGATACCTTTGTCCTTGGCGTCTTCGAGCTGTTCCTGAAGCTCTTGCAGGCCTTTCTCCGTTGAAATGCTTTTGATCGCGCCGGCAACGTTGGCCTCTATGATTTTGGCGTTTTCTTCAGCGCTTCGACCGGCTTTATCAATGTTCTCAACAACGGTGCCAAAGTTGTCGATTGCGGCCTGGCCGACACTGGTAATCCCGGTCAGGGTTTCGTTGATGTCCACGCCCAAGCGGCGGGAGGCTTCGCCAAGAGTGGCATCCATCACCGCTGCGAATTGCTGAGACTTGCGGCCAGCTTCGTCCATCTTATCGACGAAGTTTTTCTGGAACTGTCGCAGGCCTTCATTGGTGAATTCGTCAAGCGGCTTGCCGAGGGCTTCCTTGATGTCCTCACCGCTGACCTGAGCCGTTTTGACCAGTTTGGCCAGCGACTCCGACATGGCGGAGACGCCTTCCGGCGTTTGAAGGTCCAGGTTTTCCCACGATTTCTGCAGGGCTTCTGCTGTGGACAGGCCTTCACCTTTCAGCTTTGCGAAGGCAACGAGGGAGTCAAGGGCGCTCTTGCTGATGCCCATGCGGATTGCTTCGCCGGCCCGGTCTGATTCCGTGGAAACGGTTTTCAGGGACTGGTTAACCTGGTCCAGCTCACCCCGCATGTTCCCCAGTTCAATGGTGACGTCTTGCCCCATGGCCGCCTGGCGCTCGAGGGCGTCGATGGCGTATTCGTAGTATTCCTGGGCGTTGGAGAGCTGGTCGGCGTAGGCCTGGCGCTGTTCCTGGCTCATGGCCGCGACTTCGGCACCGGTGCGCACGGTGGTGTCGGCGTAGTCTTCCAGGGCCTGGGCTTTACGCTTGAGCTGGTTGATTTCGCGCAGGCGCTGGAGTTCGATTTCCTTTTCCTGCAGGGCCAGCCGGCGCTGGGCATCTTCAACCCCGCGGATCTTCGCGGTAATGGTGTCCAGCCCTTTGGCGGCGGCGCTCAGGCCGATGATGGCCAGTGTGATGGGGATCGGCTTTGCCAGACCCATGGCCACGCGACCGAGGGCGCTGAAGCCTTTGGATGTGGCGGCGGCCTGGGCACTGGCGGCCATCATTTCGGCGCGGGACGCACGCAGGGCCATGGTCCAGCTGGCCAGGGATTTGACGGCACCGGCCACTTTGATGGCCACGAATGCTTTGCCGAGCAGGATCAGTTCGTCTTTGTATTCCGCAACGGTGGAAATACTGCTCCGGACGGCTTTGCCGATGGACACGATACCGTCGCTGATGTTCTGAGCCCAGCGCTCGAGGGTGCCGTTCTGGCGCAGGTCCACGATGGTGTTCAACAGTTCCTGCAGCTGGCCTTTCACGTAGTCCAGCGAGCCGGACTCGGCAATCAGGTTCAGGAACTGGTCCCACTGGTCTTTCAGGTTGGAGACGAGGCCAGACAACCGGCCCATGCTTTGGGCGGCTGAACCCTGGCTGGCTTTGCCGATTTCCTGCACCAGGGCGGCGATGGTTTCCCGCCCCAGTTCGCCGTTGGTAGACAGGGACTGTAGCTCGGTGACGTTCTTTCCGGTGGCTTCCGCCAGCAGCTCCCAAACCGGCACGCCGCGTTCGATCAGCTGCAGGATTTCTTCGCCCTGCAGTTTCTGCTTGGCCCAGGCTTGGCCAACGGCGTTGATGATGCCTTCCAGATCCTGATAGGTACCGCCCATGGCTTCGTTCTGGTCTACCAGGGCCTGAAGGGTGCCGTTGGTGGGGTCGATGCCGAAGTTCTTCAGCCGGATGAAAGCCTGTGATACCTGTTCCAGTTGCAGCGGGGTATTGGCGGTGAAGTCCTGAATCCACTGGCTGGCTTCTTGGCCGCGCTCAACGCTGTTGAATACCTGGCTGAGCTGGTCGTCCAGCTTTTCGAAGCGGTCGCCGGTTTGCAGGATGGAGATGAAGCCCTGGCGGATTTTCTCCAGACCAACGGCAGCGCCGATGAAGGCGACCAGGCCGGCGGCTGCGGCTTTCATTTTGGTGGTGAACCCGCCAGCCGCGGTGCCGGCATCTTCCATGGCGTTGCCGGAGTCTTTGGCGCTGGTTTTCTGCTTTTTCAGCTGCGTATCGACACTGGCCAGGTCGGTGCGCAGGCGTCGTGAGGATTGCTCGAGGTTGTCTTGTGCCTGGTCCAGGTTGCGCATGTTCACGCCGGCCGCTTTCAGGCGCGGGGAGAGGCGGTCAATGGCTTCGCGGTTGCGCAGCCAGGCAGTTTTTGCGGCGGTGGCGGATTTCTCCGCTTTGTCCAGTTCCCGGGCCATGGCCTTGGTGGGCTTCTGGGTAGACTGGAAGGCGTCCTTTAGCCGGGTGACTTCCGCCTCGGCATCGTGCCAGTTCTGCTCGAGCCGGTCGGTTTCGTCGCCAAGGCGTTTGAATTCTTTGATGTTCTTCTGGGTGTTGTTGAGCTTGCCCAGTGCGGCATTCAGTTCGTCGCTGCGCTCTTGCAGTTTGCCTACGCTGTCAGATGCAGATTCCGTGGCGGGGCTGATCAGATCCTTGCCTTTCAGGACAAGGTTGATGATGGAGTCTTTCAAGGCCATTTGTTTCGTCCTGGGTGAGATTCAGGCAATAAAAACCCCGCCGTGGCGGGGTTGGTTTGACTGTTGGGGCCGCTTCAGGCCATCAGGCTTTGGCCGGCGCTGCTGTGATACCGGGCTGCAAACTGCTTTGCCTGGCGGCTGGAAACAAAGATGTGCTCGCGCATTTCGTAAAACAGTGGCTCGCTCAGCAATTTCAGCGCTGGGCCAAGCCTTTGATCGAATTTTCTTTCGATTGAGGCGACGTGGCCGAAGAGGCAGCGGAGCTGGCTGATTTCTTCCTGAGAGAGTGCTGCCGGGGCGCTTTCAGCCTCTATGTATTCGCCTTCCAAAGGAACACGGGCCACCAAACTGACGGCGTCAGTAAAATGGTCGGGCTCGATCTCTTTATAGGTGCAGCCGAATTTGCTCTTCAGGGATGACCAGCAGGTGATGGCGGCTTTGGCTCGCTTGGCCGGAGGTAGCGCATCAACCCGGGCTTTTACCAGGCTCTTGATGGTGTCTTGCTGATCGGTAGTTAGGCCGTTGGGCAGCGCTTTTGGTTTGCGTTTTTTGGCCGGGGCCGGTTTTCCGTAGATCTTTTCGGCCATTTCGTTGAAGGCGTTGATGTACGCCTCTTTGATCTGGGCGGCCTTTTTGCCGGTGAAGCCCATGACCAGAAACATGAAGCCGTCTTTGGTCATTTCGTAGACCTTGGACTTTCGCTTTGCTCCGTTCCCGATCGCGATTTCTTCAACATGAGCTGAAAAGTTAGCCGATGCGAATTCTTTAGAGCAATCAAGGCTTTCGAGTTTTTGAATGACGTTCTTGTGTAGCCGACCAAAAGCCTCCGCGACCTTCAATGAGGTGGTGCGTGGCTGGCTATTCTGAATAGTGATCAGTTCGCTGGCTGGGAGAGTGAGTGCAGTCATTTTTGCGTCCTGTTTGATTTATCGAATAGGTGCCGGGAGGTTCGAAACCCTCAAACAGAAGGGCGGATGGTATTTCCCCGAAGGGTTTTCTATTCCCATCCCCTCCCGACAGAAACCGGTTGGATAAACGCAATTTGGGCGCAAAAAAAACCGCCATCTGTCGGGGGCAGTGTACCGCTGTTTGAGGAGTTTCGACGCTCCGTGCAGCGGATTATGGCCCGACAGCTCATGGCTTGCAAGTTACCAGCATGTGCCCGGGTAAATACCCGGTTACTGATAGGTGTATAAAACACCAGGCCGGTCTTGCAGGCGCACGACAGGAG
>Ga0209300_1000741_pt1 | contig 14754 bp, 9 predicted proteins | sample Shrwel_input2_RT_FD_187535 | JGI IMG/M metagenome (GOLD analysis project Ga0209300, IMG submission 187535) | Subsurface microbial communities from deep shales in Ohio, USA - Utica-3 well 1 S input2 RT (SPAdes) (version 2) ... | reverse complement strand
CCTGCTCTGTCATCTTCTGAGTCAGCTCAAAACCTCCAACTGGCTCTGGAAAACCAGGATAGTTTTCAAGCTCGGAAGTTGTTGTAATCTGGCCACCTGGCTCAGGACCATTTAAAACCAGTGGTGCCACACCATTTCTTGCTGCATAAATGGAAGCAGAAAGACCACCAGGTCCACCACCAATAATAATCAAGTTTTCTTCCTGTCTATTTTTTTCGCTCATTTCAATTCCCCCTGTTATTACTTTAATAGGATTATGATTTTCATCATTTTAAATTCAATTTAGTTTAAAAACTTTTTAACTTACAGATATAATCTTAATACTATTTTGAGCTTATGTCTGTAAAACTAGCAACAAAGATATGATAGTGACAGCCCGCAAAAACTAAGCTTAGACTGGTCCAAACTATTTAAGCCAGTCTAAAACAAAAACTCTCTGCCTAAAAAAGCAGAGAGCTTATAATATCTATTTAGCTGCCTCAACTACAATTTTAATCAACACTGTAATTTGGAGCTTCTTTAGTAACCTTTACATCATGAGGATGGCTTTCGCGGAGACCGGCTGCAGAAATTCTGATCATCTTAGAATCATTGATCAGTGAATCAATATCCGGGGTTCCACAGTATCCCATACCCGATTTCAAACCTCCGAGCAGCTGATAAATTGTTTCACCTAATGTACCTTTATAGGGCACTCGACCTTCAATTCCCTCAGGCACAAATTTTTCTGCTTCAGTTTCATCTTCCTGGAAGTAGCGGTCCTTACTCCCCTTCTTCATCGCACCAACTGAGCCCATGCCGCGGTAAACTTTATAACTTCTTCCTTTATAAATTTCTAACTCTCCCGGGCTTTCTTCTGTTCCGGCCAGCAGGCTTCCAATCATTACTGTATTGGCTCCGGCAGAAATTGCCTTCACAATATCTCCGGAATATTTAATGCCGCCATCTGCAATAATTGTCTTACCATATTTTTTGGCTACCTCTGCAGAATCATTAATAGCAGTAATCTGAGGAACACCAACACCAGCTACAACTCTGGTCGTACAGATCGAGCCAGGTCCGATTCCAACTTTAACCACATCTGCTCCAGCTTTAATCAGTGCTTCTGTCGCTTCAGCAGTTGCCACATTACCTGCAACTACAGGTAATTCCGGGTACTTAGCTTTGATATTTTTAACCACATTTAATACATTTTGCGAATGGCCGTGAGCTGTATCAATAACCAGGATATCAACCCCTGCTTCTACTAAAGCAGCTACCCGCTCATCTGTATCATTACCGGTTCCTACAGCTGCAGCTGCCAGCAGTCTTCCCTGCTTATCCTTGGAGGCCAGCGGATACTGTTTTGCCTTTTCTATATCTTTAATAGTAATTAAACCTCTTAAAATTCCTTCATCATCAACAATTGGTAATTTTTCAATTTTATGTTTTCTTAACTGGTCCTTGGCACCCTCTAAATCGGTTCCAACTGGAGCAGTAACCAGTTCTTCGTCTGTCATTACTTCCGAAACAGGACGTTTATAATCCTCGACAAAACGGAGATCTCTATTGGTTAAAATTCCGAGCAGTTTTTCATCTTTATCAACAATCGGCACCCCAGAAATATGATATTTAGACATCAGGGCTTCAGCCTCTTCAATCAAGGCATCCGGAGTTAAGAAAAAGGGATCAACAATGACTCCACTTTCAGAGCGCTTTACTCGATCAACTTCTGCTGCCTGATCTGCAATCGGCATATTTTTGTGAATAACACCCAGACCACCCTCTCTGGCCATTGCAATTGCCATATCACCTTCAGTAACAGTGTCCATTCCAGCAGAGATAATCGGAGTGTTGAGATAAATTTCATCAGTCAGTTTAGATCTTGTACTTACTTCTTTGGGTACTACATTTGATTCTGCCGGTACCAGCAGAACATCATCAAAAGTCAAGCCTTCTTTAATTATTTTTTCCATAACCAACCTCCTTGGATTTTTTAAAAATTAATGCTAAAAATTATGAACTGTAAGCCATTAAATTAGCCCTAATAAATATGTAATAATTTGAGATAAAAGGATAATAGTTTAGCTTTTTAGGAATCTAATATTTTAAGTATTTTAACAAAGCTTAAGGGTAATGTCAAGTAAATAAAACGTACATGCACCGTGAACCACCCGATTTATGTCGAAATATCTGCTTAAATTACTGCTGCTGATAAAGAAAAAAGCCCCTCAGAAAGGGACTTCTCTGCTGTATTTACTTTCTCTGCTACTGGCGGCGACAAAATCCGACAGGTTCACGGTGCGTGTACATAAACGCTCATAAACAAACATAAACGAAAATACTTATAACTCTCTTCTTCCCTCCAGAGCTTTAGAGAGGGTTACCTCATCTGCGTACTCTAGATCTCCACCAACAGGGATTCCGTGAGCTATCCGGGTCACCTTAACTCCCAGCGGCTTAATCAGTTTAGCAAGATACATCGCAGTCGCATCACCCTCAGCGTTAGGATCAGTCGCTACAATAATCTCTTTAACCTCATCTTTTTCCAGGCGGGGAATCAAATTTCGGATTCTTATCTCATCAGGGCCAATTCCATCCATAGGAGAGATAGCTCCGTGCAGCACATGGTAAAGTCCATTATACTCACCGGTCTTTTCCATTGCCACTACATCACGCGGGCTTTCGACAACACAGATTGAAGTTCTATCACGATCTTCAGACTGGCAGAAAGTACAGGTCTCCCCTTCAGTCAGGTGATTACAGTTAGAACAGTAATTGATTTTTTCGCGGGCCTCAATCAGCGCCTCTGAGAGGTTTTTTACCTCACTTTTCGGCTGACCGAGTATATAAAAAGAAAGACGGCGAGCAGTTTTAGGCCCGATACCGGGCAGTTTACTGAGCTCGCCGATCAATTTCCCCATAGGTTTAGGATATGGATTCATTAGGGCATCCCTGGTAGATTCATACCACCAGTCACTTTACCCATTTCATCATTTACCATTTCCTGAATTTCGCGCATACCCTGATTGACTGCTGCCAGTACAAGGTCTTCCAGCATTTCTACATCTTCAGGATCAACTACTTCAGGATCAATCTGCAGATCAACAACTTCCTGCTTACCATTAACTACTACCTTAACAGCTCCACCACCGGCAGTTGCCTCAAGTGTCTTTTCTTCCAGTTCTTCCTGCATCTTAGCCATCTTAGCCTGCATCTTCTGTGCCTGTTTCATCATTTTTTGCATATTCATTTTAATTTCCTCCTCTATTTTCTAAAATTGATTTGTCCACTTCAATAATCTCACCAGAAAAAATTCTGGCTAAACTTTCTATATCCAAATCACCGGCCTGCTCAGCCACTTCAGCTGACTGAGAAGCAGGTTCTTCAGCTTCTAAATTTTGATCACTATTTTTTGAAGATTCCTCAGCTTTATTTGAAGGATTATCAACCTCTTCTACTGCCGGATCAATCTCTGCACCGCTGTTCTGTCCGCGGTCAGCAGCAGGTTTAGAATCTTCAACAACCTCAACTCCTTCGCTCCTATCTGGAGCAGAAGTTTCCGGCTCGTCAGCTAGTTTTTTTTTAGCACCAAGCTGAAATTCTATCTCTACAGCCTCATTTAAGACATTTCTTAAAACTCTGGCCACCAGCGCCTTGTTGGAAGATGCTCCTTTATAATGAAACTTTTTAGATTCTGGAAAAGCAATAATAACTGTTTTTCCTTCCACTGCCGCCGGTTCTCCCTCTCGCAAGAGTGCCTGAACAGAAATATCGAGCTGACGGGTTTCTTTTAAAACTCGAGCCCAATTTTCTTTAACCTGATTTAGGCTGACAGCCCCACCAGCAGCTGCTGGCTTTGGAGAATTCTCTTTTGAAGAAGCTGCGGCAGCTGATTTTTCAGCTGAAGCAGTTTTCTCTGCTGCCGGCTCTGTTTCCGACTTAGCTTTTTTCTCTTTCTCCTGCTGCGGCTTTCTACCCGCTGGCTGAGTTGGAGCGGTTTCTCTATTATTTTTTTGAATTTTATTTTTATCTTTATCTGTATTTTCTTCTTTACTGCTTCTCTTACTTTGATTGTTCTGCTCATTATTCTGACTGGTTTTTTCTTTTTCAGCAGCAGTCTTTTGTGCTTCAATTTTCTGCTTAAAATCAGAACTATTATTTCCTGCAGAATCTCCGCTGCTGTTTAAGAAATTATCCAGTTTAAATTCCAGTTCAGAAAGACGTGCCTCCAGGGAACTTCCACTGCTTCCCCTACTACTTAATTTTATAACACTTATCTCCAATTGTAAACGGGGTCTGGCACTTGAGCGCAGCTTTTGTTTTAAAGAAGCAAATTCATCAATGATTCGAGTTATCTTTTTAGTACTCAAATTTGCAGCCACAGAAGCAATTTCTTCTAAATAGCTGCGGGAATACTCTAAAATCCCGGAATCAATTCCGCATTCCTTAACTAGAAGTAGTTCACGGCAGTATTCTATCAATTCATCACTAAATCTTTCAATTCCCAGGCCAGATTCCAGCTGTTTATCTAATAATTCTAAGGCCGGCTGGCTTTGTTCGCTGCTTAGATGAAGTAAAAAGTCTTTTAAATCCGATTTATCAATTCTGCCCAGCATCCGCGAAATCTCATCAACACTGAGCTGACCATCACTAAAAGAAATGGCCTGATCCAAAAGGCTGATTGCATCTCTCATTCCACCCCGGGCACTGCGGGCTAAAATATCCAGAGCTTCTCTGTCAATCTCATAACCTTCAGCTTCCGCTATATATTTTAACCGCTTTTTTAAGTTGGTTAAAGTTAATAGGGTGAAATCAAAGCGCTGACAGCGGGACATAATAGTTGTAATAACTTCGTGAGGTTCGGTAGTTGCCAGGATAAAAACTACACTCTCCGGCGGCTCTTCTAAAGTTTTTAAGAGGGCATTAAAAGCTCCCTTGGTCAGCATGTGTACTTCGTCAATGATATACACCTTGTACTGGCCTTCACCGGGATAGAATTTAACCTTTTCTCTCAATTCTCTAATCTCATCAATACCGCGATTTGAAGCGGCATCAATTTCGATTACATCAAGTGAATTTCCTTTTTCAATCCGCTGGCAGGAATTACACTCGCCACAGGGTTCAAAGTCAGCAGACGGATTAGCACAGTTAAGCGACTTAGCAAAAACCTTCGCAGTTGAAGTTTTCCCTGTTCCGCGGGGACCGGCAAATAGGTAGGCATGAGCCACTCTATCATTTTTTAGAGCATTTTTTAAAGTTATTTTAACCTGATCCTGACCAATCAGATCATTGAAATTTTCTGGCCTGTATTTTCGATAAAGAGAGAGAAAGGACATTTTTTTCACCTCAAAAATAGTATTATATAACAAAAACACCCTATTCCGGGTGTTTTAAAATAGTGGCCGCACACCGAGCTTCGAAGATCTTCTCCCAGGCGTTACCCTGACAGTTGGCTCGAACCAGGCACCCTCGCGGCACATGGAGCGACTTGCTTACCGCTGCTTCCTCCCGGACCTGACGGGGTTCACAAGACTCCATTGCGCGAGACCCAATTGTCAACACTACTTATCAGGGCCAGACCCTGAAAGAAAAAATCCTCAGCCACGGCGTCAATCCTGCTATAGCGGTTTGCAGGTTACAGGGTACCGCTACCACCCCATCTAGTGCGGCCAAATCTTATTCAAAAATTATAAAGTTTTAATGGCGGAGAGGGAGGGATTCGAACCCTCGGTAGGTTTGAGCCTACACCCGCTTTCCAGGCGGGCCCCTTAAGCCAGACTCGGACACCTCTCCGTAAAGAAGTAGGATGTAAGAAGTCAGAAGTAGGATTAAATTCGAATACTCAAATTTAATAACACTTCTCTTCTCAGTCTCTACTTTGAAAATTTATATATAAACTATGGATGATAAAATATAATGGCGGAAGGAGAGGGATTTGAACCCCCGAGACAGCAAAACTGTCTACTCGATTTCGAGTCGAGCGGTTTCAGCCAGACTCACCCATCCTTCCGTTGTCTTAACTCACGGAAAAAATCTTTTAAAAGCTGAGCTGATTCTGCTTCCATTACTCCTGCTTCAACTTCTACCTGATGATTAAAACGGTCATCATCTAAAAGCTGATAGAGGCTCTTGACAGCTCCGGCTTTGGGATCACTGGCTCCATAAACAAGGCGTTTAATCCTAGACTGTAGAATTGCACCTGCACACATTGGGCAGGGCTCTAAAGTCACATAAAGCTGGCAATCTTCCAAGCGCCAGCTAGCCTCATTTTTGGCTGCTTCTCTTAGAGCAATCATTTCGGCATGAGAAGTTGGATCCTGAGTTTGCTCCCGGAGATTAAACCCACGGCCAACAACCTGGTCATCACAGACAACAACTGCACCGATTGGTACTTCAGCTCTTTGATAAGCTTTCCTGGCTTCTGCCAGGGCCATCTTCATATATTTTATATCATTTTCCATAGAATATCTCCTGATAAAACAAAAAATTAAAAATTTAAAATGGCGCACCTGAGAGGAGTCGAACCCCTAGCCTTCTGATCCGTAGTCAGACGCTCTATCCAGTTGAGCTACAGGCGCACGCTAAAACTTTTCTTAAGCAACAATAAATATTATAACAGTTACTCTTATTATCGTCAAGTGATTTTTGAGAAAAAATTATATTCATTGAACTAACAGCCTTTGTGAGCTGTTTTTAATGTTGATTTAAGTGTCTTGACGACAATAAAAAAGACCATTTTCAGAAAATATTTAGAGTTATTTAAATAAGATTTCCAGTATAAAAATTTGAAAAGCGTTTGACTTTTTGGGTATTAACACTTTTGACCCTGCAAACCTTCCGTAGTTTCTAGGTTATATTATAATGGAAAAATCAAGAGTTTGCAACTTCAATAAATTCCTAATCTACTGTGCTTTATTCAAACTATTTTTTATTTCTATTTGATTTTGAACAACTTCAGCAAGTTGATACTGTTTTTCCAGCTCTCTATCATAAACTAATTTTTTGTTTTCTCCCATAAAAACACTGTCCAACCTATTTTTTTGATCAAATTTATAATAAAAAACTACAAATTCACCCTCAACTTCACATTCTATCTCTGCTATTGTTTTATTGTTCTCTTGATAATACTTAATATAGCGGTAATTACCTAACTCAATATTATCTAATAAATTGTGCGGAGTTAAAATAGATGAATAAAACAAGTCGTACAATTTTTCAATATCTTTTCTCATTCTTTTCATCTCCTGGACTTAAATAATTTTTCAATACATTTTCAACATATTCCCTTATTGGCTTTACCTTTTCAAAAGCATGTTCATAATCAGCTAACTTCCAGTCTTTTCTCTTTTTATCAATTTTCATTTTTAAAGCATTATTAAAATAAGTTGCCAGCATCCCTGCATTAGAATTAATTTTTTTGATCCACGAAAATTCCCCCTCGAAAAGTTTAGAGTTCTTAATGTCATTATCCGAAGCATCTAATTTAAAATCACTAATTATTTCTGGTACTATTTCATATCTGATTAAATTATCTATTTTGTTTTTTTGATCCTTAAAATATTGATCTGGCCTTTTAATTTTAGACTTTTTACTTTGGTTTTGATCATAAATTTTTACAGCTTCCTCTTTTTTGATTTCTAATAAATTTTGTAATTCTATAATGGCCTGTTTCCTTTTAGCTTTCTCTTCTCTTTGTTTTTCTATCAATTCTGTGGTGATATAAGAATCTATAATGGTTTCCCCTTCACCCTTTTCAGTTGCTTTACCAATTGAGTAATCACGATTGGACTCACCTTCAAACCCAAGATCTATTTCTGATTTCTCCAATTCATCCAATAAACGAATTGTATTACTCTCTTGAATCTCTTTTTTATAATAATTCCATAAATCTCTTAAATATAAATGTTCATGAGAAACTATAACTCCAACATTGTCTTGAGCGCTTTGAGCTTCAGAATCTGGTATTCTTCTTAAAATTCTACCTACAAACTGAGCATAAGGCAATCTGCTTCTAAAGGGCCTAAACAATGCAGCTACAGACAAATATTTGTGATCATATCCTTCACCAAGCATTGCAACATTAACAACTACCTGTGTTCTATCATTTTCAATATTTTTATATGCCATCTGTAATTCTTCTTCTTTCAATTTACTATGAATAATTGTTGCTGTATATTCCATCTGCTCGTATAAAGCTTTAATTTGCTCAGCATGTTCAATACTACAGGCAACAGCTATGATTTTATGTGGCAAATCACTATACTTAGCTTTTTCCTCCAACTGTTCTATACTTCTATTCACCACTTTTTGTGAACATTCTTTAGAATATGCAACAGAGCGGCTTACCCAGTTTTCATCTTTTATTCCCATTTCATATATTTCCTCTACAGTATACACTTCAGAAGAATCATTATCAACAGTTAGATGCAATTCTTCTGGTATATGTACAAGATCTTCCAGACTCTTGACATAACCATTTGCCATAGCAGCACTTAATTTATACCTAAATATTTCATCACCAACTATAGGTTTACCATCACTTCTGAAAGGTGTGCCTGTTAATTTGACAACCTTTTCAGCTAAAAAATAATTAGTTGCCTCAACCCAGGTATCTGCTGTAGAATGATGAGCTTCATCTATTAAAATCATATCGAAAAAATCGGCATTAAGTCTATTTATAAGTGAAGATTCAAGTCTTTCTTGAAGTTTATGGATATTTAAAACCACTATATTAGCATTTTCAAGTATCTCATTAGGTGTTTTATCTCCCTCATATTCGATTAGAGTTGGTAACTCATCAACTTGATTAAACACTTTTCTTTTTAGCCAAAAGTTTTCAGGGTTTTTAGGATTTAAAGAGTCAACAACAGAATCTCTAATTGTGGTTCCAGGCGTAATAATTAAAACTCTACCTTCAGAAATATGGTAAGGCAAAATACCCATCAAGCCTGTTTTGCCTACACCTGTAGGAAGAACTATAATTGCATGAGAAGTTTTATTATATTTTATAAAATGATTAAATGCCTTGTAATAGGCTTCAATCTGAGGTTCCCTTAAATCCTCATTTTCTGTTAAATTAGGATCAGATGTTAAAAAGTGTTTTTCATCAAAATAGATATCAGCCATTAGCAAACCTCCTGCATTAATCTTGAATTAATGAGCATATTATATTACTTCTATGGCAAATAATTTTATCCTGCAAAATAATAGCTAGTTATCATTCAAACTCCGATAAAGATCAATAATAATCAACTCCATCAGCTGCTCCTTAAAGTCTTTATCATTAAGAATCTTACCATAGAACTCAGTATTTTCATTATACGACTCAACAACTGTGTCGGTAAACTTCTTCTTAACAGCAATCTTGAAATCTTCCAAGCTATTAGCCTGAGCTCTTTTCTTTAAGTCATCATCATTCTTTAACTTATTAGTCATTTGCTCGGTGGCAACTTTAGCTGCCTCTGAGAAGTCAGTTTGGAACTTTTCATTCAATCTCTCAATAATAACACTCAAATACTCTTTTTCTTCCTCGTGATAGCTGCCACTGCCAAGAGATGGTCCAGTAAGCTCTTCTTCACCAATTAATCCGATACTCTGCTGACCTTTATTCTCAAGCTGATAGTATTCCAATACAACTTTATCAGAAATATCTACATTACCTGGAGTCTCAATATCAATTCTTTTAAGCAGGAATCTTAAATAAATATTCATCTTGTGCAGATCAGCATCTTTAATAGGATGAACCTGCAGCACTAGATTATAGAGGTTAATAAATCGTTTCATTTTAGATCTGAATTCTAATTTATCTTCTTTCGATAAATTTCTTATTCTATCTGCACTGTGAGATAGAGCATTATCTCCAGCGGCTATTATCTCTTCTGTAGAGTCATTCTCATAATAGCATTGAGCAAAATCATAAATATCATCTTTATTGATAAGCATGGAATTCATTATCTCATCATAAAGAGTGTACATCTCATTTGGATTTATATTATCTGAATCCAGTCTTGTTACATCATAATAAGGTTCAAAAGCATTCTTGATATCATCAGCTTCATTGACAAAATCAAGGACAAATGTATCCTCTTTAATTCCCTTATATGTCCTATTTAAACGGGATAAAGTCTGGACAGCATTAACACCTCTCAACCGCTTGTCAACAAACATGGTGTGCAGTTTTGGCTGGTCAAAGCCAGTCTGATATTTATTAGCAACTAAAAGGATCTGATATTCATCTTTATCAAATTCTTTAGCTGTTTCAGATTCTGGTATGCCGTCATTCATTTTGGGTTCCGTATATTCAAAACCATCATCTTTGACTGTGCCTGAAAAAGCGACTAAACTTTTTAGGTTTTTATAGCCCTTATCTCTAATGTATTTATCGAAAGACTTCTTATATCTGACTGCATGTAGACGAGAAGAGGTAACAAGCATTGCTTTAGCTTCTCCACCAATTTTATGCATTGTCTTATCACGGAAATGTTCAATCATTATTTCAGTTTTCTGTGATATGTTGTGAGGGTGAAGGCTTACAAACCTGGCAATCTCTTTTGAAGTTCTTGACTTTTCAAACTCTGGATCATCTTTAATCTTTTTATTAACCCGATAATAAGTTTTGTAGGTCATATAGTTTTCTAAAACATCTAAAATAAAACCTTCTTCTATTGCCTGCCGCATTGAATAGACATGAAACGGCTCCCTTTTACCTACCTTATTAGTAGAACCAAAGAGTTCTAGTGTCGAAGATTTAGGTGTAGCTGTAAAACCAAAGAAGCTCAAGGAATCCAGACTCTGAACCCGCATTAATTCCTTGTTGATCTTATCCTCAACATCATCAGAATTCATTTCTGCTTGTCTATCCAATTCAGCTGCCTCTTCTAAGGATAAGGATTCTTTTAAAGCTAAGATATTTTTACCACTGGTAGAAGAGTGTGCCTCATCAATTACAATTGCAAAGTTTTTGTCTTTAGTATTTGATACCTTGTCCAGGATAAAAGGAAACTTCTGGATTGTACTGATAATAATATTGGTACCTGAATTTAATTCATCAGCTAATTGATGTGAATCTTTTTTGATGGGAGCTACTACACCCAGCTTATGATCTATCTGATAAATAGTCTCCTGCAGCTGCTGGTCTAAAGAAACTCTGTCGGTAACAACTATCACACTGCTAAAGATAGGATTATTATCTCTATCATGTAAACTGGACAATCTATGGGCTAACCACGTGATTGAATAGGTCTTACCTGAGCCTGCACTATGCTGAATCAGATACTTATGGCCAGCCTTCTTATCTTTAACATCATTCAATATTTTAGATACTACATCCAACTGATGGTAACGAGGGAATATTAACTTTTCATCTTTATGTAGATCTCCCTGCTCATCAATATCTTCTTCAACATCAATAAAGACAAATTTCTGCAGGATCTCTAAAAGCTGATCTTTCTTGAAAATATCCTCCCAGAGATAATGTGTTTTTAATTTGCCCTCAACTTCAGGGTTACCAGCTTTTTTGGATTTACCTCTGCCTTTTCCTTTATTAAAGGGGAGAAAGAAAGTATCCTTTCCATTAAGTTCAGTTGTCATATAGACTTCATCTTTATCAACAGCAAAGTTTACTATTGAACGCTGCTTAAATCTAAATAATTTTTCATTAGGTGATCTATCATTTTTATATTGGTAAATAGCATTCTTATAATCCTGCCCTGTATCTTGATTTTTTAGCTCCATTGTTATGATAGGTAAACCATTTAGAAAAAGAACAACATCAATTCTTTTCTTATCCTTATAATTTAATTCATCGATCACGGAGAAGATGTTCTGATTATACAGTTTATTTAATTTTTCATTAAAATCTGTCGGGGGCTTAAAATATGCTAAGTCCAATTTCTTGCCATAATCTTTGATACCATGTTTGATTACATCAATCATACTTCTCCTGGCTAATTCTTCATTTAATCTTTTAACTATTTTCTGTTTATACTCAGGTCCATAAATATTTTTTAGTTCCTGCATGATTTTTTCCTGAGTTGTTTCCAGAAATTCAAATAACATTTCTGTATCTAAAGCATGATATTTATCATAGTTTAAATTGCTACTCTCAACATAACCATTCTCATAAATCAGATATTCTTTAATCAACTGCTGAAAGGCGTTTTCTTTCAGTTTCGCTGGAGTTATTGTGCTCAGCAAATTCTTCTCCCCCTTCTAATTCGTAATCTCTTAAATCTATCTTACCTGTAACTGCCTCAAAGATAAGAGACTTTTTGTATTCTTTGTATTTTTCTATTGATTGTTTGGTTTTTTGAATTATCATGTTTATTTGGTGTGTTTTTTTATCAAGATAGTTCGTGATTTTATCTTGTGAATATAGGGAAGGTACAAATATTCTGGTTCCCCTTAGTTTACTGGCTTTAATACCTAAGGCAGTAGAACCAGTTGCTTTAATCCATAACTCATCTTGACCAAAACTAGATAAAAAATGATATTTTAAATAATCATTAGTTATATAATTAAAATCTACTTTAAATAAAATTATTCTTTGAGCTAACGCAATTTTTTCATTCTTAATTTGAGCTGTTTTTCCTAAAGGAGCTTCAGTAGTTATAAGTACATCACCCTGTTCTGGCATACCTCTTGTCATCCAACTATCATAATCTTTTTTAGCAATAAACTCTGGTGAACTTTCATGACTCACCTTCCCATTATATATATTCTTTGCAGTTATGAGAGGTATTCCTTTATCAGTTTTATCTGGAGTCTTTCCCCTATAATCAACAAACTTATTAATTACTCTTCGTAATTGTAATAAATTATAATATTTAGGTGTCTCACCTATCCATTCAACTCCACTATCTTTCATTTCTAGCTCATCAACTAATTCTCCGTCCTCATTAAGATATTTATTTCCTAATTTACCTTTAGTTACAGCTTCAGTTATAACTGATTTTTTATATTTTTCAAAATGATCTATAAGAGTCTCTTTTTTTGATATTATCTCATCTATTTCAGCTGTTTTTTGGTCAAGGAATGAAGCTATTTTTTGTTGTTCATTTTGACTAGGTAATTGAAGTGGAATTTCTGACATTGCACTCTGATTTAATTTATCTCGAGTCGAACCAGTAATAAAAGCTGTATAATCAGTAATATTTAATGAATAGATTAAAAATTTTATCTCATTTTGATTATTAACTCTTAAAACATGAACATGATTATTTGGCCAGATTTTTTCATTACTATAAAAAGCAACATTTTTTAGCTTATCAAAAAAAGGAGCTCCATCTTCACCTAATAATATAACTTCTCCATCTACTAACCAATCATTAACATAATCAACTATAGAATTAGCTCCCCAATAAGGGATATCACCTTTCATTTCAGCTCTCTCAGTTGAATTAAGTGGAACTCTTAAATTATCGAGACATTCGGTAATAAATTTTAGCTTTACAACTTTCCAATCTTCAGGAATTTTATCTACCCACTCAACACCACTATCCTTATACTCTTCATATCTTTTATATTCTCTCATAGTAACCACTACCCTAGAACTTTCTGCATAATCTCATTAATTTCTGCTTCCAGCTCTTCTATATCTTCCTTAATCTCATGAGAAGGATCTAACTCTTCAAACTCATAAAAATATCTGGTAAAAGGAATCTCATAACCAACTCGGGTATAAGAATAATCTACCCATGCTTCTGGTACATGTGGCTTAACTTCATTTTCAAAATAAGCTGTGATATTATCTTTTTCTTCCTCCACAAAATCAGAGTAATCCTGTTTGTATTCTTCTACCTTATGACTAAAAGGAATTCTCTCATAATCACGAAGATCAGTATCTGATTCTATTTTGCCTCGCTTTTTGCAGTAATCAGCAGTTTCATCTCTTTTGGCAAGTCCATTTCTGACAGCTTTCATTAAAGAACGCTTTAGATCCAAATCTCCTAAAACATCTTTCAGCACTTCCTTGAATTCTTCTCTATTTTTCCAGACTTTATCCTGACCAATATTTTCTCTCAATCTATTTAAAATTTTCTCCTGCAGTTTTTTACCTTCTTCCAGCTTTTCTAGTTTCTTTTTATCCTTAGATTTAAACTCAGGTGCTTCAGATAATTTCTTCAGCTTTTTATATTTCTCTTCATCAAATAACTTTGAGAAAGTATTTTCAGCATAAATATTTTTAATTCTATCTTCAGTGATTTTGAAGCTTAATTTAAGTGGTCTTTCAATTCGAACTTTGAGATAACCAAATTCTTCTTTATCAAATATTTTGGAGTATTCATTTTCCTGAAAAGCACCATAGAGTTCAGTTATTCTATTTATCTGCTGCTTAGAAATTTTGTTTCTTTTGGCACCCAGCGATTTTCTCATTTTCTTATAAAAACTTGTTGCATCAACCAGCTGAATCTTATCTTTTCTGATAGGACCTTTTTCTAAATCATCATTTTTTCTATTAGATAAAACCCAGATATAAGTTGCAATCCCTGTGTTATAAAACAATTCTTCTGGCAGGGCAATAATACCTTCTAATAAATCATTCTCTATTATCCAGCGTCTAATTTCACTTTCACCACTATTGGCATCACCAGTAAATAGAGGAGAACCATTGAAGATAATAGCCATTCTACTACCTTTTTTATCTGTTTTCATTTTAGAAAGCATGTGCTGCAGAAAGAGGAGGGATCCATCAGAAGTTCTGGGTGTTCCTGCTCCAAATCTACCATCAAACCCCTGATTCTTGTGCTCTTTTTTTACTTCCTTGCTGTCTTT
>Ga0209300_1000737_pt1 | contig 14880 bp, 15 predicted proteins | sample Shrwel_input2_RT_FD_187535 | JGI IMG/M metagenome (GOLD analysis project Ga0209300, IMG submission 187535) | Subsurface microbial communities from deep shales in Ohio, USA - Utica-3 well 1 S input2 RT (SPAdes) (version 2) ... | reverse complement strand
TCGAAGCCCGGCGTGCGGGGGTTGGCCAGGCGGATGTGGGCGTCGAGCGGGGTGATCTTGCCCGCCGGGTCGGCGGCGTAGTCGGGCGTGTCGTATTCCTGCTGGCCGTCCAGCGGCGCGCCGCTGGCCTTGCGGCGGCCGAACACGGCTTCCTGCTCGGCCAGCGGGGTGCGATCCCAGCGCTCCACGTAGTTGCGGATGAGGCGTACCACCTGATAGCTGCCGCCGCGGGTCCAGGCCGGCTCCTCGGGATCGCCGCCGGTCCAGATCAACGCGTCCATCAGCGTCGCGTCGTCGGTGTCCGGGTTGGCGGTGCCGTCGCGAAAGCCCAGGTAGTTGCGCGCGCTGGGCGTCGGGCCGTGGTCGCGGGGCGGCACCACCGGGACCGTGCCCTCCTGTTTCCAGCGCACCATCAGCAGCCCCGGGGTGTGCTTGATGAGATCGCGCAGGGCGTGAAGGGTGGTGTCGTGGGTGTTGGCGCAGATCTGCAGCGACAGGTCGCCGTGGCAGCGTTCCGGCTCCAGGGCATCGTTGGGAAAGCCGGTCATGCGCTGCAGGTGGCGCGGCCGGGCGTCGGCCAGGCCGAAGCGTGCATCGAACAGCGAGGCGCCGAGCGAGACGGTGACGGTCAGCCCGTCCGGGGCGATGGTCGGCCCGAGGATGCCGGAATCCGCCGGCGGGTAGGCGGGGTCGCGCTCGGGGTAGGTACCGCCTTCGGTCAGGAAGGCGATGCGCTCGGTGAGCGTGCGCAGCAGGCGTTCGAGCCCGGCGCGGTCGCGGGCCAGCACGTCGCAGGCGACCACCATGCCGGCCGCCGGCCGCGGGGTGAGAATGCCCTGCTGATGGTGGCCGTGGAAGGGGTAGGCCTGCGCCGTGGTGGTGCTGACCGGGGCACCGGTGACGGCGTGGTCATCGGCGGCCCGGGCCGGCAGCCCGAGGCCGCCGGTGGCGACCCCGGCGCCGGCGGCGCCGAGCCCCTGCAGGAAGCGGCGGCGATTCAGCGTGAACGGGCAGCGTGAGGTGTTGTCGGGTTGATCACTCATGGCGGAAACCGTGATGGTGCAAACGATGACGCGTCAGCCGTTCAGGGCCAGCGCGGGATTGAGTTCCTGCAGGGTGTCGACCAGCGCCCGGGTGTCCGCCACCAGGGCGTCGCGGTCGGCGCCGTCACCGGCCGTGGCGTCGCCGGACAGGGCCTTCTCGAGCGTGTCGAGTGCGTCGTGCAGGCGTTGCCGCAGCGGCGGGGCGCGACGCTCGAGCAGCGGATCGAGCAGCGAGACGATCTTGTCGGCGCCCTGGGTCAGGCCGTGCAGGTCGAGCCGCTCGCGGGCATCCAGCGCCGATTGATCGGCGGCGTGGTCGAGCCAGACCTGCAGTGCCCGGGCGCTGCCCTCGGCCAGCTGGGCCGGGGGAATCGACGCCCGGCGCAGGCGCGTCGTCAGCGTCCGGACGTCCTCGACCAGCCGCGCGGCGACCGGTGCCAGGCCCTCGGTGCTGCCGGCCGTGAACAGGCCGTGGGCCAGGCGGTGAAAGCCGACGAACCGCGGGTCGTTCTCGCGGCGGGCGAAGTCGTCGGCGTGGGCGTTGAGGCGCTGATCCAGGTCGCTGAACAGCCCGGTGGCCATCGCCAGGCGCTGGTCGATCAGCCGCGCCCGGCGGTAGGCGGCTCGGGCTGTCTCGAGATCACCGGCGACGATGGCCTCTCGCAGGGTGTCGGCGGCGTCGGTCAGCCGCCGGCCTTGCAGGGTGAGGTAGACCTTGTACTCGGCCAGGGCAGCGACGAAGTCCTGGCGCGCCAGGCGGGCCACCGGCGCCGCCTCGTCGTTGGCGGTGACGTGCAGCGTGCCGCGCGGATTGCTCAGCAGGCCGCAGGTCATGGTGTAGTCGCCGGGGGCAAGTCGGGCGGTCAGCGGCTGGTGCAGGCCGGGGGCGATGTTCTCGCGCTCCTCGAGCACCATCACCCCGTCGAGAATCTCCCACTCGATGGCACGCTCGGAGTCGTTGACGATGGTGAAGGTGGTGTCGCCGGCGGGCACGCTGAGCGTCTCGGGCCGGCACCCGGCTGGTCGTCACCGCCGAGGGCTGCCACGGCCGTCCAGCGACAGGGCGAACAGCCCCAGCGCAGCCAGCATCGCCGCGGCGGCGGCCGGCACGCCCAGCCTGAGCAGACGCGATGACGGGGGGGTAGATTGACTCATGGTGGCTCTCCGGTCAGCGGGCATCGGCCTGCGGGGTGGCGGCCCGCGCCGGGGCGGGGCGGAAGAAGGCCAGCAGGGTGATCAGCAGGTAGCCCACATAGACCACGGCCTCGCCGAGCGTGGGGGCGGGCTGGTAGCCGAACACGCCCGAGAACACCGCGCCCAGCGGCGAGTCCAGCGGCAGGCGCCCGCCCAGATCGAAGAGCACCTGCTGGGCGTGGTTCCACAGCCCGGCCTCATGCAGGGCGCGCACGGCGCCGGCAAGCAGGCCGGCGGCCACCAGCAGGATGAACAGCCCGGTCAGGCGGAAGAAGTGCGCCAGGTTGAGCCGCAGGCTGCCGCGGTAGATGGCCAGGCCCACCGCCACCGAGGCGAGGATGCCCAGCAGGGCGCCCAGCGGTGCGGCGCTGCCGGCACTCTGCTGGAACACCGCGAGCAGGAAGAACACCGATTCCAGGCCCTCGCGGGCGACGGCGAGAAACACCATGCCGATCAGCGCCAGGCTGTGGCCCCGGCCGCTGGCGAAGGCATCGTCGAGGGCGCCGGTCAGCGCCTGGCGCATGCCCCGGGCGGCGCGACGCATCCAGAAGACCATCCAGGTCAGCACACCCACGGCGACCAGGCCGACGAAGGCCTCGAACAGCTCCTGCTCGCGCTGGGGAAACTCGGCACTGGCGAACTGCAGGCCGGCGCCGACAAGCAGCGCCAGCGTGGTGGCCAGAAGGATGCCGACCCACACGGCGGGCATCCAGGCGCCGCGTCCGGTCTGCTTGAGGTAGCCGGCGATGATGCCGACGATCAGGGCGGCTTCAAGCCCTTCGCGCAGCATGATGAGAAAGGGAACGAGCATGTCGAGAGTCCTGGTGAAACACGATGGAAGGACGTATTCTCGATAGCGAATGAGATTCGTTATCGAATGCAAAGATTACTCTTCTCCCGGGGCGGCGGCAAGTCGGCCGGGATGGCAGAATGTCGCGAGGCGTCACCAACAGGCGATCGAGGGAGACAGCGATGACGGAAACAGCGAATGCGGGGGAGGTGTCCGGAGGCGCGTCGTCGTCCGGCGAAGCGTCGCCCGGCGGAGCACCGCCCGGCGAAGCGTCGCCCGGCGACAAGGGCCTGCCCGAGACCGGAAGCGACCTGCTGGCGGACGTGAGCCTGCCGGCGGCGGTGGTCCACGAGCCGGCGCTGGCCCACAATCTGGCGTGGATGCAGCGCTTCGCCGAGGCTCACGGCGCGTATCTCGCGCCCCACGGCAAGACCACCATGGCGCCGGCGCTGTTCCAGCGTCAGCTCGACGCCGGCGCCTGGGGCATCACCCTGGCCACCGCGCCGCAGTGCCGGGCCGCCTTCGCCGCCGGGGTGACGCGTCTGCTGATGGCCAATCAGCTGATCGGCCGCGCCAACATGGCGATCGTCGCCGAGCTGCTGGCCGCCGGGGCCGAGTTCTGCTGCGTGGTGGACGGCGCGGACAACGTCCGCGAACTGGGGGCCTTCTTCGCCGAGCGGGGGCAGACCCTCGACGTGCTGATCGAGCTGGGCGTGCCCGGCGGGCGCACCGGCTGCCGCACGCCGGCACAGGTCGAGGCACTGGCGCGTCGGGTCGCGGCCGAGCCGGCGCTGCGCCTGATCGGGCTGGAAGGCTACGAGGGGGTGGTGCAGGCGGCCGATCCGGTCTCGGCGGTGCGCGACTATGCCGCGCGGCTGGTCGAGGCAGCGCGGCGGCTCGACAGGGCGGGGCATTTCCCGGTCGACACGCCGATCATCACCGCGGCGGGCTCGGCCTGGTACGATCTGGTCGCCGAGGTCTTCGAGGCGTCCGGCATCACGACCCGCTTCACGCCGGTCCTGCGCCCCGGCTGCTACGTGGTCCACGACCACGGCATCTACCGCGAGGCCCAGCAGGGCGTGCTGGCGCGCCGCCCGGGGCTGCACGAGGGTCTGCGCCCGGCGCTGGAGGTCTTCGCCCAGATCCAGTCGCTGCCCGAGCCGGGGCTGGCGATCGCCGCGCTCGGCAAGCGCGATATCGGCGCCGACAGCCTGCCGGTGCCGCTGCGCCGCTTCCGTGAGGGCGGGCGGGCCGATCAGCCGCTGGACGTGACGGGCTGGCGGGTGACCCGGCTGATGGACCAGCACGCCTTCCTGGCGCTGCCGGCGGGAGGGGGCGACGTGTGCGTCGGCGACATGCGCGTCGGCGACATCGTGGCGTTCGGCGCCTCGCACCCCTGCCTGACCTTCGACAAGTGGCGCCGGGTGCTGCGTGTCGATGGCCACCTCGCGGTGCAGGAGGTCATGGAAACCCGCTTCTGAATCCGCGGCATGCTCAGCGGTCGCCCTGCCAGAGGAACATCCCCGCCCGCTTGCGCAGGATCGTGGCGACGATGGGCGGCTCGCTGGGTCGGCCCGCCAGGCCGTAGCACACGTGCAGCGGCAGCAGGTGCTCCTCCCGGGGATGGCAGAAGCGGGCATGGGGGGCGCGCTCCCAGTGGACCAGCCGCTCGGCACGCTGGGCTTCGGTGAGCCCCGTGTCGCCGCAGGTCGTCTCGAGCCACGCCTCGAAGGCCCGATTGCGGGCCTCGATCTCGGGGCTGGAGGGCCCGAAGAATGCCTTCATGTTGTGGAAGGAGAACCCGGAGCCGATCACCAGCAGGTCCGGGACGTCCAGCGCCTGCAGGGCCCGGCCGATGGCCAGGTGGGTCTCGGCATCCAGGCTGTCGACCAGCGACAGCTGCACGCAGGGGATGTCCGCCTGCGGGTACATCAGCTTGAGGGGCACGAACAGCCCGTGGTCGAAGCCCCGCCGGTCATCCAGCCGGGCGGCCATTCCGGCCTGCTCCAGCGCCTGCTGGACCTGCCGCGCCAGTGCCGGGTCGCCGGGGCAGGGATAGGTGATCGCGTAGGACTCGGGCGGGAAGCCGTAGTAGTCGTAGATCAGCCCCGGGCTGGCCCCCGAGGTGATCGTCGGCACTGTCTCCTCCCAGTGGGCACTGATGACCAGGATGGCGGAGGGCCGGCGCAGCCGGCCGGCGAGCTCGGTGAGCCGCTCCACCATCTCGCGGTGATCCGGGTCGCCCAGCAGCGGCATCGGGCCGCCGCCGTGGGACAGGAAAAGCACATCGGTCGTGGAGGTCATGACGTTGGCTCCTTCAGGGGGACGAGTTCGGCACGCGTCACTGGCCGGTTGCCGCGTGCCGGCCGACGCCGCCATCCGCGAGGCGCGAGGCCAGCAGGCCGTCCAGCGAGAAGCGTCCCGCGCCCTGGATGGCCAGGGCCAGCATGACCACGAACAGGCTCAGGGCGTACTCGAAGCCGTTGTTGGCGATGAACAGGCCATTGCCGATATGCACCGAGACGATGGCCACCAGCATGGTGAAGGCCACCACCAGCGCCGCCGGACGGGCCAGCAGGCCCAGCACCAGCGCCAGCCCGCCGAAGAACTCGGCACTGCCGGCCAGCAGCGCCATCAGGTGGCCCGGCGCCAGGCCGATGCTGGCCAGCCACTGGCCGGTGCCTTCCAGCCCGTAGCCACCGAACCAGCCGAACAGTTTCTGTGACCCGTGGGCGGCCAGGATCAGCCCCACCGGAACCCGCAGGACCAGCGCGGCCAGGCCGGCGCGGGTGTGCACCAGGTTGTGTGCGAATCGAGAGTTCATGGTCGTCACCTTGATTCTTTCTCTACGAATGTAGCCCGAGGGCCCTTCCCTCGGGGGAGGATGGCGCCACTTTACTGTTGCCGGGAAAAGAGAATAAGAGGGCAGTCATTGGCTGTTTAGCAATGTTGCGTTGATAATATGGGTGCCCCCGCCCTCTGGAGCGATCGATGGACCGTCTCGATGCCATGCGTACCTTCGTCACGGTGGTGAGCGAAGGCAGCTTCACCAAGGCCGCCGAGCGACTGGCGATGTCCCCGCAGCTGGTCAGCAAGTACGTCTCCCGGCTCGAGCAGCACCTGGGGGTGCGCCTGCTCAACCGCACCACGCGCAGGATCCACCTCACCGAAGCCGGCGCCACCTATCACCAGCGCGCCCAGCAGGTGCTCAGCGACATCGACGACATGGAGCACCAGCTCGGCGACCTGCAGACCCGGGCCCGGGGCCGGTTGCGGATCAGCGCGCCGGTGTCCTTCGGTATTCGCCACCTGGCTCCTTTGGTGAGTGACTTCCAGCGCGCGCATCCCGCCGTCGGCATCGACCTGCAGCTAAATGACCGCAAGGTCGACATCGTCGAGGAGGGCTTCGATATCGCCCTGCGCATCGGCCACCTGAAGAGCTCCTCGCTGATCGCCAAGCGGATCGCGCCCATCCGCCTGGTGCTGTGCGCCTCGCCCGAGTACCTGGCACGGCACGGCACGCCGCGGTGCCCGGAAGACCTCAAGGCGCATCGCCACCTGCGTTACAGCTACATGGAGCCGGAGGCCGGCGAGTCGGTCTTCCGGTGGCTGCCGGGTCGCGGCCAGCCCGCCGACGGGGACCTGGTCAGCAACAACGGTGACGTGCTGGTCGAGGCGGCCATCGCCGGCGCCGGCATCGCCCTGCAGCCCACCTTCATCGCCGGCGCCGCGATCCGCGCCGGGAGCCTGAAGGTCCTCATGCCGGAGCACGAGCCCGAGCCGATGTCGCTCTATGCGGTATACGTCCACCGCCAGCTGCTGGCGAGCAAGGTGCGCTGTTTCGTCGATTTCCTGGAGGGGGCCTTCGGCGACCCGCCCTACTGGGACTGACCAGGGCTGGCGGCCGCGCCACCGACGACACCGGCCCGCATGGCGGTATTCCCACCCTGCTCGGCGAGGTGGCGAGATACGGCATCTTCGGGCGTGCCGGTCAGCCCGCGGAACATGCCCATCGAGCCGATCAGGGCCGACGACTCGTAGGGCACAAATACCCGCTCCCCCTGGGCCGCCATGTCGGGAAGGGTCTTGATGTAGGACTGGCCGAGCAGGTAGCTGACCACCGTGCGCTTGTGGTCTTCTCCCTCTCCGAGAGCCTCCAGCACCAGCTTGATGGATTCGCGTTCCCCCTCGGCACGCAGGATGGCCGACTCCTTGTCGCCTTCCGCGTTCAGGATCGCTGACTGGCGCTCCCCTTCCGCCCGAGCAATCGCCGCCTGCTTGTTGCCCTCGGCCTCGGTGACGGTCGCGCGACGCTTGCGCTCGGCCGCCATCTGGAGCCGCATGGCTTCCTCGACTTCTTCGGGCATGCTGATGTCCTGAACCTCGACACGAGTGATCTTTACTCCCCACTTTGAAGCCGGTTCCTCCATCGCGGACTGGATCTGGTCGTTCACCTCCGACCGGCTCTCGAACAACTTGTCGAGCTCCATCTTGCCGACGACGCTACGCAGCGTTGTCTTGGCCAGGACCTCTACCGCCTGCACGACGTTCTCGACCTCATACACCGCGTTCTTCGGGTCGATAATCTGGTAGTAGAGGGCACCATTGATCCTGACCGTGACATTATCCGTCGTCACGACTGGCTGGCCCGGAAAGTCCATGACGGTCTCCCGGCGATCGATGCGCGTTTCTTGGCGGCTGACGGCGGTGTATTCGTCGCCCCGCTTCTCGTAGCGGATCATCGTGATGGCGCGCGGCTGCTCGATGAACGGGATAATGACGTTGATTCCGCTCTCGATGACACGGTGGAACGAGCCCAGCCGCTCGATGACCATCACTTCCGACTGGCGCACAATGACCAGCCCCTTGACGATGACGAGAATGCCGATCAGGACAATGATCAGCGCCAGCACGGTGGCCGGAGAAAACAGCAGCGCATCAGCCATGGGAGGCTCCTTCTTCTGGGTGGTTTTCCAGGTGCACGATGGCGGTGGCTCCCTCGAAATGATCGAGGATGACGGGCGTGCCGTCCGGCAGGGCCATTTCCCCGCTGCCGGCCACCCGCAGTCGATAGAGATCGCCCTTGATCTTGATGACGGTGGCCTGGTCGAAATCGCGTGTCAGGGTCTTGAACCGCTGACCGGATTCCTGGCCACTGCCGGTGTTGCCGTACTTCATCCCCCTGGGGGAAAAGTGCGGCTGGAGCTTCCAGACGGCGAGTGGCGCCAGCACGCCCGAGAAGATGCCCATCGCCAGCAACTGCATGCTGTACGAGGCATCCAGGGCCGCCACGCCGGCCGTGAGCAGGGCCGCGGCCCCCAGCGCCAGCATGACGACACCGCCTGTCAGCAGTTCGGATAGCCCCAGCAGCAGGGCGATCAGGACCCATACCACCGGGGGACTCCAGCTCATCATCGTGTCTTGCCTCCTTGTCACTGTAGGGGGCCGGGTACCCGGCTCAGGGTGTCGATCGGACTCGAGCCGCCAGATCGGCGAGGTTCACCAGGGTCAGCTTGCCGTCGCGGAGGAAAGCTCCGGTATCGGCGTAGAAGACGTTGCCCAGCCAGCGGGGCTCGGGGACGGGGGTGTGCCCCACCACGACGGCATCAATGCCGCCGACAGGCGTGATGTCGCCCTCCTTGATGCGGGACCGACTCCAGAGGGTTGGCTCCAGGAGCGATTCGGGCCTTTCCCGCAACCAGCGCCAGTTCAAGGGCGGCTCGGCATGGCAGATGCCGAGGCGCTTGCCATCGACCCCCACCTCCCGACCGAGCGGCAGGTAGCGGGCGGCCTCCTCCAGCCGGATTTTCACCTCGCGGGCATTCTCGCCATGAATCCAGCCGCCCCCGTTCGTCTGCCAGAGATCCCAGTCATGCTGGGTCCCCTGGTCGCCGAGCGCAGTCAGCGCCAGCCATTCGTGGTTGCCAAGCACGCAATGGCAGAACGGCTCGAATACCAGTGACAGGCAATCGAAGGAGCGAGCGCCCCTGTCGATCAGGTCGCCGACACAGAACAGCCGGTCCCGCTGACGATCGAAGTCCACGGCTCGCAGCGCTTCCTGCAAGGCGTCGTACTGGCCGTGGAGGTCGCCCACCACGAAGTCGCGGCCCTCGGTGTTTTCCTCATGGACGACAAACGCGGGGTCGGCCTTCAGTCCGGGCGCATACAGCCCGGCGAGCTGACGAAGCCGGTCCGCCATGGCCGCCCGGACCGGGGAATCCTCCTCGTTGTCCTTGTCGATCGCATCGGCAAAGGTGTCCAGCGAGTGATGACCCTCGGGGAGCAGGTGCCCGAGCCCTTCGGCAATGGCCGACAGAACGCTCAGGGTCTCGCGATCCATGCCGAGCCGGGGGTCGACCACCACCCTGCCCTGGCCGTCACGCACTTCAATGGTGAGCATGTCTTCGCCCTCCGTTGCGAAGCCTGACCGGGGTTGCATCCCGGCCACGCCGATTTTCACGAGACCCGCGCGAGAGATTCGTCCTCGGGGAGCACTTCGACGGTCGCTCTCCGGCTCTCGTTGAGCGTGCGGGCCTTGTCCCGCTTGCTGCCGGCCTTCTCGCCGATAATGAGCCAATCGGCGCTGGCGTCGATAGTGCTTTGCGTCACACCAGTGGCGCCCGGCTGGAGGCGGCGGGGCCGGCGCGCTAGGCTGGGCGCGACCGCGCCGGGACAGCGCCGGCCTAGCTCGCCGACTTTGTAAACATCTTCTGACAGGGAATCGTCATGCCACATCGCCCCTTCATCCGCGCGCTCGGTGTCGGCGCCGTCGGCCTGGGTATCGCGCCGCTCGCCGCGATTGCCGCCGGTACGCCGGAGCGCCGGCCGCCGGAACGCCGGCCGCCGATACCATCACCGCCGAGCCATCAGAGACGGACGTCATCACCGTCACCGCCCCGCGCCTGGCGCGCGAGCTCTACGCCACCCCCGCCGCGGTGTCGGTGATCGACCGCGAGACGATCGCCCGGGGCCAGCAGCGCGTGCGGCTCGACGAATCGCTGGCCGGCGTCCCGGGCCTGTATCTGCAGAACCGCTACAATTTCGCCCAGGGCGAGCGCGTGTCGATCCGCGGCTTCGGCGCGCGCACGCCCCAGGGCGTGCGCGGCATCACCGTGATGGTCGACGGCATTCCCTACACCCTGCCGGACGGTCAGGCCCAGCTCGATGCCATCGACCTCGACAGTGCCGAGACGATCGAGGTGATCCGTGGCCCGGCGGCGGTCCAGTACGGCAACGCCGCCGGCGGGGTGATCGACGTCACCACCGCCAGCGGCGAGAGCGACCCGGGCAGCGCGATCCGCGTCGAGACGGGCAGCGACGGCTATCGCAAGCTGTCGGTGCAGAATGGCGGCGTCGAGGGGCCCTGGTCGCATCACGTCAGCGCCTCGGCGATGGACTACGACGGCTATCGCGAGCACAGCGCCGCCCGCAAATATCTGCTCAACGCCAAGTTGAGTCGCGAGCTGGGCGACGACCGCCGGCTCACCGCCATCCTCAACCTGCTCGACAGTCCCTTCGCCGAGGACCCCGGCGGCAAGACGCTCGAATCCGTGGCCGACGATCGCTTCGCCGCCATGGATACGCGGGGTTACTACGACTACTCGCCGGTCGATATCGACTCGGGGCAGGCGGTCGATCAGCAGGTCATCGGCCTGCAATACGAGGATCTGTCCGCCGGGCCCGGGGCGCTCACGCTCAAGGGCTTCTACCTGCATCGCGACTATCAGCAGCAACTGGCCTTCGCCGGTGGCGATCCTGACATCACGGACGTGCAGAACTACATCGCCTACGATCGCGACTACTACGGCGGCAGCGCCGAGTATCGCCAGTCGCTGACGCTCGCCGGGCGGCCGTTTCGCTACATGGCCGGCGTCGACGTGGCGCGACAGGTGGACGACCGTCACAGCGACGACGTGCTGATCGACGGTGAGCACGTGCGCCGTTCCCAGGACGAGACGCAGACGGCGACCTCGCTGGGCGTCTTCGCCCAGGGCGACCTGGACCTGACAGAGCGCTGGACGCTGTCGCTGGGCACGCGCTACGACCGGGCACGCTTCGACATCGACGATCACCACCTCGGCGACGGCGACGACAGCGGTGACCGGACCTTCGGTCAGTGGAGCGGCAGCGCGGGGCTGAGTTTCCAGTACCTGCCCGACCACCAGTTCTATCTGGCGACCGGCACCGCCTACGAGACGCCGACCTTCTCGGAGTTCGCCAACCCCGACGGCGGCGGCTTCAACCCGGACATCGAACCGCAGACGGCGTGGAATCGCGAAGTCGGGCTGCGTGGTACCTTCGACAACGGGCTGGAGTATGACGTCGCGGTGTTCTCGACCCGGGTCAGGGATTCCCTGGTGGCCTACGAGAACGCCGCCGGCAAGAGCTACTACCGCAATGCCGGCAAGAGCACCCGCGAGGGCATCGAGACCCAACTGGGCTGGCAGTTCACCCCGAACTGGCGAGTCGACAGCGCCCTGACCCTGGCGAGCTACGCATTCGACGACTACCGCGTCGACGGGCAGGACTACGATGGCAACCGTATTCCCGGCGTGCCGGAGCGAACCTGGGTCAACCGAGTGTCATGGCAGGGGCTCGACCGGCGCTTCGCCACCCTGGAGACCCGCTACATCGGCTCGATGGTCGCCGATGACGCCAACGACGAGACGGTCGACGCCGTCTGGCTGGTCAATCTGCGCGCCGGCGACGGCTGGCGCCTGGGCGGCGACACCGTGCTCGAGGCCTATGCCGGGGTGCGCAACCTGTTCGATCGCGAGCACTACGCCAACGTGATCATCAACGCCAGCCACGACCGCTACTACGACCCGGCGCCGGGGCGCACGGTGTATGCCGGGGTGGGAATCGAGTTCTGACGACTGATGCAAAAACGCCCCCGGCAGGGCCGGGGGCGTGGCAGGGTCGGGGCGCGGGGGGCTCAGTCCTGGTAGTTGGTCTCGGAGTAGAGCACGCGGGTGCGCAGGGTGTGGTTGACCTGCTTGAGCGCCTCGAGGGCCTTGGCACCGTAGGCCTTGTCGACGTCGATCACCACGTAGCCGACCTTCTCGTTGGTCTGCAGGAACTGGCCGGAGATGTTGATATCGTTCTCCGAGAGCACGCGGTTGATCTCGGACATCACGCCCGGCACGTTCTCGTGGATGTGCAGCAGGCGATGCTTGTCCGGGTGGGCCGGCAGCGCCACCTCGGGGAAGTTGACCGAGGTGATGGTGGTGCCGTTGTCGGAGTAGGTGATCAGCTTCTCGGAGACCTCGACGCCGATGTTCTCCTGGGCCTCGAGGGTGGAGCCGCCGATGTGCGGGGTGAGGATCACGTTGGCCAGTCCGCGCAGCGGCGAGACGAACTCCTCGTCGTTGCTCTTCGGCTCGCTGGGGAAGACGTCGACCGCCGCGCCCAGCAGCTTGCCGGCCTTGATCGCCTCGGCCAGGTCCTCGATGACCACGGTGGAGCCGCGCGAGGCGTTGATGAAGATGCTGTCCGGCTTCATCAGCGCGAACTGTTCCTTGGTGATCATCCAGCGGGTCGAGGGCACGTCCGGCACGTGCAGGGTGACCACGTCGGCGCGGGCCAGCAGCTCTTCCAGGCTGCCGACCTGGCGGGCGTTGCCCATCGCCAGCTTGGTGACGACGTCGTAGTAGATGACGTCCAGACCCACCGACTCGGCGAGCACCGAGAGCTGGGCGCCGATGCTGCCGTAGCCGATGATGCCCAGGGTCTTGCCGCGGGCCTCGTGGGAATTCTTCGCCGACTTCAGCCAGCCGCCCTCGTGGGCACGCGTGCTCTTCTCGGGAATGCCGCGCAGCAGCATGATCGTCTCGGCCAGCACCAGCTCGGCCACCGAGCGGGTGTTGGAGTAGGGCGCGTTGAACACCGGGATGCCGCGGGCCAGTGCGGCGTTCAGGTCGACCTGGTTGGTGCCGATGCAGAAGCAGCCCACCGCGGTGAGCTTCTCGGCGGCGGCGAAGACCCGCTCGTTGAGCTGAGTCCGCGAGCGAATGCCGATGAAGTGCACGTCGCGGATCTTCTCGATCAGCGTCTCTTCATCCAGCGAGGTGGAGAGGTGCTCGATGTTGGTGTAACCGGCGTTCAGGAAGTTATCCACCGCGGACTGGTGAATGCCCTCGAGCAGCAGGATCTTGATCTTGCTCTTGTCCAGGGACGTCTTGGCCATTGTCGATTCAACCCTTTCGTCGACTGACGACGCGAATTGGCGTCGGGAATGTGGAGTCTGTTGGCGGCGTTTCGAGCGGCAACGGCCCGTGGCGGGTACGAAAAGGTGAGGGCCGAGCCAGGCATGGGACAGCGCAACAGGGCACTCATGGTACCACACCGGCCTGTCGCCGGGATGAAAACGCTGCGTGACCGGCATGAGCGAAATCGAAGTGGCGCCGGCATGGCCGGGGCAGACGCACCCCGGGGATGAGCGTGTATACTGTGCGCCCAGACCCTGATACTGCGGCGCCGCCTGGCCGGGCGGCCCGTGTCGATGAGCGAGACGCGTCATGGCAGACCAGGAAAGCGCAGCGCCCGGCGCTGACGAGGCAACCCCCGACGACTTTGCCGGCACCCTCGACCGGCTCGAGCAGCTGGTGGCCCGGCTGGAAGCCGGCGAGCTGTCGCTGGAGGCGTCGCTGGCGGCGTTCGAGCAGGGCGTGCGCCTGACGCGCGAGGCCCAGCAGCGTCTCGACGCCGCCGAGCTGCAGGTCCGCGCCCTGGTGGAACAGCCCGACGGCACCCTCGCGGATGCGCCCTTCGCCGCCACCGACACTCCGCCGGAGGACGGCCATGCTCGCTGACGTAAAGGACGCGACGCAGCGCCTGACTGCCGATCGCGAGCGCATCAATGCGCGCCTGGAGGCGCTGTTCGCGGAGCGCGTCGCCCCCGCCGAACGGCTCGACGCGGCGATGCGCCACGGCGTGATCGGCAACGGCAAGCGCCTGCGCGCGATCCTGGTCTATGCCACCGGGCGCGCCCTGGGTGCCGAGATGGGCGCCCTGGACTCGGCGGCGCTGGCCATCGAGCTGATCCACGCCTACTCGCTGGTCCACGACGACCTGCCGGCGATGGACGACGACGACCTGCGGCGCGGCCAGCCCACGGTGCACAAGGCGTTCGACGAGGCCAGCGCGATCCTCGCCGGCGACGCCCTGCAGACGCTGGCCTTCGAGGTGCTGGCCGAGGCCGCGCATCCCCGCACGGCGGCACTGGTGGGCACCCTGGCCCGGGCCGCCGGCCGCGCCGGCATGGCCGGCGGCCAGGCACTGGACCTCTATGCCGTCGGCCACCGGCTGGATGCCGAGGCGCTGGCGACCATGCACCGCTACAAGACCGGGGCGCTGATACGTGCCGCGGTGCGCATGGGCGGGCTCGTGGCGGTGCCCGAGGCCGACCCGCGGCTGGCGGCGCTGGACCGCTACGCGGCGGCGGTCGGCCTGGCCTTCCAGATCCAGGACGACATCCTCGACGTGGTCGGCGACACCGGCACCCTGGGCAAGGCCGCGGGCGCCGATGCGGCCCGCGACAAGCCGACCTACCCGGCGCTGCTGGGCCTCGACGGCGCCCGCGCCCGCGCCGACGCCCTGCGCGACGAGGCCCTGACGGCGCTGGCGGAGCTCGGCGAGGCCGGCGAGCCGCTGGCGGATCTGGCCCGCTACATGATCGAGCGCGACTACTGAGCCAGCATGGTATCGATGACTCTCCGGCCCGACCGCCGCGACCCGTGTCGCCCGCCCTTGTCCAAGGCGTCCGGGCGTGCCGGGGTCGCGGGTCGGCCCATCGTGCCGTGCCTCAACCGACAGAAGACAAGCCCATGAAGCTGTTCGACGAGATTCCGGTCG
>Ga0209300_1000734_pt1 | contig 14904 bp, 7 predicted proteins | sample Shrwel_input2_RT_FD_187535 | JGI IMG/M metagenome (GOLD analysis project Ga0209300, IMG submission 187535) | Subsurface microbial communities from deep shales in Ohio, USA - Utica-3 well 1 S input2 RT (SPAdes) (version 2) ... | reverse complement strand
GTCGTAACGCACGATGGCGGCGAGATGGTCGATACCCCGAGCGCCATCGCGCAGGCGAGGGTAGGTGAACGCCTGCAACTCGGTGAGGGTAATCCTGCCCTGTACATATTCCCCCAGCATGCGTGCCAGCTCTGAACGGCTGGCGGTTTGCCGGGCGAGATCCTGATGCTGATCGAGGATGGTACGGATGCTTTCGGTTTTCGTGTTGGCAACATTGGTTGCCAGCTGTCCGGTCAGGCGATGAGTCTCGTTAATGAGCGGGACAGAGACGGCAACAGCGACGATGATGCCGGTCATGACGGCTGCAATGACCGCGCGCGTGACTATCTGACGCCTCTGATCCTGAATATTCATATAATAAATTAGTTTATGCGGTCGGTTGCAAAGCCGTGATTCTAGACTATTTAGCAATCAACAAGCCAGTTTTGTTTAAAAAAACACCGTGTTAGCCAAAGGGCGAATAGATTGCTTCAGTCCGCGCCCCTACTATCGCGACGAAATTCTCTAGTCGTGGATTCTCGTATGTCTGAGCAGAACGCCAAGAACAGCTATCTTGAGCAAAGGAAGCCAAGATCCGAGTTTGCAACTCGCGAGGAATATCTGGAGCACGAACTTCAAGTTATGGCGCCACGGCGCTGGCGGCCGAACCTGCCATTCCGGGATTACAACTTCGAGTGGGAAGACTGGGTTCCGGCCATGGCTGCAACCATCGGCAAGGTGGTCATGGTGGCGGCGATTGTTGCTGCGTTCGCCACGCCGCTGGGATTGTCGAAGGAATTTATTACTGAAAACGTGCGTTTCGAGCTGGTGATTGCCGCCGTTCTGTTCGTTATTCTGATTTCCGGTTTTTTGAACCCCAGAGCCAACCTGGCCGGTACCCACGGCCCGTTGATCGCCATGATCCCGTTGATCGTTGCCTCAGGCGGCCACCCTATGGCGCTGGGTATCATGATCGGCGTGTTGGGCTTCATTCTTGGCATTACCAAGGGGGGCAGCCTGCTGACCAAGCTGACCAGTAACGGTGTGGCCGGCGGGTTACTGCTTTATCTGGGCTTTATCGGCGTGACCAGCCAGGTGGAGCGTCTGTTTAGCTGGGCCGAAGGTTTCGGGCACGGCTACATTGCCTTTGTGGTGTTGTTGTTGACGGTGGTGATGTACGCCTGGCTGGAGCACATCAGCAAGCGCTGGCTGGCGGTTCCGCTGGGCTGTTTGCTGGCCGGTGTAGTGGCCTTTGCTCTGGGCGCGCCGTTTGAGTTCACAACCGAGCCTGGCCTTCCGATTATGAACCCGGCCTACTGGTGGGGTGAGGATACCGGTTGGCAGTTAGGTCTGCCGGACTTCCAGGCTTTCCTGGCTGTGGCACCATTTGCCGTTCTGGCTGTCGCTATGTGGTCACCGGACTTCCTGGGCCATCAGGTGTTCCAGCGTTTGAACTACCCGAAGAACACTGAGCGGGTCATCATGAACATTGATGACACCATGATCGGCGCCTCTGCCCGCCAGGTGGTCGGTACCGCACTGGGCGGTGCCAACATTGCGTCTTCCTGGGGTACCTACATGGTGCCGGCAGCGATTGCCAAGCGGCCCATCCCCGGTGGCGCGATATTCACCGGTATCCTGTGTCTGGCAACGGCTCTGCTCGGTTTCCCGATGGATCTGGCTGTGTGGCCACCGGTGCTGAGCGTTGCCCTGATCGTAGGTGTATTCCTGCCGCTGCTGGAAGCCGGCATGCAGATGACTCGCAAGGGTAAGACCACTGAGTCTGCAGCGGTTGTGATCTTTGCCTCCTCCATGGTGAACCCGGTGTTCGGCTGGTCGCTGACCGTACTGCTGGACAACCTGGGGCTGATCGGCAGCAAGGAGCGTAGCGCGGATCTGGGCCACGCCGGCCGTTGGATCATTCCGGGCATCGTGTTTGGTGTGCTGTGCCTCATCATGCTGGCGATCGGCATGTTCCCGGGCATTGAGCCGATGGTGGAAGCCTTCCGCGTCGATTAATGCTCTCTTAAATCCCTTCGTTAGCTGGCGGGCATTATGCCCGCCGGCCGGCTGCTTCTGGTATCCTGTTGCCCCTCATTCAACAGTCGGAGCAGTCAATGCCTTCTCTGGATTCCCTGATTATCGAAACCGGTCCCAATCCGGAAGCGTCGGTTATCTGGCTTCATGGCCTGGGCGCCAATGGCCACGACTTCGAGCCCGTGGTGCCGGAACTGGCCTTCGCCAAAAAAAGGGCTGTTCGTTTCATCTTTCCTCACGCCCCGGACCTGCCGGTGACCATCAATGGTGGCATGCGCATGCCCGCCTGGTACGACATTCTCGCGATGAATATCGATCGTAAACTTGATGAAAAACAGCTTCGAATATCGGCGGCAGCCGTTGCTGAACTGGTCGATCAGGAACGTGAGAAAGGTGTGGCGTCTGAAAACATTCTGGTGGGTGGTTTCTCGCAGGGTGGGGCAGTCGCCTATGAGTCAGCACTTAGCTACCCAGAACCCCTGGCAGGACTGTTTGCACTATCTACCTATTACGCGACGGCCGACAGCGTGCAGCGGTCAGAAGCCAACCGGAACCTACCGGTGTTCGTGGCTCATGGCAGCCGAGACCCCATGGTGCCCGAGGCGCTGGGCCAGCAAGCGGTGAAAACGTTGGAAGAGCAGGGCTACGAGCCGGAATACCATCGGTACGGCATGGAGCACAGTCTGTGCCTGGAAGAAATACGGGATATGGATGCGTTCTGTGAGCGCTGTCTGAGCCGGGGCTGAAGCAGCCGTGATTCGCCCGGAAGCCACACCCGGGCGAATCACGTACCTGGTTAATCGGAAGAGGGCTGGTACGTCACCACAAACGCACCACGCAGATCTCCCTCGGAGAATCCGGTTGCTTCATCTTCCGGGTACAGCTCTTTGAGCTTTGCCTGCACTTCCGGCTTGATGGATTTGCCATGGCAGTTCAGGCACAGCTTCTGGGTGGGTATCGCGCTCATGTACTGAAACTCCGGTTGCCCATGGGCTTCGGAAACCTGCCAGACTTCCACCGGCTTGCCGTCAATGACTGGCTGCTTTTTCATAGCCAGTAACTGCATTTTCTGCCAGTCGGTAGGGGCGTTGTCCGGGTTTCTGAGTTTCAGGCTGGTGCGGCCGATGGTCCAGCTGCCATTGCTGTTTTTTGCCGCAATCTCCGGCGCCAGAGTCTCGCAGGCCAGAATGCCATTCGCCAGCCCGCCTTCTTTCACGGCCGCCTGAAGCGCCTGCTTCAGCGAACCGCCAAAGTTCTTCACCAGTGCGCGGGCTTCCTCTACCCGCTGCCCGGTTGCCTGATCTTCTGCCTGGGATAACGCAGGTGCAGCTAATGCGGATGCCACCAGTATTGCCGTCAGAGTCTCTCTCATGATGCTTCCTCCTTTCCGTTATTCTGAGGATTTATATTGTTAGCAGTTTAGAGCATTAATGCCAATGCTGGTAAAGAGCTTAGCCCGGATTTCTCATAGGGTATAAAAAGAATCGGCTGAAAGTATGATAGTTTCAAATACCTACATACGAAATCCGCACCAACAGCCGTTATCCAAAATGGTCTACGAAAAACTGACTTTATCGCCGCCAAATTCAAACCGATTTCTCCGGTGGCCACATCACATGCGATGCCGGATTGCTTCTGCTGCGCGAAGTCGACAAACAGCACCGTCTGACTCAGCGCCTGGCCTCGGTGCTTAACGATTCACGAAACCCGGCGCTGGTTCGCCACAAGCTGGAAACCATGACTCGCCAACGAGTCTTCGGTGTAGCCGCTGGGTATGAAGACCTGAACGATCATGAAGCGCTGCGTTTTGATCAGGCTCTGCAAACCGCGGTCGGCAAAGAGAGCGATTTAGCCGGCAAGTCCACGCTGTGTCGAATGGAGCAGCAGGTGGACAGGCAATCGGTCGTTAAAGCCCACGAACTACTTTGGCATCACTTTATCGAACAGCATGAGACACCGCCGAAGGAAATCGTGCTGGATTTTGATGGCACCGATATTCCGGTTCATGGCGACCAGCCCGGCAAGTTCTTTAACGCCTATTACGATCACCATTGTTACTTTCCATTGTACGTATTCTGCGGCCGCCACCTGCTGGTGAGCTACCTGCGTACCAGTAACCGCAGTGACAGCCGCCAAAGCTGGGCCATTCTGGCCCTGCTGGTGAAGCTCATTCGGCAGTACTGGCCTGATACCCGCATCGTGTTCCGGGGTGACAGCGGCTTCTACCGTCCCCGATTGCTGAGCTGGTGCGACCGGAATAACGTGGATTACCTGGTCGGCATCAGCAAAAACAGCCGGTTGCTCAAGGACGTGGAAGCGCCGTCACAACTGGTCCGGGACACGCACCAGAAAGTCGGTGAAAAAGTCTCCGCCACTTATCGGTTCCGGTATCAGGCGCATTCCTGGAAGTTCCCTCGCTGGGTGGTGGCTCGCCTGGAAGAAGGCGAGCTGGGTTCCAACCCTCGCTTCGTGATCAGCTCCCGCTATGACGACGGTTGCAAGCTCTATTACGAACAGTACTGCGCCCGAGGCGACATGGAAAACCGGATCAAGGATCAGCAGCTGTATCTGTTCGCGGATCGAACGTCGAGCGTTCAGTGGTGGACCAATCAATGGTGGCTGATCTTGTCCGGCTTCGCTTACACCTTGTTCGAGCGATTACGAGCGCACCTGAAGAAGACACCCTTCGAACGGATGAGCGCCAGCAATCTGCGGCTGAAGCTGATCAAGGTTGGCGCGGTCATCATCCGCAATACCCGCCGAATCCGGGTGTTGATGAGTGACTGCTATCCCTACAAAGACGAACTCACGGGTCTGGTACGCCGCCTGGCTCCAGGGTAGATGCCCGGGCGCCCCCGGCCCGACGCAATGGGGGAAAGGGGGTAGTGTGTCCAGGCAACAGAAATTGATCGCCAATTAGCCAATAATGGCCGCATCTGAGCGGTCATGGCGGTAAATCGCCCGGTCTGCGAGACTGGCTAAGTGGCTATGAGAAATCCGGGCTAACCTTTCAGAGCCTTCTTGTGTGTGCCAGCGAACGGACCTGCCAGCTCTCTCAGCGTACTTTGGAAGCTCATCCTGAACCCCCCCGTATCCCTCAGGGCACTTCGGATAAGCGGGAACTGCGGGTTGACGCAACCCGTGATGAACTGCGCTCTGCGCCGAAGTTTGAAAGACAGGAAAAGCAGAACTGAACACCCGTCTCAACATGAGTTGGGTGAATTAACGGCAGGGGCCAAGGCCTCTGCCGTTTTTTTATGGTTGAGTCCCGCCGTGCCTTACCTCGACAAAGTGTTCCTGACGGTCGTCAATAAGCGGAATACGCGCGTCGGGTCGATGGCAGCCGTCCACCGTTACCTGCGTTGCCGGTTCTGACGGCTCACCCCCGCAGCTGACGCTGATGTGGTAGACGGTGTTACCAAAACGGTAGTGAATTTTGTAGCCATCCCAGGCAGCCGGTACGCAGGGATCAAGGCGTAGGTAATCTCCTTCCAGTTGCAATCCCAACAGTGTTTCCACAGTCAGCCGGTACATCCAGCCCGCCGCCCCGGTGTACCAGGTCCAGCCTCCTCGGCCGATGTGCGGCGCCACGCCATAGATGTCTGCACACATGACGTAGGGTTCGACCTTGTAACGCTCGATACCCTCCGGCGTGCTGCCGTGGTTAACCGGGTTGAGCATGGTGTAAAACTCCCACGCGCGTTCGTTGTCGCCCAGCATGGCAAACGCCATCGTGGTCCAGATGGCCGCATGGGTGTATTGACCGCCGTTTTCCCGTACGCCGGGGATATAGCCCTTGATGTAGCCGGGTTCCAGGTCTGATTTGTCAAAGGGCGGGTCGAGCAGCTGAATGATCTGCTTGTCGCGCCGTACCAGACGTTTGTCCACCGCCATCAGCGCCTGGTGGGCCCGCCGCGTGTCGCCACCTTTGGAGATCACCGACCAGCTCTGGCTGATCGAATCAATCTGGCATTCGTCGTTCGTGGCAGAACCCAGCGGGGTGCCGTCATCAAACCAGGCGCGCCGATACCAGCCGCCATCCCAGGCCTCGGCCTCAATGTTGCTGCGCAGTTGCGCTGCCTGGGCGCTGCACAACTCGGAAAACTCCGGATCATTGCGGTCGTTGGCCAGGCCGGCAAACTGCTCAAGATTGTCGACCAGGAACCAGGCCAGCCACACGCTCTCGCCACGGCCAGCCTTGCCGACCAGGTTCATGCCGTCGTTCCAGTCGCCGCAGCCCATCAGTGGCAAATGATGGGCGCCGAACTTCAGGCCGTACTTGAGAGCACGAACGCAGTGTTCATACAGGCTGGCCGATTCCGATGAGCGTTGCGGCTGGTCGTAGTAGGCTTCTTCCTCTGCGTACAGCTCCCGCCCCTCCAGGAAATGGACTGGTTCGTCGAGCACGCTGGTGTCACCGGTGGTCCGTACATAGCGACAGGTGGCGTAGGGCAGCCATAGGTAGTCGTCTGCAAAATGGGTGCGCACGCCCTGTCCGTTGGGCGGGTGCCACCAGTGCTGCACGTCGCCTTTGAGAAACTGGCGACCGGCATGCAGGATCAGCTGTTCGCGGGCGAGCCATGGCGTTGCGTGGATCAGCGCCATGGTGTCCTGTAGCTGGTCGCGGAAACCGTAGGCGCCGCCGGACTGATAGTAGCCGCTGCGCCCCCAGAGTCTGCACGACAGGGTCTGATAAAGCAGCCAGCCATTGGCTAACACGTTCAGCGCGACGTCTGGTGTGTCGACGTTGACCGCGCCCAGGGTGTGATTCCAGTGTTCCCACACCGCTTCCAGCGCCTGCAGTGCGCCGGCCCGACCGCCATATTGCCGGATGAAGTGCCGAGCCTCGTCGGCGTTGCCGGCAGCCCCGAAAACAAACACGACCTCGTGTTTCTGGCCGGGGTTGAGGTCGATCCGGGTCTGAATGGCGGCGCAGGGATCAAGGCCTGCCCCGGTCCTGCCCGACAGTCGCTCCCGGCGCATCGCCGACGGGCTGGAAAGCGCCTCGTTGCGACCAATGAACTCGGTGCGGTCGCCACTCACCGACCGCTCACGTTCGCTGACCTGCGCAAACACTACCCGATTGGCGCATTCGCGGCCGTAGGCATTGCGGGCGAAGAGCGCGCCGGTGTGCAGGTCAGTTTCGGTAACAATGTGCATCAGGTTGGCGTGCCGCAGTTCGCCGAGTACCAGCTCCCAGTAGCCTGTGAGAGAAAGGCTGCGCTTTCGATCCGACTGGTTGTGCAACTTGATCACCAGGAATTTGACCGGCGCATCAAGGGCAACGTAGGTGAACAGTTCGGAGGCGATGTCGGCCTCAAAGTGCTCGTACACGCTGTAGCCAAAGCCGTGCCGGCAAACATAACCGGAGCGGCCACCGGCCGGAAGCGGAGTTGGCGACCAGAAAGCACCGGTTTCTTCGTCGCGGATGTAAAGTGCTTCGCCGCTGGTGTCGCTGATCGGGTCGTTGTACCAGGGGGTCAGGCGGAATTCGTGCGCGTTTCCCACCCAGGTATAGGCGCTGCCGCTCTCAGAAACCACGGTGCCGATGTGGGGGCTGGCGATCACGTTGGACCAGGGCGCCGGTGTGGTTTGTCCGGGCTCAAGAGTCACGACGTATTCATGGCCGTCAGGCGTGAAGCCGCCCAGGCCATTGCTGAAAATGAGGTCACGTGGCGCCAGCGGATAAACCGGTTCCGCGTCTGCCTGGCGGGTAGGCTCCAGCAGATCCGAGGGGCGTTGTGGGGAAACCCGGCGATCCATCTGCTCGATCAGGGTCTCGGTGGTGTCACTGAAGACGATGCGGGAAACGGTCTGCAGCAGAACCCGTTCGTCCTCAGAAAGTTCTTCAGCACGACGCACGAAGACTCCGCCCGGTTTGTCGATTAACTGGCCTTCAGGTCCGGCATTGATCAACCCCATGATCCGGTCATGGAGTTCTGTGCGATAGCCCGCAAACCCTTCGTTGATGATTACCAGGTCTGCGGCCAGCCCCTTCATGCGCCAATAGGCGTGCGTCTGCACCACCTGTTTGACCCGGTCGATGCGGTCCGGATCGCCGATCAGGAGCAGGACGATGGGCAGATCCCCCGAAATGGCAAAGCGCCACAATCCGGATTGCCCCAGCTGGTTGCGGGCGATGATGTCGGGCGCTGTGCGGCGTAGGGCATTGCCGTAAATGACCGAGCTGGCCAGGCGGCCAAAGATCTGGGCATCGGCTTCGGTTCCGTTGATGTGTCGCAGCACTTCCTGGCTCTGGAACCACGCCAATTCGAACGCACGCTCGACGAAGTGGCGGTCGCAGTATTTCTCGAGCAGGGCCTCGGCGGCCTCGCGGGTTTCCGCGACGCCGGAAATGATCTGCATGCTTGCCGATTCATCGGGTGATAACGTCAAGGTACTGCGGATCGCCACGATAGGGTCGAGCACCGCCCCTTCCGTGTTTGACAGATGGGATCGACTGTCCAGTGCCAGCGGATTAGCTGCCGTGCGGCCACGGCCGATGAAACGGGCACGGTCGGTCTCATAGGTCGGCTCGTCAGACACTGAGCCCGGTGCGGCCAGCAGGTGAAACATCCAGGGTGTCTGTTCGCCCGGCGTACGGGGGCGTCGGGTACAAAGAATGGCCTGCTGCCGGGGCAGGATTTCGGTCTGCACAAACAGGTTGCTGAACGAGCGATGAGCCAGGTCGGCAGCCAGTGGCGCCAGCACCACTTCAGCAAAGCTCGTCACTTCAATATGGCGGGTGCGTGAGGACTGGTTGGTGAGGGTGACGCGACGGATTTCAACGTCGTCTTCCGGAGATACGCAGATCTCTGTATGGGCATCGATCGCGTGGTCGCGCCGCCGGTATTCTGCCCGTCCCTGCACGAAGATCGCCTCGTAGTAGTCGGCCGGACACCGGGTTGGCTGGTGTGCCGTTGACCAGTATTCGCCGTTGTCCCGGTCACGCAGATAAATGAAGGTGCCCCAGTCATCCGCGGTGGCGTCCTCGCGCCAGCGGGTAACGGCGAGGTTATGCCAGTGGCTGGTGCTGCCCCCGGCATGAGTCGCCATAACGTGATAGCGCCCGTTCGACAACAGATGAACTTCAGGAAGCTGCGTTTGGGGGTCGGTAAACACACGGATGGTGGCGCCGATGTCTTCGGTGCTTGGGCTGGGCGGGCGAGCGGTAGCCGAGACTTCGGCGGCGTGCGGATTCAGGGTGCCGCTCTTCTTCGGTATCCGTTCCTGCAGCAGCAATTCGGTTGCCCGTGTGAGCGGGTCGGACATGAAGCGCCTCTGCATGGGCTGGCGGCACAGAACATGGGCAAAAGCCAGAAAGCTCATGCCCTGATGATGCGCCATGAAAGTCTGGACAACGACGTGCGATTTGCCCCGTGGTATGCGCGAGGGGGTGTAGTCGATGGCCTCGTAGAATCCGTAGGCACCCTGAAATCCGTGATCAGCCAATACCTGCAGGTTGCGGCAGGATTCCCGCGGCATCACCGTCAACGCCAGCGCGCTGGCGTAGGGTGCGATCACCAGGTCATCACCCAGCCCGCGCTTGAGGCCAAGGCCGGGCACGCCGAACGCCCGGTACTGGTAAACCTGATCAATGTCTGTGGCGTTGTAGCAGGATTCGGAAATCCCCCAGGGCACCGCGCGCTGTCGGCCGTACTCGATCTGGCGTGCTACCGCTGCCTTGCAGGTTTGCTCCAACAGTGTGCCGGCGTAGCTTGGCATCAGCAACTGGGGCATCAGGTATTCAAACATGGAGCCGCTCCACGAGATCAGGCTGATGTTGCCATTATGACTGGTCAGCAGACGGCCTAGTGCAAACCAGTGTTTCTGCGGCACCTGTCCCTGAGCGATGAGCAGAAAGCTGGCCAGGCGAGCCTCCGAGGCCAGGAGATCGTAACAAGCGGGGTCGCGGCGCCGTTCACTGATGTCGTAGCCGATGGTCAGCAGGCCGCGCTCGGTATCGTAGAGAAATTCGAAATCCATCTCCGCTAGCGTGCGGCAACGATCAATCAGAGTTTCGATACGGTCGATCTGTGTCTGCGCGGCCGTGCCACTGGCTTGGGCCAACGCCATTCGGGTCGGCAGTGCATCGCTGTGCCACGACGCCGGGGCTAAAAGCGCCAGCTCATCGTTAAGGCCGCGTAATTGCCGGTCAAAGGCTTGCGCCCAGTAAACCAGTTCGCCGTGGCTGTCGGCCTCGTCGGGTAACCAGGAAAGCAGGCCGTGGCCGGCCTGCTGAATCTGTGCCAGGGCGTTGGTGGCTGCCGTCAGTGTCTGCGGTGGCTCCTCCAGGATCTGGGTGCGCAGGGTGCTCTGTAGCCTGTGGATGTGCTCTGTCAGCCTGGCGCCTGGTGCGTCCGGCAGTTGTTCAAGCAATATCTGGAAGGTGTCATCCAGGCCCTGGAATGCGTTGAACGACAATGCCGGCTGATCTTTAAACTCGGCTAATCCAGCCTGCAGGGTGAGGAGGCTGCCGGCCAGGTTGCCACTGTCCACTGAAGAAATGTAGCAGGGGAGCAGTGGTTGCAGTGTTCGGGTGTCGTACCAATTGAAAAAGTGGCCACGGTAACGGTCCAGCTTTTCCATTGCGGTCAGGGTATTGTCGACCCGTTGGAGGCACTGGCTAACCGTGAGATAGCCGAAATCGACGGCAGTCAGATCGGCCAGCAGTGCCATGCCCATATTGGTGGGTGAGGTGCGTGAAGCGATGGTCGGCGTCGGGTAGGTCTGGAAGTTGTCGGGCGGCAGCCAGTTGTCATCCGGGCCGACAAAGTCTTCGAAGTAGCGCCAGGTGCGCCGCGCCGTTAAACGCAGAAAGTCTTTTTGCTGGGCGTTCAAGCCCGGAGTCGGGGCTGTCAGTGGTTTGCTGATCCACCAACCGATGACGGGGGAAACCAGCCATAGCAAGAGCAGGGGAGCGGCCGCAATCCACAGCGCCGGCACCCCGCCCGTCACGAACAGGGCCAGGCCTAGCGCAACCGCGAAAACCGGTGCTGCCCACATCTCCCGGCAAAAATCCATCAAAGACCGGCTGGCATTGCGAGGTGCATAGCTGGGCAGTTGCCACAATAACAGCCCGCGGCGGGTAAATGGCATGCGCGCGGCGGAGCGCCAGATCGCCCCGAGAACAATCCGTGTGTCATAGGGCAAAAACGCTAAGGTCAGGAGACCAAGAGCCATTGGGCGGCCCGCTGATTTTCCGGTCAGGTTCAGGTGAGCCAGCCAGTCGCAATCCACAGGCTTGCGAAACAGCTCAGTCAGCGTCGACAGTAGGGGTGGCAGTAGTACCACCGCCAGAATCAGCAGGGTCCACAGCCATGCGGGGCCTGTACCAACCAGCCATCCTGCCGCCAACAAACCAAGCAGTGCCGGTGGCACCAGGCTGCGTCGCAGGTTATCGAGAAGCTTCCAGCGCGACAGCGCCGACAGTGGATTGGCCTGCCGCTTCGGCTTGGCGCCGTTGACGCTTGGCGGCCCTGGAACACGTGGGAGCAGCCAGCCGGCAAGCTGCCAATCACCGCGTATCCAGCGATGGCGCCGGCTGGATTCGATGGCGACACTGCCCGGTTGCTCCTCGATAAGGTCAACGTCGGTCACCAGGGCGGAACGGGCGTAACCGCTTTCCAGCAGGTCGTGACTGAGGATCAGGTTCTCGGGAAAGCGGCCGTCGACGGCGTCGCGAAAGGCATCGACGTCATAAATACCCTTACCGACGAACGAGCCTTCGCCGAACGCATCCTGATAAACATCCGAGACTTCACGGGTGTAGGGGTCAAGGCCGGCATCGCCTGCGAACAGTTTGGCGAAGCGCGACTGACTGGCGCTGGCCAGGCTGACTGAGGCGCGCGGTTGCAGAATTGCGTAACCATCGACGACGCGGCCCCTGGCGGCATCGTAGACTGGTCGGTTAAGGGGGTGCGCCAGGTTGCCAACCATTGCACGTGCTGCGTCCCGCGGCAACTGAGTGTCGGTGTCCAGGGTGATGACGTACCGGATTGAACGCAGGATGGACGGGTCGCCGACAATGTCCGAAAAGGCCGTGGCAGCTTCCCCCCGAAGCCGGGCGTTGAATTGTTCGAGCTTGCCGCGTTTGCGTTCGTAGCCCATCCACACCTTCTCGCGTGGATTCCACAGTCGTGGCCGGTGAAAGAGATAAAAGATACAGGGGCGGTCGTCGCTGTAGGTTTTGTTAAGGGTTTCGATGGCGTCGCGCGCGCGGGCTAGCAAGGCTGCGTCGCCTGGCCGGGTTTGTTCAGGGGCGTCGGCAAAATCCGTCAGCAGGGCAAAGTACAGATTGGCATCGCGGTTGCCAAGATAACGGATCTCCAGGGCCTCGGCGAGATTGTCGATCTCCTCGTGACTGGTCAGCAGGGTCGGCACGACCACGATGCTGCGGTGAGCGGCAGGGATGCCTTCCGAAAAGTCCAGCCGTGGCAGTACCCGTGGTGGCACGGCCAGCGTGATCGCCAGATTGACCAGGGCAATTGCCAGTGCCGAGGTGCTGATCAGCCCGGTGATGGCAAAAAACCAGTGGCGCCAGTCAGTGACAGCGAAGCCATCCAACGCACAAAAAATGCCAGCCGTCGTAAGCAGCGTCAGTAACAGGATGGGGCCGAGATACAGTGCCAGCCGGGCATTCCGGCTCGCCCGTTTAAGGCGGGTGCCCAATGGCAGGCGGCAATCAATGGCACGCTCCAGTTTCGGCCGCCCCCCATCCACCAGATAATAGCCGACATGGGCACTGCGGTGATGGTGGCCCCGTTGCGCTGCCGCCGTCTGCGCAAGCGCAATGGCTTCCTGGGCCACCGCAATTTCGCCGTGGCCACTGCCTCGCGCCAGGTGCTCGATGACGTGCCGATAGCGGTCCCGAGTTGTGAAATCCTGGCAGGCGTACATGCCCGATGGGTCTTCGCATAAGGTTTTTTCAACGTTACTGAGCGACTCGACGTACTGCTTCCAGTCCATGGTATCGATGAAGCGCAGGCTGCCAATGCAGTTTCCGATGGATATCTGGTTGGCCGCGTCTGTCCGTCCGGCGGCCTCCGATAACTTTGTGGCGGTCACATTCTGTTCGAGCAGTTTCTGTTCGACCCAGGTCTGCACAAAGGCCATCATGGGGCCCTGCGCCTGAAGCCGCTGGTAAAACTCCTCCACAAACGGCGCTGTCAGCGGTACATCGGCATAGGCAAACTCGGCCAACAGTTGGATCAGTTGCTTTGAATCGTTTTCGGCGGCGGAAAGCATGCGGTCTGCCCACCGGATGGCCGCATCGCGTTCTTCGCGACGTTGGGCGATGCGCACGCCAACCCGGCGCAAATTCTCAAGCAACGCCAGTTGCAGCATGATCGGAAAGGCCCACAATTCGCCCAGTTTCAAGGGCTCTACGGTCTGATAGGCGGCGATTAATTGGGTAACGTTGTCGCTGTCGACGCGCCCGTCCATGTGGGAGATCAGCGCCAGCGCCAGGTCATATATGCGGGGGAAACCAGCCGATGGGCCATCGGCCAGGCGTGGTAGCTGCCGGCTGTATCCATGGGGAAGGTGTCGACGCGCCAGGCTGATTTGCTGCTCTATCAGATAGAAGTTGTCGAGCAGCCAGGCTTCGGTGGGCATGATCCGCTGTCCGGAAGCTGCGGCCACCGTGACTACGTCGTAAGCCGCCAGCAAAACCCGGGTATTGTCTGCCAGCCGCGGCAGCAATTTGTCCGCCCCTGGATTCGAGTCGATTCGATGCTGGCCCGCCAGGGTGACTGCATGACGTTTGAGCTGCTCAATACTGAACAGTTCCGCCCGCAATAACTCGGTATCCCGGTCCTGACGTAGCTCGTCCCGTGTGCGTGCTGAAAACCTGATCGCTTTTATGGCTGTTGCTCCTTGCTAGCCCTCAACCTTTACGAGAGGCCATCGGGCAGTCTCCATCGGTGTTTAGATAGCAGTGTGCCGTTGTGCGGATTTTCTACCTGCCACGGTGCGCGGTGGTGGTCGGCTGAATGTCGGATGGTAAGTCGCCAGTTGGTTTCCGGTCGGTGCACTAGCGCACATAGGAGGGGTTTGTACGCTGGCGCACATATCATTCCGTGGCATGGTGTCATGATCACGTTCAATCCTCTTTGGAATTGGAAAATCATCATGAAACTCAGTAAAACCATTGCAGCTGCGATGTTTATCAGTGCTCTGACGCTTACGCTGTCTGCTTGCGAGCAGGACGGTCCTATGGAAGAGGCTGGTGAGAAAGTTGACGAGTCAGTCGAGGAGACCGGTGATGCCATCAAGGATGCCACCGACGGGGACTGATCGGCTGGCTTTTCCCGGAAAACCTCTTGACCACGTTTTTTACTTCGGCCATTTCAAGCTTGTCCACATTGCGAAAGTGCCCGCCTGGGGCTCGGATCATTCCCCATGTTCATCGAGCTCAGGGAGCTGACAGAATGCAGGCAAATATGAGATTGGCGGATTTTATCCGGGAAAATATAGAGCCGGTTCTTGAGAACTGGGAAGGGTTTGCCCAAACCATCCTTCATGCCACGCACATGGGAACCACCGGGCTGCGCGACCACGCCAGGGACATGCTTCTGGTGATTGCCGATGATCTGGATTCGTACCAGAGTGATTCAGAACAGGCTGCTAACCGGATGTGTTTTTATGACGGATCCGACAAGCTGGACGCCCATTTGCCCTGAATTGGCGCAAGAGAGAATGAGGGCCTCCGTGCAATTCCTCCTGGTTCCGGGTGCGGTAGCGCACGGTGACTGCCCCGAGGCAACTGTAAGCTTGCTTTACTAACGCTTGGTGCGTCGACACTATCTATTGGAGGACAAAATTATGGGCATTATCATATGGCTTATCATGGGCGGCGTGGTCGGCTGGGTCGCAAGCCTGATTATG
>Ga0209300_1000733_pt1 | contig 14915 bp, 16 predicted proteins | sample Shrwel_input2_RT_FD_187535 | JGI IMG/M metagenome (GOLD analysis project Ga0209300, IMG submission 187535) | Subsurface microbial communities from deep shales in Ohio, USA - Utica-3 well 1 S input2 RT (SPAdes) (version 2) ... | reverse complement strand
CCCTGACGTTGCCCCTTGAGGCGCTGCGCTTGACCTTCGTCGACGGCATTTTTGCGCCCGAGCTGTCTGACCTGGCGGCTCTGCCGGCCGGCGTCAGCGTCGAGCCGCTGTCCCAGGCACTGGCCGACAACCACGAAGCGGTGGGCGGTGCCCTTGGGCGCCTGGCCGGCGTCGATTTCTCGCCGTTCACGGCGCTCAATACCGCCTTCGCCGAAGAGGGTGCGGTGATTCGCCTGGCGCCGGGCTCGGTGGTCGAGACGCCGATCCTGGTGCAGTTCCTGTCCCGGGCCAATGCCACCCCGCTGATGAGTCATCCGCGGGTGCTGATCGAAGCCGGTGCACGTAGCCAGGCCACCGTGATCGAGCACCAGGTGGGCGAGGAGGGCGCTGCCAACTTCTCCAACCTGGTCTCCGAGGTGATGCTCGAGCGTGGCGCGATTCTGACGCACTACAAACTGCAGGAAGCATCGCTCAAGGACCTGCATGTCTCGAGCCTGCATATCGATCAGGGGCGCGACAGCCGCTTCACGTCCTTCAACCTGAACCTGGGCGGCTCGCTGGTGCGCAACGACATCGTCGCCGAGCTCAACGCCCAGGGTGCCGAGACCAACTACTTCGGTCTGTTCTTCGCCCAGGGTCGCCAGCACGTCGACAACCACACCCTGGTCAATCACAACGCGCCCCACACCTTCTCCAACGAGAATTACAAGGGCATTCTCGGCGATCGGGCCCATGGCGTCTTCAATGGCAAGGTGGTCGTGCGCCGCGACAGCCAGAAGATCGAAGCGCACCAGAGCAACGCCAACCTGCTGCTCTCCGACCGTGCCGAGATCGACACCAAGCCGGAACTCGAGATTTACGCCGACGACGTCAAATGCTCCCACGGGGCCACCACTGGCCAGCTCGACGAAGAAGCCATCTTCGCGCTGCGGGCTCGGGGCATCGGCGAAGAGACCGCCCGCGGCTTGCTGACCCTGGCCTTTGCCGGCGAAGTGATGGATCAGGTGGCGCTGGACGCCGTGGCCGAGCGCGTCGAGCGCACGGTGGCCGGCAAGCTGCCGGAGCGGTTCAATCTGGCCGGGCTGGTCGAGGTTGCCGCCGCCCTGGATGAGGAGTAAGTCATGACTGACTTCAGTGACCTGATGCTGGACGTGGCCAAGGTACGCAGCGACTTCCCGATCCTTGACCGGGAGGTTCACGACAAGCCGCTGGTGTATCTCGACAACGCCGCCACCTGCCAGACGCCACGGCAGGTGATTGAGGTCTTCGACGACTACTATCGGCACTACAACGCCAATATCCATCGTGGCCTGCATACCCTGTCTGATGAGGCGACCTCTGCCTTCGAGCGTGCCCGTGACAAGGTGCGGGCCTTCATCAATGCCCGCGAGATCCGCGAGATCATCTTTACCCGTGGCACTACCGAGGCCATCAATCTGGTGGTCAACACCTGGGGCCGGGCCAATCTCAAGGCCGGCGATGAGGTGCTGATCTCGCAGCTAGAGCACCACTCGAACATCGTGCCCTGGCAGCTGCTGGCCAAGGAGATCGGCTTCACCATCAAGGTGATCCCGGTCGATGAGCGTGGCGTGCTCGATCAGGCCGCCTACCGTGATCTCTTCACCGAACGGACTCGCCTGGTGGCGGTGAACCACGTATCCAACGCCTTCGGCACCGTTAATCCGGTCTCCGAGATGGCAAGCGTGGCGCACTCCCATGGCGCCCTGATCCTGGTCGACGGTGCCCAGGCGGCGCCCCATGAGCAGGTCGATGTGTCGGCCATGGACGTCGACTTTTATGCGTTTTCCGGGCATAAGGTCTACGGGCCCACAGGCGTTGGTGTGCTCTACGGCAAAGCCGCCCTGTTGAACGCCATGCCGCCTTGGCAGGGTGGTGGCGAGATGATCAAGACCGTGTCCTTCGAGGCCGGCAGCACCTTTGCCGATATTCCCCACAAGTTCGAAGCTGGCACCCCGGCGATCGCCGAGGTGATCGCTCTGGGCGCGGCGCTCGATTGGGTGTCCGGCATCGGTCTGCCGCTGATCCGTGCCTGGGAGCATCGCCTCACCGAGCATGCTACGCGGGAGCTTTCGCGCATCGACGGCCTGCGGATTCTGGGCACCGCTCCCGGCAAGGCGGCCGTGATGTCCTTCGTGGTCGAGGGCGCCCACAGTCAGGACATCGGCCTGCTGATCGACCAGCTTGGCGTGGCGATTCGCACCGGTCATCACTGCGCCCAGCCGCTGCTCGCACACTTCGGTGTCGATGCCACCTGTCGCGCCTCCTTTGCCGCCTACAACACCCCCGAGGAGATCGACATCTTCGTCGAGTCTCTGGAGCGGGTGATCGGCATGGTGCGCTAACTGACCCCGGAGGAGCCAAATGTCGGCCATGGAACAAGTGGAAGAGCTCTATAAGGGCCAGGAAATGCCCCTGCAGCGGGATGTGGAGGTTATCTCCATCCCCTTCGGCAAGACCGTGACGCTGACCGAGGACAGCATTGTCTCGGTGATGCAGGCTAAGGGCAGTACCGTCAGCGTGGCCTTCGAGGGCCGCCTGTTTCTGATCGAGGGCGCCAATCTGGATGCCCTGGGTCTCGAGTCACTGCCGCGCCCGACTCTGCCCGAGGACGCCAGCGAAGAGCAGATCGAGCAGTTCGTCTGGGACCAGCTACGCACCTGCTTCGACCCGGAGATTCCGGTCGATATCGTCGAACTGGGCCTGGTCTATGGCTGTCGCATCGAGCGGCTGCTGACCGGCGAGCGCCTCGTCACGTTGCGCATGACGCTCACTGCGCCGGGCTGCGGCATGGGTGATGTGATTGCTGCCGATGCCCGCAACAAGATCCTCGGCGCCCCGCAGATCAGCAAGGTCCATGTCGAAATCGTCTTCGACCCGCCCTGGAGTCGCGAGATGATGAGCGAGGAAGCCCGGCTCGAACTGGGCATGTTCTAAGGTTTCACGACCGGACCCACGCGCCATGGATTGATGGTAGCGGACATAGTAGCGTGCGTGTCATATAGCCGTGAGATGACGTCCCTGAACGCGGGGGAAAGCACCACCGGTGAGCCGGGCCGGGCGTCGGAACAAACGCCATGCGCCCCGGGGTGCTGGACAGCAAAGGGTAAGCTTGCATGTACCGGAAATGGGGGGTGGGCCTCAGGGCCATCCTGATGACGCTGGGCGCCCTGGTGGTATGCCTGGTAATCGCTGGGGTGGCGGCCAATCTGTGGATGGTCGAGCGCACGCGAGGCCGTATTGATCATCAGCTGTCGCAGTGTGTCGAAGCGCCGGTAGGCATCGTCTTCGGCACCTCGCTTTGGAGCCGACAGGGCGGGCGCAATCCCTATTTCGCGGCGCGGATCGAAGCCGCTGCTAGCTTGATGCGCGACCGACGCGTCGATCATCTGCTGCTGTCCGGCGATAACCGCACCCGCTACTACAACGAGCCCGTGAGCATGTGGCGAGAGCTGCGTGCTCTTCGCGTGCGTGATGTCGACATGACGCTGGATTATGCGGGCTTCAGCACTTTCGATACCCTGGTGCGCGCTCAGGCGGTCTTCGACGTCGAGCGCGCGCTGCTGATCAGTCAGGCCTGGCATCTGCCCAGGGCCATGTTCATCGCCGATGCGTTGGGGCTCAAGGTCGAAGGCTGCGCGGTGCAGGAAGAAGAGGCGGACGGTATCTGGCGGCTGCGCGCCCGGGAGTGGCTGGCGCGACTGGCCACGCTCGGCGATCTGTATCTCTGGGGGCGGGAAGCCTACTTTCTGGGACCCGAAGAGCCACTGGTGATTGCCAAGCCGCCACGGGTATCGGCGCAGGCGGTGGCGGTATCACAGCATCTGCAAAAGGGAAAGAGCCTGCAGGAGGAGAAGGAGCAAGAAGGGCAGAACAGTACGTCAGGGGGAGTCGACGCTGACGTGACGTCCCCCGCGGGCGGGCCCGAAGGCGCAGGGGAGGCTAGCGGTTCTCTTTCTGCAGCTGATACAGCTCGCGAATCAGCTTACGGCAGCCCTTCCAGCAGCGCTCCATGACCGGCTCGATGGAGTCGGGCAGCGGATGAGTATGCAGCGTGGCGAGGGCCTGCATCAGCACGCGTTCCTGTTCGAGCAGCTCACCGATCAGCACCTGACTATCGTTGCCGACGAAGCTCTTCAGCCGGCTCCACAGCCACATGTAGTCGTCGCGTTCGACATCGGCGTCTCTGGGCAACAGGTTGAGGTGACGCTTGGCCAGCGTCTGCAGCTTTTGCATGTCCTTGCTGCGCGCCTCGTAGTGCGGCTTCAGTACTTCGCGCAGCGACGGACGCAGGCGTTCGATGTTGTCCTGGAAATAGTCGAGGCTATCGGCCAGCGCTTCGAGCAAGCTGTCCATCGCCACTTGGCGATTATCGAGAAACATGAGCAGTCACCTCCTCCGGTGACGCAGATTGTGCGTGGGGAAACAGTGTTTTGCTACCCCTGGGCGATAAAAAACTCTCGGGCGGGCTAGCCCGAGAGTGCCACCCTAGCCCTTGGGCTTGGGCGGGGCCTTGAGTTTCGGGGCGGCATGCTTTTCCAGGTGCTCGATGATCTGACCGGCGATGTCCTTGCCGGTGGCCGTCTCGATGCCTTGAAGCCCTGGCGATGAGTTGACTTCCATGATCACTGGCCCGTGATTGGAGCGCAACAAATCGACCCCAGCCACATGCAGGCCCATGGCCTTGGCGGCCCGGATCGCCGTGGAGCGTTCCTCCGGGGTGATGCGGATCACGCTGGCGCTACCGCCCCGGTGCAGATTGGAACGAAACTCGCCTTCCGCTGCCTGGCGCTTCATCGAGGCTATCACCTTGTCGCCAATCACCAGGCAGCGGATATCGGCGCCCTTGGCTTCCTTGATGTATTCCTGAACCATGATGTTGGCCTTCATGCCCATGAAGGCCTGGATCACGCTCTCGGCCGCCTGGTTGGTCTCGGCCAGCACCACGCCGATGCCCTGGGTGCCTTCCAGAAGCTTGATGACCAGAGGGGCGCCTTTGACCATGGTAATCAGGTCAGGGATGTCATCGGGAGAGTGAGCAAAGCCGGTGACAGGCAGACCCACACCCTTTCGCGACAGTAGCTGCAGAGAGCGCAGCTTGTCTCGTGAGCGAGTGATCGCCACGTTGTCGTTGAGCACATAGGTGCCCATCATCTCGAACTGGCGTAGCACCGCGCAGCCATAGAACGTCACTGAAGAACCGATACGCGGAATCACAGCGTCGAACGGTTCCAGTTCCGCCCCCTTGTAGTGAATCGAGGGCCGGTGCGAGGTGATGTTCATGTAGCAGCGCAGGGTATCGACAACCCGGATGCTATGGCCACGCTGCTCCGCTGCCTCGATCAGGCGGCGGGTGGAATACAGGTGGCGATTGCGGGAAAGCAGGGCGATATGCATGCATCGGGTCCTTGTAAAAAAGTCAGGGCTCGCCGTGAAGGAAGGCGGCGCCGGGCGCAACCAGCAGGCGGCGCATGGCACGACGGCCGAGCAGCATCGGGTGGCGCATATCGCCGCGGTGCGTCAGGCTCAACTCCGCCATGAAGTCGAGCTCACCCATCTGCAAGCGCGTGCGCACCACGTAGCGCCATTCAGACTGGCCGTTGGAGCTGGTCACCATTCGACGGTCATGCAGGTGCAGGCGCACGGGGTGGGCCGGGCTATCAGGTCCGCCGCCCCGGGTCACGAAGCTGACCCAGACGTGGCCACCTTCCTCATAGGTCTCTATGTCCTCGGCATGCAGGGCCGAGGTACGGGCGCCGGTGTCGGCCTTGCAGCAAAGGGTCAGCCCCAGTTCCGGAAGCGTGACCATTTCTCGGCGACCGATGACCGCCTTGGCCTGATAGGGCAGTGCTTTCATGACCCCTCCGCGTCAGTGGTGAAGGTGGGCGAGCCGTTGACCGACCGGTGAGTCGGGCGGCGCATCGCGCAACTGCATCAGCAGCGGCAGGCGCAGCCGCGGAATCAACGCCAGATCCTTGACCATCGCGGTGAAGTCTACCGACGGCTGCTCGGCCAGGCGCTCGAGATAGCGCGGCAGGCGCTGGGCGTCTTCCAGATGCTCCCAGCCGCGAGCGGCGATCGCCGCAAGCAGGTCCGGGCCACAGGCGGCCGAATCGTCCAGCAGCTTGCCGTACCAGGCGCCGACGCTGTCATCCTGGCTTGCGCCCATCGCTCGCACGCAGGCGCAGAAGGTCTCTATGTCACCAGCGCTTGCCGCCTGCTCGCCGCGTGCGCGCAGCGCCTGAATCAGTGCGGCATCAAGGCTGACATGCTCGAGGCAATAGCACAGCGAATGCAGGACTTCGTTGGGCAGCCTTGGCAGCCGCTGGGCCAGGGCATGAGCCTGGTCGGTGTCGTGGCGTGTCGCGAAGTCAGCCAGGCCCTGGAGGCCAAGCGCCTGCCACTGATTGCCCTGAAGGTCGTCCTGGTGCTCTGATGGAACATCACTCTGGGCGCCGGTCAGGTAGTCTTCAGCGAACTCGAGATACTGGCTGCCCGGGCGATCCATATCCTGGTTGGCGCGGGCGTGCAGCATCGCCTGAAGCTGCAGCGAGGGTGCGAAGGCCAGCGGGTTGTCTTTCATCAGGTTGTCTACCTGGTGCTCCTTGCCCAGCGTCGAGACGCTGTGGCCTAGGGTCTCGAGCAGACGCTGGATGAACGCATCCCGAGGAGCGGCCACCAGATATCCCTGCTCGTCCAGTGGCAGTGACAGGAACCAGATCAGCGGCTCTTCGGCATCGCCAAGCGTGAATATGCAGGCCAGTCGCGCCTGCCCCTGCCAGGGGCTCGGCCAAGGCTGCTGTTGGGCCTCGAAGGCCGCCAGCTCGTCGAGCGAACAGGGTGCCAAGCGCCGGCCCATATGATAGAGCCGAACCTGGGCGCCGCTGCGCGTGAAGAAGTCGTGAAGCGTCAAAATTGGCTGCATGGCACCTTCCCATAATCAAGCGGCCACTCTATCACTTATGCCGGTTCCCTTGGCAGTCCCGAGCTGGGGAGAAACCGCGGGTTGTATAAAAATTACCCAGTCATCCCTAGGCCCCATGACGTCCCGGTAAGCCGCGCTTGTCCAATGGTTATCCACAGTTCTTTTCAGTGTTTCTGTGCATGACAATAGCGTGACGAATAGATGTCACTCTGAGATGGGAAGTTGCACGGCATGGCCGTTGCCTTACAAGGGAAGCACTATGTGGCATGGGGTGGGGCGTTGATGCAGGGTCGTTGATGCGATGTCGGTGATGCGATGTCGTTGATGCAGTGGTGGAGGAAGAGAGGACGCCTCGCCGTTAGGTGTAGCAGTAAAATCTAGTAGGTAAGCCTTACCTGACCTATGTTCCAAAGGGTAATAAGCTTTATAATGGCTTATTACTTAATGATCTCTTTAAACTCAATTCAGGAGAGCACGCATGCTGCGTTCCTTCACTCTTTCTCTGCTGGGTGCCGCTGCACTCGCCACTGCCGGGCTGGCCCAGGCCGACGATCCTCTCAAGGTCGGCATGTCCGGCGGGTATTTCCCCTTCACCTTCGTCGAACAGGATGAGCTCAAGGGCTTTGAAGTCGATGTGCTGGAGGCCGTCGCCAAGGAGATGGGCGTCGAGGTGACGTTTGTGACGGCCAACTTCTCCGGCCTGTTCGGCATGCTCGAGTCCGGGCGCATCGATACCATTGCCAACCAGATCACCATCACCGATGAGCGTGAGGCGAAGTACCGCTTCACCGAGCCCTACGTCTATGACGGTGCCCAGGTGGTAGTCAAGCGCGGCAATGACAGTATCCATGGCGTCGAGGACCTGCGCGGCAAGTCGGTGGCAGTCAATCTGGGCTCCAATTACGAAGCGTTGCTCGAAGCCTTGCCTTATGCCGACGAGATCGACATTCGCACCTACGAAAGCAATATCGAGCAGGACACGGCGTTGGGGCGGGTCGATGCCTTTGTCATGGACCGGGTCAGTGCTAGCCAGGTCATCAAGGAAAAACCGCTACCGCTGGCGCTCGCCGGTCAGCCGTTCTCCCAGATCCGCAATGCTCTGCCGTTCCGGGAGGGCGACGGCGAACTGCGTGATCGAGTCAACTCGGCGCTGTCGACGTTGCGCAGCGACGGTACGCTGAGCGCGATCTCCGAACGCTGGTTCGGCACCGATATCACCCGCCCGTAACCGGGAGTCATGATGAGTGTGCTCGACGTTGATTACATGCTTGGGCTGGTGCCGATCCTGCTGAGCTATCTGCCACTGACCTTGGAAATGGCCGGGGCCGGCATGGTGCTGGCCCTGGTGCTGGCCTGTCTGCTGGCCGTGGTCCGGGTGCTGGCGATTCCCGGCTTGAATGCGGCCACGCTGCTGTTCATCTCGTTCTTCCGCGGCACGCCACTGCTGGTCCAGCTGTTCCTGTTCTATTACGGGTTGCCCCAGTTGTTTAGTGCGCTGACCGAGATCAATGGCATTACCGCGACCATTCTTGGTCTGACCTTGCACTTCTCTGCGTACATGGCGGAATCAATCCGTGCCGCCATCGTCGGCGTGGACCGCAGTCAGACCGAGGCGGCGCTGTCGATCGGCATGACCAATGCGCAACTGATGCGGCGCATCGTGCTGCCCCAGGCTACCCGCATCGCAGTACCGACGTTGATGAACTATTTCATCGACATGATCAAGGCCACTTCGCTGGCCTTTACCCTGGGCGTGACGGAGCTGATGGGGGCCACCCAAAAGGAGGCCGCAGGTAGCTTCCTCTACTTTGAAGCCTTCATTACGGTCGCTGTTATCTACTGGGGGATAGTCGAGCTGCTGGCCTGGCTGCAGCGGCGCCTTGAGGCAAGATTCAACGAGGCCTATCAACGATGATGGTGGTAGAAGGACTGATCAAACACTTTCAGGACAGCGTCGTGCTCAACGGCATCGACCTGAAAATTCAGCAGGGTGAAATCATCGTGGTGATCGGCCCGTCCGGTACGGGAAAGTCGACCCTGCTGCGCTGTCTGAATTTTCTCGAACGGCCGGATGCTGGGCGGATTCGTATCGGCAACCTCGACGTTAATGCCGCCCGCCCGCGCAAGGCGGATATCCTGGCGCTGCGTCGCGCCACTGCCTTTGTGTTCCAGAACTATGCCCTGTTCGCCAACAAGACGGCGCTTGAGAACATCACCGAAGGCCTGATCGTGGTCAATCACTGGCCCAAGGCCAAGGCACATGCTCGCGGACGGGAAATTCTCGAGCGTATCGGTCTTGCCGACAAGGCGGATGCCTATCCGGCCTCGCTCTCAGGTGGACAACAGCAGCGTGTCGGCATAGGGCGCGCCATGGCGGCCCAGGCCGAGGTGATCCTGTTCGATGAACCGACCTCGTCGCTGGACCCGGAATGGGTCGAGGAGGTGTTGGGACTGATGAAACAGCTGGCCGAGGAACGTCAGACCATGCTGGTGGTGACTCACGAGATGGCGTTTGCCCGCGACGTGGCCGATCGAGTGATCTTTATGGAGGGTGGACGCATTGTCGAACAGGGGCCGCCCTCTGAACTGTTCTCGGCGCCTCGTGATCCACGCACCCGGGACTTTCTGCGCAAGGTGCTGGCAAATCAGGCGCCACTGGAGGGCTAAGCCAGCAACGACTGGCCAAGCCGAGGCTTGCCCGGGATAATGGCCTGTTTTGGTTTTGATTGGGGAGAGACTATGAGCGTTCACCAGCAACTCGACGAGGCGGTTCGCCGTCTGGAAGCAACCCTCAAGGCCTCAGACCTGTGGCGGGTGGAAGAACCCTCAACCGAAGCGATGGCCAGCCAGCAGCCGTTCTGTGTCGACAGCATGTCACTGCCCCAGTGGCTGCGCTTCGTGTTCATCGCCCGCCTCGATGCCATGATTGCAGCGCAAGCGGCACTGCCCGCCAGCTGCAATGTGGCACCGGCGGCCGATGTGTATCTCAAGCAGGAGCAGGCGCGTGCCGGTGATCGCCTGTTAGTGGTCAAGGCCATCGAGGAAGTCGATCAGGTGATCAACGAGGCCTCCTGAGGTCGCTAAAGCCAGGAGAACCGCATGCCCTATTACTTTGCCTATGGCAGCAACATGAACGTGGCACGAGTCGATGCGCGGATCGGCGAGACCCGGCGTGCCCTGGCCGGGGTGCTGGATGATTATCGGCTGAGCTTCGACAAGGCATCCAAGGTGCCGGGGATTGCGCATGCCAACGTCCATCCGGCCCGGGGGCAGCGGGTCGAGGGGGCGCTCTTCGAGCTGACCCATCCCGACCAGATCACGCTGATGGATCCTTTCGAAGGGCATCCTCACGATTACACCCGGGTACGTGAATCCGTGCTCACCGACGAAGGCCCCATCGAAGCGTGGGTGTACGTCGCCCAGCCAGAGCGCACCGCTGAGTCGTTGCGGCCGGCGAGGGAGTATCTTGCTCACCTGTTGGCGGGTGAGGCCTTCCTGTCGGCGCAGTACCACGCTGAGCTGGCACGGGTCGAGGTCGTTGAGGAACTCGACGATGAAAGCCTGGCGGCCCTTGGCCTGCACCGGCACACGCCGCGCTGAGTTCACCTAATGCTTACTAGCTTAGTCATTGGCGCTTCTCACTGGGTGTTTTACTCGGTGTTGTTACTGGCTGCGCGCTGATGTTGCTCAACCATTCCACTGGCTTCATTTTCTTCGATAACCGTTGAGGCCGTGGCGCTGGCGCTGATGACGGGGTGTATTGTCGCAGGCCGGGCGGTGAGCCTTCCGGTCTTGCGCTGAATCAATATTTGCCCCTTTCTCGCTGAGTAGACTCGGGATGTCTTTTTCGGCAGCCATGGCTGCCTCGACATCAAAAGGAATCGAGTCATGCGTTATTCTGTCCTCACTGCTGTTCTCGCCACTGGCCTGGTCGCTGCCAGCGCTGTCCATTCAAGCGATGCACTCGCTGCCGGTTCCCAGTATGGCGTCGGGGATATCTTCACCCGCTTCGGCGTGGCCAAGGTCACGCCGAAGAGCGACAACGGCACCCTCTCCAACGGTGCCATTGACGTGGACGTGCAGAGCGACAGTGCGGCCGCCTTCACCCTGGGCTATCGGTTTACCGACAAGCTGGGTGTCGAGCTCCTTGCCGCTCAGCGCTTCGAACACGACATTGAGCTGAATGGTGCCAACCAGGCCTCTACCAAGCACCTGCCGCCGACCTTGACCCTGCAGTACTATCCGCTGGGCGGCACCCAGGCACGCGTGCAGCCTTATGCCGGACTGGGCGTCAATTACACCACCTTCACCGATGAAAAGGTCGATGGCTCAACCCTGGAGCTCGATGATTCCTGGGGGGCCGCGGGTCAGGTCGGGGTCGATCTGGTGATCGATGATCATTGGGCGCTCAATGCGGCGGCCTGGTATCTGGACATCGATACCGATGCCAAGGTTGGCGGCAGCGATGCCGGCACCGTCGAGATCGACCCGGTGGTGGTGATGGCGGGCCTGAGCTACCGCTTCTGAGCCACATGCGGTTGTCTGCAAGAATCGCCTGAACGACTCACCTGAATGAGCCGCCTAAACGACGACGCCCGCTTCCGATGGGAAGCGGGCGTCTTGCGTTGGGCACCTTGAGTGCTCTGGCGCTTTTAGTGCTCCGGCATGTCGCATGCCCCTAAGGGCCCCCTTGGTGGTCTCAGTCGGCGAGTGCCGGGTCCAGCGAGACGCCGCTGCGGCGACTAATGGCCAGGCCCAGCAGCAGGCCAGCGGCGGCCGGCAGCACCCAGCCGAAACTTGTCTCGCCTAGTGGCAGCATGGCCTGCAGGGTGCTTGCTGGCTTCACCAGTGTCTCGATGCCGCTGGCGGCCAGGCCGTCCAGCAGACTGGCGGCGAAGGTCAGCCCCATCGTGCAGGAGAAGACCCGCGGCGCGTCCGCCAACTGCCTGCGCAGCATAGACAGAGCTATCAGGGCGATGGCCGGTGGGTAGAGGGCCACCAGTACCGGCACCGAGACGCGGATCAGGCTATCCAACCCCTGGTTGGCCACCAGGGCGGAAAAGGCGCCCATGACGATGACCATCACTCGGTAGGGTAGACGCGGGAAGAGACGATGGAAGTACTCGCCGCAGGAGGTCAGCAGGCCAACCGCCGTGGTCAGACAGGCCAAGGTGATGATCACTGCCAGCAACACTGGGCCGGCCGGGCCGAACAGCGCCTGCACATAGGTGGGAATCAGTGTGCCGTTGTCGGCACCGGCCGCTACCTCATGGCTGGTGGCGCCCATGTAGGCCAGGGGCAGATAGACCGCGGCCAGGCAGGTCGCGGCGATCACACCGGTCATCAGGGTGTAGCGCATCAGGGTGCGGCGATCCTCGATGCCGCGCTCGCGGATAGCGCTGACGATCAGGATGCCGAAGACCAGCGAGGCCAGGGTGTCCATGGTCAGGTAACCGTTTTCAAAACCCTGAGCGAAGGGCGCATCGACCCAGGACTCGCTGATCGGCCCCAGCGGCCCCTGAGGAAAGAGCAAGGTGGCGGCGGCGATCACCATCAGCAGGAATATCAGCAGGGGGGTGATCCACTTGCCGATCACATCGACCAGCCGGCCGGGCGACAACGCCAGTAAGGTGGCGAGGCCAAAGAAAAGCACCGAGTGAATGGCCAGGCCGGTGCTTGGAGCGGAGTCGATGAAGGGGCGCATGCCCATCTCGAAGGCCACGGTGCCGGTACGGGGCAATGCGAACAGCGGGCCGATCGACAGATAGATGCCCAGGCCGAAGAGCATTGCTGCCACCTTGGGTAGTGGCGAGGTCAGTCGGTCCAGACCGCCGCCGACGATGGCCACAGCCACGATGCCTAGCAATGGCAGGCCGACGCCAGTGACCAGAAAGCCCAGTGCCGCGGGCCAGAAGGCGATTCCGGCACCCTGGCCGACTTGCGGCGGGAAGATGATGTTGCCGGCCCCGAGGAACAGAGCGAAGGTCATGAAGCCCAGCGCGAGCACCTCGAAACCGGAAAGACGCGTTTTCACGGAGAATACCTGCGAGTTGATAGTGGAACGTTGGAAAGAACATGAGATTTTCGGCGCAATATTATCGTCGATGCGCTTGCTCGCAGCAAAAAAAACGCCGGGCCAAGGGCCCGGCGTTAGATGCTTCTACTCTTGATCAGCAGTGCCTGATCAGAAGCGTGTTGCTAGATGCCATTCATTAGAAGCGCAGGGTGATGCCGCCGCCGATGGTTACCGGATCGATATCCGCGGTACCGATGCCATTGCCATTCAGGCTGGCGTCGGCTTCGACATCGGAATAGCTCACCGAGCCATTGAGCAGCAGATAGTCAGTGAGGGCGAGATCGACGCCGACCTGGCCTATCGCACCCCAGGAGTCATCGATATTCAGGCCACTCAGCTCTTCATCGGAGTAGGTGGTGTAGTTGACCCCGACCCCGACGTAGGGCTGTACCTTGCCCCTAGTACCGCCCAGCGGGTAGTAGTTCGCCAGCAGGTTGACCGGGGTGCGATCCACGCTGCCGATGCCTTTTCCACCTAGGCTCAGGTCGTGCTCGAAGGGCTCGCTGCTGTTGAGCTCGACGCCAACCTTGTCGGTCAACAGATAGCCAAAGCCATAGGTGAAACCACGCTCGTCGGATACATCGAGCTCAGCCCCGTTGAGGTTGCCGTTGTCGGAAGTGGGCTCGACTTGAGCGACACCGCCGCGCACGAAGATATCACCAGCCTGATAGGCCATAGCCGTCTGGGTAGCCATCAAGCCGCTGGTGGCGATAACAGCTGCGGAAAAAAGAGTTGCCTTGTTCATGTAAGCCTCCTGGTTGCTTCTAGTGGATCGACGCTAGCGGTCGCTGGCCGGCTCCTAGTTTGACAAGAGCAGTATAGGAAACAGTGTTTCCTTTGGCATCAAGATTTTTCCAATCACGCTGATAGTTATGATTGCCCCAGAATATGGAGGGTATGAGGTTAATGGCCTCTTATCAAAGGCATGATTCTGTATAGGATGTGTAAAGGTGATGCAGCCATGTGAGCGATGATGATTCGCCAAGTCATCTGAATTGGTCTTGACTGGCTATCAGAGAGACGCTGCTTGATAACGGCGAGTCGGCAAGGAGGACATATGAATTCACGCATGTTACGGCAGGTTTGGCTGCCCTTTGCCGGCCTGGTGCTGTCGTCGGTTCTCTCGGTGGCGCTGCTGTGGCGGCCTGAGGCGCTCAGCGACTTGTCCTGGGGATGGCGCCTGCCGATGGTGCTGCTGGGGCTATGGGCAATAGGGGCAGGTTTCATGCACGGGGTGGGGGTGACAGCGCCTCGTCGTTGGCTTCGTCAGTTGATGTCAGCGCCCGCCTGCTGGTGGGGGCTGGTGGTTTTTGCGCTATTCGTGCTTGGCCGAATGACGGCGGCCTGAGCGGTGGACTGGGTCAGCAAGCTGGTCAGGCGTCAGCCAGCTAGGTTCGTGAAGGCATGAAACGCAGCGGGGGCGCCAATGGGCGCCCCCGCAGTTCTAGCTCTGAACCGAAACTTGCTCGAGATGGAAAAGGTTCAACCTTCCTTGATGGAGTCGAACTCCTCGGTGATCTCGGCAGTCGGCTCACCGGTGATCAGTGAGACCACAACGATGGCGATGTAGGCGAAGATCACGCCCGGCACGATTTCGTAAAGATCGAAGATGCCGCCGGAGATCTGAGCCCAGGCCACTACGGTCACACCACCGACCAAGATGCCGGCCAGGGCGCCCCAGGTGTTCATGCGACGCCAGAACAGGGCCATGATCAGCGCCGGGCCGAAGGCCGCGCCGAAGCCTGCCCAGGCGTAGGACACCAGTCCCAGCACGGAAGAGTCCGGGTTCAGGGCCAGCAGGTAGGCAATGACGGCGATGCCGATGACCGCGAAGCGCCCCACCCAGACCAGTTCACTCTGAGAGGCATCCTTACGGATCATGGCTTTGTAGAAGTC
>Ga0209300_1000732_pt1 | contig 14924 bp, 12 predicted proteins | sample Shrwel_input2_RT_FD_187535 | JGI IMG/M metagenome (GOLD analysis project Ga0209300, IMG submission 187535) | Subsurface microbial communities from deep shales in Ohio, USA - Utica-3 well 1 S input2 RT (SPAdes) (version 2) ... | reverse complement strand
ATAGCTGAAAAGCTCGTTTTGTTTGAGGTCGAGTCCACGCATCGGCTTGGGCTGGCTTCGGCAGAAGAGGATAGTCGCCATTTTGCCAGAGCCAGGCGGGCTCTGGCTTTTTTCAACGGCCTGCTAGGGCATGGCCGGGCGATGGTGTTCCCCGCAGGCGCGGGGATGAACCGGAATACTCAAACGCACCGCCAACCATGACTGTGTGTTCCCCGCAGGCGCGGGGATGAACCGTATTCAGCGACCGCAGCGGCTTCAGCGCCGAGGTGTTCCCCGCAGGCGCGGGGATGAACCGCTCCTTGACTCGCATCCGCGCCGCATCCCGCTGTGTTCCCCGCAGGCGCGGGGATGAACCGCGAGGCGCACATGACCGCGTATTACAACGAGCGTGTTCCCCGCAGGCGCGGGGATGAACCGGAGGTGAAGCTGTGGGTCGGTCTGCAACCGATGTGTTCCCCGCAGGCGCGGGGATGAACCGGATCAGCAGAGTTACGAGATCGACGGCCAGCGGTGTTCCCCGCAGGCGCGGGGATGAACCGTCCGAGTCTGCGGACATTGCGTCGGTGGTAAAGTGTTCCCCGCAGGCGCGGGGATGAACCGCGAGGTCGACGCGCTGAAACCCCGACTGATGCGTGTTCCCCGCAGGCGCGGGGATGAACCGATCGGCCTGCGGGTGGGCTACGAGGAGACCGGGTGTTCCCCGCAGGCGCGGGGATGAACCGCCGCTGGAGTTCTCCGGCATGATGCCAGCCAGGTGTTCCCCGCAGGCGCGGGGATGAACCGACGACGGCAAGCGCGTGGCGGCCTACACCATCGTGTTCCCCGCAGGCGCGGGGATGAACCGGCGATTCATCACCTGAACACCGATTCAGGCGAGTGTTCCCCGCAGGCGCGGGGATGAACCGGCCATACTCGACAACTACAGCCTGCAGTCATCGTGTTCCCCGCAGGCGCGGGGATGAACCGATCTCGGACGTAATCGTTCCCGAGGTATTCAAGTGTTCCCCGCAGGCGCGGGGATGAACCGTCCGACGTGGTGTATCCGGTAATTCAGGCAAAGTGTTCCCCGCAGGCGCGGGGATGAACCGCAGGAGGCGGCATGAGCAAGGAAGTGAAGCGGGTGTTCCCCGCAGGCGCGGGGATGAACCGGCGGCGCAGGCGGTCACGCTGGCAGCCCTGAGGTGTTCCCCGCAGGCGCGGGGATGAACCGCTGACGGGCCTTTAGTCACGAGTTTCCTTGGCATACATGAAAACTTTACCTGTCCGCACGTCCAGTATTCCGCCATGGCGCGGCAAGCCGTTAGGCTGCGATATCAAATGGCTACCTTAGGTCTTGCCAGCAAACGGTGAGACACGCTTTCAGGGAGATAGAAAGTGACGGTCCCATCTTTCTTTGCTTATTGGGGAAAGGCATCCGCGCAGGGTGAGAGTGGCGAGCGCTTTCACCTTTTGCCTTTTCATTCCCTTGATGTGGCGGCCTGCGGCCAGACTCTGATTAAGCTGCCGCATTTTTCCCTGCAGCCTTTGGCTCGTGAGCTGGGCTGGCCGCTGAGCCAGGTCGAATCGCTGTTCGTGCTGTTCCTGGCACTGCATGACCTGGGTAAGTTTGCCCGATCCTTCCAGGGGCTAGTTACCGGCCTTTCCCCCGATTTAGTTCCGGCAGACCGTGACAAGCCCTATACGAAGCGACACGACACCCTGGGCTGGATGCTCTGGCGCGAGGATTTTGCGAGCGAATCAGAGACTGCGTTCTTGCCAGATGCCTCTCATGAGTTCTGGGGTGTTTGGCTACGTGCAGTGGTCGGTCATCACGGCAAGCCTCCGCAGGAGCATGAGTCAGGTGGCCTGATCGCGTTCGACGCGAGCGAACACTTTCTGCGCTCGGACCGGCGCGCTGCACACGCCTTCGTTGACGAACTCGCGAGCTGGCTGTGCCCGAGAGAAATCCCGCCCCCCGAACGTAAACAACTGGTGGTGTTGAAGCGGCACGCCTGGCGGCTGGCAGGCTTGTCGGTCCTCGCGGATTGGTTGGGCTCCAATCAGGTGCACTTCCCCTACCGAAGCGGCCCGACGGTCCTGACTGACTACTGGCTGCATGCCCAGCAACAGGCGCGGGAGGCTGTAACCTCCGCTGGGCTGGAGTGGCACGCGATTCGCCACTGGCCCCATCCGCAGCAACTGTTCGATTACCTCACCGATCCGACCCCATTGCAGCAGTACGCCGCTACGGTCGAGCTAGAAGGCGGGCCTCAGCTGTTCCTGTTGGAAGACGTGACGGGCGCGGGAAAGACCGAGGCTGCACTGATCCTCAGTCAGCGCCTCATGCAGAACGGTTTGGCGCACGGCCTGTATTTCGCGCTGCCGAGCATGGCCACCGCCAACCAGATGTACCAGCGGGTCGGAAGTGTCTACCGGCGCCTTTATGCTCCAGGCGCGCTTCCATCGCTCGTTCTGTCCCATGGGGCCCGGCAACTGGTCGAAGGCTATCGGCAAAGCGTGTTGCATGCTTCCGACCAACCGGACGACGGCCGCTATAAGTCAGATGAAGGAACGGCCAGCGCGCAATGCAATGCATGGCTTGCCGACAACCGCAAGAAGGCTTTGCTGGCCGATGTGGGTGTCGGCACGCTCGATCAGGCGCTGCTGGCCGTCTTGCCCGCTCGGCACCAATCGCTGCGGCTCCTGGGCCTGGCGGGCAAGGTCTTGCTGGTCGACGAGGTGCACGCCTACGACCCGTACATGTTGTCGCTACTAAAAAATCTGTTGATTGCTCATGCCCGTCAGTGTGGCAGCGTGATCCTGCTCTCGGCGACGCTGCCGCTCGATGTTCGGAACCAGTTGTTGCAAGCCTATCGTTCAGGGCTGGGATGCGGCGATGGAGAAGATCTGGGCGACGCGCGTTATCCATTGGCCGTGCAGGCCGGCCAGAAGTTGCACAGCTACGCCTGCGCAACGCGGCCCCAGGTGCGTCGGAAAGTTCAGGTCAGTGCATTGCATGACGAGGAATCGGTACTGGCTCTCATCGCTGAGCAAGCGCGGGCGGGCCGCTGCATTGCCTGGATTCGCAACACCGTGAGCGATGCGCGCCGTGCGCACGCCCTGCTGACCGAACGGATGCAGGCTTCGGACGTGATGCTGTTCCACAGCCGCTACGCGATGGGCGATCGCCTGGATATCGAAAATGCCGTGCTGGCCCGTTTCGGCAAGCACTCGTCGGCTGCGCAGCGCAAAGGCAGAGTGCTGGTCGGCACCCAAGTGCTTGAGCAGAGTCTCGATTTCGACGTCGATCTGATGGTGTCCGATCTCGCCCCCATTGATCTCGTGATTCAACGTGCCGGGCGTTTGCAGCGGCACGCACGGCAGGCTAATGGCGATCCGGCAGCCGACGGTGTCGAGCAACGTGCCGCGCCGATGCTGTATCTGCTGACACCTGAACCCGTCGATGAACCGAAGGCCGATTGGTACGCCTCGATGTTTCCCAAGGGCTGCTTCGTCTATCCGGACGCCGGAAAGCTATGGCTCGGCGCACGAGCGTTGTTGGCGGCCGGCCACCTCGTCACGCCGGGCGAAGCGGGGCAGGCCGGTGCTGTGCGGGAGCTGGTCGAGGCGGTGTATGGCGTGGATGAACAGTCCGTGCCCGAGGCGCTGCAAAAGTCCAGTCGGGACCAGATTGGTGAAGGCATGGCGATGCAAAGCCAGGCGCACTTCAACGCCTTGAAGCTGGACATGGGGTACTGCATCGACAGCAGCGCGCGCTGGTATGAGGACAATCAAGTGCCAACCCGGCTTGGCGATGAAACCCAGACGCTTTATCTCGCCCTCTGGCGTGACGGAGAGTTGCAGCCGCTGTGCGACTCCGGGTTGTACTGCTGGGAGCGCTCGGCCGTAAACGTCCGGGCGGAGCAGGCGCGTGCGCTGGCTCCGGATTGGCAGCAGCGCTTCGGTGGCGCGGTGGAGCGTCTGCGAAAGGGCTACAGGTTGCTCGAGGAGCCGGCATTCGTCTTGCCGCTGGCTGCGGAGGGCGGGGCGTTGATAGCCAAGGTTTTGGATGCGCGCGGCCGGTTGGTCGAGATGCGCTATGACCGGGAAAGCGGGCTGAGTTGGTAGGGCGTCCTTGCCCGACGCCCCGCATTGGCGGGGAACTGGTTGAAGAGCAACCATCAAGCCGGTTCATTCCTTCGAGGGAAGGCGGCAACGCATCTTAGCGGGCTGCGAGGCAGTTTTGGAGTGCAAGAGATGGTTTAAGAAAAAACAGCAAGCCTTGTGGTTTTTACTTTTGGCTGCTTTACTGCCTCCTGTCAAACCTTGGGGAGGTCGGTATGAGTGCGGCTATGGCACTGATTGCGCAGGCGGTAGAGAACTATGGGGTGACTGGTGGGCTGGGTTGATGGGGTTTCTACTGCTGCTAATTCTGTCTCGTGTCAAGCGTGTTCGGATCTTCATTCAGGTCGACAAGGAGTGAGTCGTGAATTTGTTGCTTAATCGTTGGTTGAAGGCTTCGGGCCGCTCCGAGAAGGTCAATAGCATTTCAGTTGCTGAGCTGGGCGAAGTGAATTGGTGTGAGCTAGTAACGGAACGACCCGACTTCCGCGGCGCGCTGTATCAGTTCCTGATCGGCTTGCTGCAAACCGCCTATGCACCGCAAGACCTGCAGGAATGGCGCGATCGCTACGCAAATCCGCCAAGCCGGGATGAGCTGGAAGCCGCGTTTGGACCCTATCGCCATGCCTTTTTGCTGGAAAACGATGGCCCGGCGTTCATGCAGGATCTTGCACTGCCGGACGAAGCCAATCAGCTGCCGGTGCTGGAGCTGCTGATCGATGCGGGGTCGTCCAGCAACCTGTACTTCAACAAGCCGGCAGCCGATCACGGGCTATGCGAGCACTGCTTCGCTCAGGCCGTGTTGACCCTCCAACTGAACGCACCGGCCGGTGGTCGCGGCGTGCGTACCTCGCTTCGCGGTGGCGGCCCGCTGACTACCTTGCTGCGTCCGGCGGATGAGCAGGCCAGTCTCTGGCAAAAACTCTGGCTGAACGTGATACCGCAGGACGCGCTCGGTTACCCGCCCATCACATCCCTGAGCGATGTGCTGCCTTGGCTGGCACCGACGCGTACCAGCGATGACAAGGGCGGGGCGGATACGCCACCCGAGTCGGTCCATCCGCTGCAGGCGTACTGGGGCATGCCGCGTCGGATCCGGTTAGATCAGTCCACGGTAGGTCAGGGCGACTGCGCGATATGCGCTGCCAAGGATGTGCGGCTGATCCATCACTACCGAACCCGGCATGGGGGCACCAACTACACGGGCAATTGGATGCATCCGTTGACGCCCTATCACCTCGACGCAAAGGGCGAGAAGCCGCCGATTTCCTGCAAAGGACATCAGGCAGGACGGGGTTATCGCGATTGGTTGGGGTTGGTGCTGGGCAACGAAGACCACCAGCCGGATGCGGCGCTTGCGGTTTCCCGTTTTAACGCCCGGCCTGGCATGCCGCGGGTGCGCCTGTGGTGCTTCGGCTTCTCAATGTCGAACATGAAGGCGCTCTGCTGGTACGACAGCATGTTGCCGGTGCATTCCATTGGTACAGATGTGCTGCGCGACTTCACCAAGAGCGTCAAGCGGCTGCTCGACTCCGCCGAGTCGATGGCGAGCGCGCTGCACAAGCAAGTCAAGGCTGCCTGGTTTCGTCGCCCAGGCGATACCGGTAGCGAGCCTGCGGTGCTGCAAAGCTTCTGGCAGGCCACCGAACCCACCTTCTATCACCTGCTGAACGAGCTTGCCGCGCTGGACTTCGAAGGCGACAGGAAAGTCGTTCCTGTGTACCGCCGCTGGTTGCGAGACACCCGGCAACAGGTGCTGGCGCTATTCGATCATTGGGTGCTCAGCGGCCCGCTCGAGGATCAGGACATGCAGCGCATCGTGAAAGCGCGCGCCGACCTTGCCAAGGAGCTCAATGCAGGCAAGGCCATGAAGCCGCTATGGGAAATCGTCAACCGGTATGACAGGGAGCCGGCATGAGGCCAAGAAAGCTGAAGTTGAATGACGCGCAGCAGCATTGGGTGCGCGACTGGTGGCGCGCGTTGCAACCCCGAGGCGAAGGCGACGCACCCTTGCCAGGTCCGCTCTGGACGATGGGGCGTGGCGAGCGTGCCCAATTGCGCCGGTGCGCGGATGTGGACGAATTGCTTGGGCATGCCTCCACGCTGCTGTTAGCTGAACGTCTGATCGCCTTGGACGAGGGCGGCTGCTTGCCCGATGAGCCTTACAGCTATGAACGGCTGGCTTGGATCGCTGGTGTGCTGGCGATGGTCAAGAATGACGCCCGCGACGGCAAGAGCCTGGCGTGGCGCCTTGGTCATGGCGCCGGGCACGATCGGCCGAAGATGAGTGAGTTGCGCTTCAAAGCGATGCAGCGCAGCCCTGGCGTACCCGACCTTTTTCGCCACTGGCGCAGGGCCGTGCAGCTGGCCGATCGCGACGTGGACGTGGCGAGGCTGGCCGACGATCTGCTCAGCTGGCAGATCGAGCTGGGGCACTCGACTGTTCGCGCCAGCGATGGCGTCAAGTTTCGCTGGGCCTGCGATTACTACCTGAGCGCCCGGGATCGGGCTGCCATCGATCAAACCGAATCCAACAAGGAGATTGCTCAATGACCCGATTCGTCCAACTGCACCTGCTCACCTCCTATCCGCCTTCCAACCTCAACCGCGATGACTTGGGCAATCCGAAAACCGCGCGTCTGGGTGGCGTCGAACGGCTGCGGGTTTCTTCGCAAAGCCTCAAGCGCGCCTGGCGCACCTCAGAGCTGTTTCAACAGGCCTTGGCCGGCAATATCGGGACGCGAACCAAGCGGCTAGGGGTGGAAGCATTCGATGCGCTGATTGCCGCAGGTGTCGGCGAGAAGCAGGCGAAGGAATGGGCCGGACAGATGGCTAAGGTCTACGGGGCGGTGAAGAAGGACAACCCGCTGGAGATCGAGCAACTGGTCCACATTGCACCGCAGGAGCGGGCTACGCTCGATGCGCTGGTTGCTACCCTGGCGCGGGAAAAGCGCGGCCCCAGCGATGAAGAGCTCGATGCGCTGCTGCATGCCCAGACTGCAGTGGACATCGCCATGTTCGGCCGCATGCTCGCCGCGAAAACCGAGTTCAACGGCGAGGCGGCCGTGCAGGTGGCCCATGCCATCGGCGTGCATGCCTCGGCCGTCGAGGATGACTATTTCACCGCCGTTGACGACCTCAACAGCACTGACCCAGGTGCCGCGCATATCGGTGAGTCCGGTTTCGCCGCCGCTGTCTTTTATCAATACCTGTGTATCGACCGGGACCTCCTGAAGAGAAATCTCGGCGGCGACGAGGCACTGACGCAAAAGGCGCTGCGGGCCCTCGCCCAGGCGGCCCTGACCGTTGGACCCAACGGCAAACAAAACAGCTTCGCCAGCCGGGCTTATGCCCATTTCGGCCTGGCGGAGAAAGGCAGCCAACAGCCGCGTTCGCTTTCGCTCGCGTTCGTCAAGCCGGTCAGCGGAGGCGATTACGCCAGCGAAGCGGTGACGGTGCTCGAGCGCGTGCGTGCCAACATGGACAAGGTCTACGGCGCCTGTGCCGACAGCCACAACCAGTTCAACGTGCTGGCCGGGGAGGGTTCGGTCGCTGACTTCCTCGATTTCGTCGCAGCGGAGTGAACATGGCGGACTATCTGCTGTTGCGTCTGTACGGCCCGTTGGCGAGCTGGGGCGAAATTGCGGTGGGCGAGTCGCGGCACTCGGCGGTGCATCCGTCGCGCTCCGCCTTGCTGGGCCTGCTCGGCGCGGCGTTAGGCATCGAGCGTACCGACGAGGCCGGTCAGCGCGCGTTGATCGAGGGTTACCGTTTCGGGATCAGGCTCGAATGTACCGGATCGCCAATGCGCGACTATCACACGGTCCAGGTCGGCGTCCCGCCGCGCAAGTTCCGCTTTCGCTCGCGGCGTCAGGAGCTGTCCGCGGCCAAGGTCGAGACCATTCTTTCGGCTCGGGAGTACCGCTGCGACAGCCTCGCGCTGGTGGCAGTGGAAGCCTTGCCGAGCGCGCCCGTCGATCTCGATGCCCTCGCTCAAGCGCTGCGTGAGCCGAGCTTTTCCCTCTATCTCGGGCGCAAATCCTGCCCTTTGGCATTGCCGCTGCTACCACGAAAGGTAGCGGCCGCCAGTGTGCGTGAGGCGCTGGATACCGCGGAGTTTCCGTCGCTTCTGGGGCTGCTGGATCAGGATGCCGCGCAGGTCTGGCCGTCCCGGCAAGACCGTCAATATCTCCGCCCCGGGCAGATTCGCTATTACTGGGAGGACGGCATGGAGGCAGGAATGAAAGCCAGCTTCGACAGTTGGCGGCACGACCAGCCGCTGTCGCGCAGCCGCTGGCAATTCGCCCCGCGGCGTGAATGGGTGGCCTTGAGCGGAGGAGAGCAGGGATGACTCATTATTTTTCCTGTGCGCGATTGCTCGCCACGCCGCGCCAGGATGATTGGCTGCGTGATCTGGCTCGCCATGGCGAACCCTATCGCGACCATGCCCTGATCTGGCGTTTGTTTCCCGGCGATGGAATGCCGCGCGATTTCGTTTTTCGGCATCTTGAGGATGAGCGCAGCTTCTATGTGGTCTCGGCCCGCCCACCTGTTCCGAACTCCGACCTGTTTCAAGTGCAGACCAAGCCCTATGCACCACTGCTGGAATGTGGCGAGTGGGTGCGCTTCGACCTGCGCGCCAATCCCACGATCAGTGTTCGTCGTGAAGACGGACGTTCCCGGCGACATGATGTGCTGATGCATGCCAAGCGCAGCGTGCCTTCTGACCAGCGTGATCAGTTGGCTCAGGTGCTCGAGACGGCAGGCAAGGATTGGCTATTGGCACGTGCCGAACAGTGGGGATTGGCGGTGCGCGAAGACAGCGTTCTGCAGAACGGCTATCGCCAGCAGCGGCTTCGGCGAAAAGGCAAAGGCATCGAGTACTCCAGCCTGGATTACCAGGGCATGGCCAAGGTGATCGATCCGGACCGACTGACCAAGGCGCTGCTCGAAGGGGTTGGACACAGCAAAGGGTTCGGCTGCGGCTTGTTGCTTGTCAGGCGGGTTTAACAACCTATATCAGGGAAGAATTCATGAAAGCCAAACTCCAGGTCCTCGACCAGCAGATCGGTACCACCACCAAGGACGGCATCGAGTACATCAACATCACCGACATCGCGCGCTTCAAAAATGCGGATAGAACCGGTGTGATCATCGGAAACTGGCTGCGCAACCGGAATACCATCGAATTTCTGGGTATCTGGGAGCAACTCAATAATCCGGATTTTAAAGTCATCGAATTCGATGACTTTAAAAAACAGGCTGGGCTCAACAGTTTCACCCTCACGCCCAAGCAATGGATCGAGCAGACCGGCGCCATCGGCCTGATCTCCCGGGCCGGGCGCTACGGTGGCACCTTCGCCCAGAAGGACATCGCCTTCGAGTTCGCCAGCTGGATCTCGGTGGAGTTCAAGCTCTATCTCATCAAGGAATTCCAGCGGCTAAAGGAGCAGGAGTTCCAGCAGCTGGGCTGGGATATCCGGCGCAACCTGGCCAAGGTCAATTACCTGATCCACACCGATGCCATTCGGGAAAACCTGATCCCGGACACCCTGATGCCACAGCAGACCAGCCAGGTCTACGCCAGCGAGGCGGACCTGCTCAACGTGGCGCTGTTCGGCGTCACCGCGCGTGAGTGGCGGGACGCCAACCCGGCGCTCAAGGGCAACATCCGCGACCACGCCAATGTGCATCAGCTGGTTTGCCTGGCCAACCTGGAGTCAATGAATGCGCATTTCCTCGAGCAGGGCCTGAGCCAGACCGAGCGGCTCAAGAGGTTGAACGAACTCGCCATCCGGCAGATGCGTGTCCTGGTTGCGCGGTTGTCAGCAGGCGAGGTCGAGTGACATGGCTTCGACCCTGTTGCCCCCGCTCAAGCCGCTGCCCATGAAGGACCGCATCTCCATGGTGTTCGTTTACTACGGGCAAATCGACGTGCTCGATGGGGCCTTCGTGGTGATCGACAAGAACGGCGTGCGCAAGCACATACCGGTTGGCTCGGTGGCCTGCATCATGCTCGAACCGGGCACGCGCATCTCCCACGCGGCGGTGAACCTGGCGGCGACCGTCGGTACCTTGCTGGTCTGGGTCGGCGAATCAGGCGTGCGACTGTACTCCAGCGGTCAACCCGGTGGTGCGCGGGCCGATCGCCTGCTCTACCAGGCCAAGCTGGCGCTGGATGACGACCTGCGGCTCAAGGTGGTACGCAAGATGTACGAGGTGCGCTTCGGCGAACCGGCGCCCGCCAGGCGTAGTGTCGAGCAGTTGCGCGGCATCGAGGGTGCACGGGTGCGTGGCACCTACAAGCTGCTGGCGCAGCAGTACAAGGTGAACTGGCATGCGCGCAACTATGACCGCAACCAGTGGGACGCCGCTGATATACCCAACCGTTGCCTATCCGCCGCTACTGCCTGCTTGTATGGCATCACCGAAGCAGCAGTGCTGGCCGCAGGCTATGCGCCAGCGGTGGGCTTCATTCATACCGGCAAGCCGCTGTCGTTCGTCTACGACATTGCCGACCTGTTCAAATTTGAAACCGTGGTGCCATTGGCTTTTCGCATCGCCGCCAAGTCACCGGCTGAGCCTGAACGAGAGGTGCGGATTGCATGCCGCGACCTGTTCCGCTCGGACAAACTGCTCGGGCGCATCATCCCGCTGATCGAGGAAGTACTCGCCGCTGGGGGCATCAACCCGCCCGAAGCGCCGCCAGAATCCGTTCCGCCGGCCATTCCCAATCCGGACAGCCACGGCGACGTCGGCCACAGGGCGAAGTAATGACCTTTCTCGTCGTCGTTACCGAAAACGTACCGCCGCGCCTGCGCGGGCGGCTGGCGATCTGGCTGTTGGAAGTCCGGGCAGGTGTCTACATCGGCGATGTCTCGAAGCGCACCCGCGAGATGATCTGGCAGCACCTCGAAGCCGGATTCGAGGACGGCAATGTCGTCATGGCCTGGGCCAGCAAGAGTGAATCCGGCTACGACTTCCAAACGCTCGGCCCCAACCGCCGCGAACCCATCGACTACGACGGCCTTAGATTGGTCGCTTTCCAGCCGCCGCAACCCCCTGATCTTTAACAAAAGAACTCGGTAGATTTTTCGTGGCCGATTTTCTTCTTGTAGGACAATCGGTTACGTTTGGTGCGTTCCCCGCAGGCGCGGGGATGAACCGCCTGACGCATCCGGCGCCCGCATGCTGAACCCGCGTTCCCCGCAGGCGCGGGGATGAACCGTGAGCGCCATGAGCCGCGGCGCCAAGCTGCTCGCGTTCCCCGCAGGCGCGGGGATGAACCGCCGACCGTCCTTCGGTCGGCGGCTTAATTCAGGCGTTCCCCGCAGGCGCGGGGATGAACCGCGTTGATCACCACCGCCAAACGCCCGTCCTGCGCGTTCCCCGCAGGCGCGGGGATGAACCGCATCCACCTGGCAAAGCGGGCATTCATCAAGCGCGTTCCCCGCAGGCGCGGGGATGAACCGCAACCTGCGCAGCCTATCGTTCTCCGCCTTCGGCGTTCCCCGCAGGCGCGGGGATGAACCGTCCATCCCATCGAACGCGCCATTTTCATTGATGCGTTCCCCGCAGGCGCGGGGATGAACCGGGTCCACCACGCAGCTGCGAATGAGTGGCCTGGCGTTCCCCGCAGGCGCGGGGATGAACCGTAACCGCCCGCGTCGTTCGCGTGATCATTCCCGCGTTCCCCGCAGGCGCGGGGATGAACCGCCGACCGTCCTTCGGTCGGCGGCTTAATTCAGGCGTTCCCCGCAGGCGCGGGGATGAACCGCCTGAAGAGTCCGGCAACCTGCCTGACGCGTAGCGTTCCCCGCAGGCGCGGGGATGAACCGGCTATGCGCTTGGCGCGTTGGTATTGGCTAGCGCGTTCCCCGCAGGCGCGGGGATGAACCGTTCATCGGTATCGACCTTGTAGTACAGCTTGGCGCGTTCCCCGCAGGCGCGGGGATGAACCGGCATACAGCGTACAGGGAGACGAGTACGGCACGCGTTCCCCGCAGGCGCGGGGATGAACCGCAATCCGGGCCAGCGTGGCACTGGTTTGCGGAGCGTTCCCCGCAGGCGCGGGGATGAACCGTACAGAGCGTCCTCTCCACCCTCTGCAATGCCGCGTTCCCCGCAGGCGCGGGGATGAACCGGCTTCGACGTGATCAGCGGCAAGTTCTACATCGCGTTCCCCGCAGGCGCGGGGATGAACCGAACCCAGGCTTGATATTTCGGGAACGAGCCATGCGTTCCCCGCAGGCGCGGGGATGAACCGATTGTTCCCGTGGAACCAGCCATCCACCTTCACGCGTTCCCCGCAGGCGCGGGGATGAACCGCTCTGCAAGCTGCTCGCGCCAGCGGTTGTATCGCGTTCCCCGCAGGCGCGGGGATGAACCGCTGACTCCTGCCTAGCGCCTGCCGGGAATCGGGCGTTCCCCGCAGGCGCGGGGATGAACCAGCAGCATGACCTATCGCAACGTGGTTTCCGCAGCGTTCCCCGCAGGCGCGGGGATGAACCGCTTGGTTTCAATCGGGTTTCTTTTGGTTTATCGCGTTCCCCGCAGGCGCGGGGATGAACCGCGATGATGGATGAGCGCGAAAAGCGATTGGGGCGCGTTCCCCGCAGGCGCGGGGATGAACCAGCCGAGGCTCGGGGCGCTAATTCGATTCGGTCGCGTTCCCCGCAGGCGCGGGGATGAACCGAATCGCGGCGACCCGCGACCCGGTGATGCGGCGCGTTCCCCGCAGGCGCGGGGATGAACCGGAGAGCAGCCATGACTTGGTACGCAGCTGCATGCGTTCCCCGCAGGCGCGGGGATGAACCGCGCGCCCAGTTGGATGGTGAATAGAACTGAACGCGTTCCCCGCAGGCGCGGGGATGAACCGCTGGACGCGCAGAGCGTTGGCTCCGCCATCACGCGTTCCCCGCAGGCGCGGGGATGAACCGCGGATTGCAGGCTGCCCGGCGTGCTGCGAAGGGCGTTCCCCGCAGGCGCGGGGATGAACCGACTTCTTCGCCGCGGTCAGCGCCTCGTCGTTCGCGTTCCCCGCAGGCGCGGGGATGAACCGCCTTGTCGGCTTCTGCCTTGGCGTCGGCATACGCGTTCCCCGCAGGCGCGGGGATGAACCGACAACCGAGATACCGGTTCGCCGGGCATCACTGCGTTCCCCGCAGGCGCGGGGATGAACCGCCGGCCTTTCTGGCTCTGCTCGCCAGCCTCAGCGCGTTCCCCGCAGGCGCGGGGATGAACCGCGATCCGGCTACGGTGATGCCTAGTGCGCCGGGCGTTCCCCGCAGGCGCGGGGATGAACCGACGCCTTGCAGGCGATATAGCTGTACCTGCGTGCGTTCCCCGCAGGCGCGGGGATGAACCGCGTGGTCAGCGATGCCGCCTTGACGCGGTGCGGCGTTCCCCGCAGGCGCGGGGATGAACCGTACTACGGCGCCGGCATGGGGCTCGGCATCGAGGCGTTCCCCGCAGGCGCGGGGATGAACCGAAGACGACGTATCTGGCGTGATCGTCGGCGGCGCGTTCCCCGCAGGCGCGGGGATGAACCGTAGGTCGTATCCTCGACGCGCACCGTGTAGACGCGTTCCCCGCAGGCGCGGGGATGAACCGGTCGAGCCCTCAATCCGCTTGTCACCAAGGAAGCGTTCCCCGCAGGCGCGGGGATGAACCGACCCGTCAGGCCATCTACGCGATGCCGTCTCAGCGTTCCCCGCAGGCGCGGGGATGAACCGACGTACCAAGTAAGAGACAACACGCTGGCGGCGCGTTCCCCGCAGGCGCGGGGATGAACCGCAAGCCGTGTTCGACCTGTTCTGCCTGTGCGTGCGTTCCCCGCAGGCGCGGGGATGAACCGCCATCCTGAGCCCCACTGCATCACCCGTTCCCGCGTTCCCCGCAGGCGCGGGGATGAACCGTATCATGGCCATCTGCTGCTCAGTCACCTTGTGCGTTCCCCGCAGGCGCGGGGATGAACCGTACCTGCCAGTGTCGGTCGAGATTCAGCGCGCGCGTTCCCCGCAGGCGCGGGGATGAACCGGTGCCTAAAAAACTGGCTGCGCTGCTGTGCTTGCGTTCCCCGCAGGCGCGGGGATGAACCGTGTATTTCGTGACCGTTTTAGCCCCGAAAGCGGCGTTCCCCGCAGGCGCGGGGATGAACCGGAGCTATCGCTAGGCAGCGACTACGGCCTGGCGCGTTCCCCGCAGGCGCGGGGATGAACCGAAGTTCGGGCCTGCCGTGATGTTGAACCGCTGGCGTTCCCCGCAGGCGCGGGGATGAACCGATCATCGGACTCACCGAGGTTGGCGAAGGTTAGCGTTCCCCGCAGGCGCGGGGATGAACCGCTTCGCACCAACATGAGGACTGCGGCATGAAAGCGTTCCCCGCAGGCGCGGGGATGAACCGGAATGGGGCTGCAAGTGCCGCGTCATACCCATGCGTTCCCCGCAGGCGCGGGGATGAATTCAAGAGGCTGGCGACCCCGTGTCTACCTCGAGCCGCGGGCTTGTCCATGGCGGAGCGAGGCTCGGTGTAGCGTTTCCATTGGCCGCCCGGAGGCATCGGCCGCGCGGTGGTGCTGGCGCGGCTACACTCGATGCGCTGGGCGGAAAACGCTGCCTCGTGGGCGTTCTTGTCCGCGGTAATTTTTCTGCCTGGCGTCTTGTGCTTAGCTGCCGGTGACGGCGTGCTCGCCGTGGCTCAGCGGGACGGTCGACCTTGGTATAGCTGTCGAAATGGCCCGGGTCCCTAGAATGGGGTTGTGATCGGCGCGTTCCGCCAGGGGGCGGAGCGAACCTTTAAAGGCGAGCCGGGCAGGTCTGCC
>Ga0209300_1000731_pt1 | contig 14931 bp, 11 predicted proteins | sample Shrwel_input2_RT_FD_187535 | JGI IMG/M metagenome (GOLD analysis project Ga0209300, IMG submission 187535) | Subsurface microbial communities from deep shales in Ohio, USA - Utica-3 well 1 S input2 RT (SPAdes) (version 2) ... | reverse complement strand
CGAGTCGCGCAGGTCATGGCCGGCGATGGCGCCGAGCAGCAGGGCGCAGTCCTCGGCGGTGCGGGCCATGGGGCCGCCCTGGTCGAGGCTCGAGGCGTAGGCCACCATGCCGTAGCGCGAGACGCGGCCATAGGTGGGTTTCAGGCCGGTGATGCCGCAGAAGGCGGCGGGCTGGCGGATCGAACCGCCGGTGTCGGTGCCCAGCGCCGCCGGCACCAGGCCGGCGGCGACCGCCGCGGCACTGCCGCCGGAACTGCCGCCGGGGACCGCGGCGAGGTCCCAGGGGTTCTTCACCGGGCCATAGAAGCTGTTCTCGTTGGATGAGCCCATGGCGAACTCGTCCATGTTGGTCTTGCCGAGGCTGACGCTGCCGGCGGCGGCGAGCTTCTCGACCACGGTGGCGTCGTAGGGCGAGACGAAGTTGTCGAGCATCCTCGAGCCGCAGCTGGTGCGCACGCCCCGGGTGCAGAAGATGTCCTTGAGGGCGAGCGGCAGGCCGGTCAGCGGCCCGGCCTGGCCGGTGGCGCGGGTCTGGTCGGCACGGTCCGCCGCCTCGAGCGCGGCGTCTGCCGTTACGGTGATGAAGCTGTTGAGCTCGCCATCGAGGCGGTCGATGCGCGCGAGCAGGAATTCGGTCAGCTCGCGGCTGGAGAACTCGCCGGCGGCCAGGGCCGCGGCCAGTTCGGTCAGGGTCTTGTCATGCATGGGGCGTCGGGCTCCGTGGAAAGCATGTCCGGCGAACGGGGGAGGGCGTCACTCGACGACGCGGGGAACCAGGTAGAGGCCGTTCTCGACGGCCGGCGCGCAGCGCTGGAAGCGCTCGCGCTGGTCGGACTCGGTGACCTCGTCGGCGCGCAGGCGCTGGGTGGCGTCCAGCGGGTGGGCCAGCGGGGCCACGCCCTCGGTATCGACGGCCTGCAGGCGGTCGACCATCTCCAGAATGCGGCTCAGATCATCCACGTAGCGTGCGGCTTCCTGGTCGTCCAGGCCCAGACGGGCGAGGTGTGCGGCCCGCCGCACGTCTTCGGGTTCAAGCGCCATAACGTCGGCTTCCTTCAACAATGCGATGCCAGTGCGGATCGGTCGACGCCGGGGCGGGCGACGACCGATGGTTCGATTCCGGATTCAGTCCGGTTCGGAAAATAGGCGAAACGGTACCACAACTCCGCGACACCGGCATCTTGCTTGCCGCTCTGTCCCCGCGATGATACCGTTTGCGTCCGCACAGGGTTCCGGTCTGGACTAGGTGAAAGACTTCCATGTTTAAACGTTTGAGGGGGCTGTTCTCCAGCGATCTGTCGATCGACCTGGGGACCGCCAATACGCTGATTTACGTTCGCGGCCGCGGCATCGTTCTCGATGAGCCCTCGGTGGTGGCGATTCGCCAGTCGGGCAACATGCGCAGCGTCGCTGCCGTGGGTGTCGACGCCAAGCGCATGCTGGGCCGTACCCCGGGCAACATTACCGCGATTCGGCCGATGAAGGACGGCGTTATCGCCGACTTCACCGTCACCGAGCAGATGCTTCAGCACTTCATCCGCAAGGTCCATCAGAGTACCTTCCTGACGCCGAGCCCGCGTGTGCTGGTCTGTGTGCCCTGCATGTCGACCCAGGTCGAGCGGCGTGCCATCAAGGAGTCCGCCGAAGGCGCCGGGGCCCGCGAGGTGTTCCTGATCGAGGAGCCCATGGCCGCCGCCATCGGTGCCGGGCTGCCGGTCGAGGAAGCCCAGGGCTCGATGGTCGTCGACGTCGGTGGCGGGACCTCCGAGATCGCCATCATCTCCCTCAACGGCGTGGTCTACTCCGAGTCGATCCGGGTCGGCGGCGATCGCTTCGACGAGGCGATCATCGCCTACGTGCGCCGCCATTACGGCAGCCTGATCGGCGAAGCCACGGCGGAGCGCATCAAGGAAGAGATCGGCTGTGCCTACCCGGGCGGCGAACTGCGCGAGATCGACGTGCGTGGCCGCAACCTGGCCGAGGGCATTCCCCGGAGCTTCACCCTCAATTCCCACGAGATTCTCGACGCGCTGCAGGACCCGCTGTCATCCATCGTCACCGCGGTCAAGAGCGCCCTGGAACAGTCCCCGCCCGAGCTGGCCGCCGACATCGCCGAGCGCGGCCTGGTGCTGACCGGTGGCGGCGCGTTGCTGCGCGATATCGACAAGCTGATCGCCGAGGAAACCGGCCTGCCGGTGATCGTCGCCGAGGATCCGCTGACCTGCGTGGCCCGGGGTGGCGGCAAGGCGCTGGAAATGATCGACCAGCACACCTTCGAACTGCTTTCCAGCGACTGAATCCCCCGGCACGCGCGGCGTGCCGTCATGGGTCGATCGCCTTTCGGTCACAGGCCAGCTCGCAGGGAGTCGTGCTATCAAACCGCTGTTCTCGCAGGGTTCCGCACCCGGCTATCGCATGCTGCTGTGCGCCTTCATCGCTTTTGCGCTGATGTTCGCCGAGCATCGCCTGCCGCGCGTGGCGGAACTGCGGGCGCATCTGACCACCGTGGTCACGCCGGTGCAGTGGCTGGCCAGCCTGCCCAGCGAGGCGCTCTCCTGGGGTGCGCTGGCGGTTTCCGACCAGGGGGTCCTGATCGACGAGAACCGCCGGCTTCGCCGGCAGCTGCTGACGCTCTCCCATCGCGTGCAGCGCATGGCCAGCCTGTCCGCCGAGAACGCCCGCCTGCGTGAGCTGCTCAACGCCGCCCAGCGCCGCCAGGTCTCCTATATCACCGCCGAGTTGCTGTCGCTCGACTCCGACCCCTTCACTCATCAGATGGTGCTCGATCGCGGGCGCACCGATGGTGTGTACGTCGGGCAGCCGGTGACCGATGCCTCGGGACTGATCGGCCAGGTAATCGCCGTGTCCGCCTATACCAGCCGGGTGCTGATGGTGGCCGACGCCAGCCACGCGGTGCCGGTGCGCGTGACCCGCAACGGCCTGCGCTTCATCGTTCAGGGCACCGGCAGCTATGACACCCTGGATGTACTCCATGTGCCGGATACGGCGGATATTCGCGAGGGCGACCTGCTGGTGACCTCCGGGCTGGGCGGGCGCTTTCCCGAAGGCTATCCGGTGGCCCGCGTGACCCTGGTGGTCCACGATCCCGGTGCGCCCTTCGCTCAGGTCGAGGCCGAACCGGTCGCCCAGCCCGAGCGCTCGCGGCACTTCCTGATGCTCTTTCCGCCCCGGCGCGTGCCCGCGGCGGGGATCAGCGACGTGGCGCGACGGGCCGCCCTGAGCGTGGCCGTCGGTGCTGACGAGGAGGCGCGATGATCGGTTCCGTGAGCAGCCTGCTGATGACCTGGGCGACCCTGCTCCTGGCATTGTGCCTGCAGGCCATGCCGCTGCCCGATGCGTGGCTGATCTGGCGGCCCGACTGGCTGGGGCTGATGCTGATCTACTGGTGCCTGGTGGCGCCGCAGCGGGTCGGGGTCTTCCATGGCTTTGTGCTGGGGCTGCTGATCGATCTGGTCGAGGGCGCACCGCTCGGGCAGAATGCGCTGGTGCTGTCGCTGCTGGCCTATCTGGCGCTGCTGCTCTATTCGCGCATGCGTGCCTATGCACTGATTCAGCAGGCGGTGCTGGTGTTCGTGCTGCTGGGCATCGCCCAGCTGGTCGAGCAGTGGCTGCGTACCATCTTCGGGCCCTTCGCCATCAATCTGGCCTTTCTGTTGCCGGCGCTGATCGGCGGCATTCTCTGGCCCTGGCTGTTCACCCTGCTGCAGATGCTGCGCCGCCGCCTCGGCGTGAGCTGACCCCGGTGGTGGCGCGTGAGACGCCGTGTTCAATGATCGAATCAGGAGTGTTGGATGACCCCGGTTCTGCGCCTGGCGTCGGCTTCGCCCCGTCGCCGTGATCTGCTGGCCTCGATCGGCATCACCGTCGAAGTCTCGCCGGTCGACATCGACGAAACCCCGCGACCCGGCGAGACGGCCGAGGCCTATGTGCGTCGTCTGGCGCGGGAAAAGGCCGAAGCCGGGGTGCAGGGCGTGGCGCTGCCGACGCTCGGCTCGGACACTGCCGTGGTGCTCGACGGGGAGATTCTGGGCAAGCCGCGCGATCGCGCCCATGCCGCCGAGATGCTGACGGCGCTGGCGGGTCGCACCCATGAGGTACTGACGGCGGTGGCGGTCATCGGCCCGGCGGGACTGCTCGAGACCTGCGTGGCGACGCGCGTGGTCATGCGTCCCGTTTTGGCCGCGGAGATCGCCGCCTACTGGGCGACCGGCGAACCGGCCGACAAGGCCGGCGGCTATGCCATTCAGGGGCGGGCGGCGGTGTTCGTCGAGCGCATCGAGGGCAGTCACTCGGCGGTGGTCGGCCTGCCGCTGTTCGAGACCGCCATGCTGCTGAGGCGTCAGGGCATTGCGCTGTGGCCGGTGGCGGGCGAGGCTATGTCATAATCGTCCAGTAAGTTTCAGCACAAGGACCGGCGCATGAGCGGTGAGGTACTGATCAATCTGACCCCGATGGAGACCCGCGTGGCGGTGGTGGAGAACGGGGTCCTGCAGGAAGCCTTCATCGAGCGCAGTCGGCGCCGGGGCATCGTCGGCAACATCTACAAGGGCAAGGTGGCCCGGGTGCTGCCGGGCATGCAGGCGGCCTTCATCGATATCGGCCTGGAGCGGGCGGCCTTCATCCACGCCAACGAGGTGATGCCGCCCAACACCCCGGCCGACGAGCAGGTCTCGATCAGCCAGCTGCTGCACCAGGGGCAGCCGCTGGTGGTGCAGGTCACCAAGGACCCGATCGGTTCGAAGGGCGCGCGGCTGACCACGCACCTGTCGGTGCCGTCACGCTATCTGGTCTACATGCCCGACTCGCCGCACACCGGAGTCTCCCAGCGCATCGAGGACGACGGCGAGCGCGAACGCCTGCGCGGCCTTGTCGACAGCTGCCTGGCGGGCGCCGAGGCGCCGGTGGGCGGCGGCTTCATCATTCGCACCGCCGCCGAGGGCGTGGGCGAGGAGGAGCTGATCACCGACATGCAGTTCCTGCTGCGTCTGTGGCGCAAGGTCGAGCAGCGCAAGGGCAGCGCGCTCGCGCCGAGTTGTATCTACGACGACCTGCCTCTGTTCATCCGCACCCTGCGCGACGTGATGCGTGACGATATCGAGAAGGTGCGTATCGACTCCCGCGAGAATTATCACCGGCTGGTGGAGTTCGCCGAGGAGTTCATGCCGGGCATGGTCGAGCGTATCGAGTACTATCCCGGTGAACGCCCGATCTTCGATCTGTTCAGCGTCGAGGACGAGATCCAGAAGGCGCTCGGGCGCAAGGTGCAGCTCAAGTCCGGGGGCTATCTGGTGATCGACCAGACCGAGGCGATGACCACCATCGATGTCAACACCGGTGGCTACGTGGGGCACCGCAATCTCGAGGAAACGATCTTCAAGACCAACCTCGAGGCGGCCACGGCGATCGCCCGGCAACTGCGGCTGCGCAACCTTGGCGGCATCATCATCATCGACTTCATCGACATGGAGGACAGCGAACACCAGCGTCAGGTGTTGCGCGTGCTCGAGAAGTCGCTGGAGCGCGACCATGCCAAGAACAAGCTGACCGGCGTGACTGAGCTGGGGCTGGTGCAGCTGACCCGCAAGCGTACCCGCGAGAGCCTCGAGCAGACGCTGTGCGAGCCGTGCCCGACCTGCCAGGGGCGCGGCACGCTGAAGACGCCGGAGACGGTGTGCTACGAGATCTTCCGCGAGATCCTGCGCGAGGAGCGCGCCTACAGCCCCGAGACCTACATGGTGCTGGCCTCCCAGGCCGTGGTGGACCGGCTGCTCGACGAGGAGTCGGCGGCGGTCGCCGACCTGGAGATCTTCATCGGCAAGACGATTCGCTTTCAGGTCGAGGGCCATTACTCCCAGGAGCAGTACGACATCGTGCTGATGTGAGCCCATGAGTTCGAGTCGCGTGACGCTGCGATGGGCCCTGACCGCGCTGGCCGTGGCGCTGGTCGTTGCCGCGCTGGTGGTGAGCGGGGCCCGCTGGATGCTGGGCCGGCTCGACGGGCAGCGCCTGGCCGCCGCCGTGGAGCAGTCGCTCGACACCACGCTGACGGTGGAGGGCCTGCAGGGGCGGCTGCAGCGCCTGGATCCCGGCATGACGGCCCGGGGGCTGCGGATCGTCAGCCGGGACGGGCCGAATGGCGAGGCGCGTCCCCTGCTGGAGGTCGGCAACGCCGCCTTGCGTCTCGATACCCTGTCCAGCCTGCTGCACTGGCAGCCGGTCTTCGCCCGCGCCCGGCTGGGCGCGGTCACCGTGCATCTCTATCAGGACGACGCGGGTGACTGGCGCTGGCCGGGTGTCGCGAGTGGCGGCGCCGCGTCGGGGGATCTTGCGGCCGGGGGGCTCGACCAGTGGCTGGGCCTGCTGCTGCGCCAGCGCCTGAGCGTCGAGGACGTGCGGGTGGTGCTCCACGGCCGCGACGGCGAGCTGACCCTGACGGCGCCACGCCTGCTGGTGGCCGGGCAGGACCGGCGCGTGCATGTCGAGGGCCAGTGGTTCGTGGAAGGGCAGAAGACGCGCTCGCTGTCGGTGGTGATGGAGGTCCAGCCCGGCGACGACGGCCTCGAGGACTTCGATGCCGCCCTCCAGGCGCGCATGGATCTGGGCAGCCTCGACCGCCTGGGGCAGCTGCTCTCCCATGGCAACGCCGTGCGCCTGGATCGCGTCTCCGGGCAGGCCTCGCTCTGGGCGCGCTGGCAGAAAGCGCGCGTCGCGGATGCCCGCCTGCAGGTCTCGGTCCCCTCGCTCAGTCTGGACAGCGACGATGGCCCGGTGGTGCTCGAGGATATCGGCGCTCGTGCCCAGTGGCGCCGTGCGCCCTCGGGCGACGGCTGGCAGGCCTGGGTGAATGCCCTGTCGCTGCGCGATGCCGACCAGTCGGCGACCGTTCTGCCGTCACGCCTGGCGCTGCGCGGGAATGACCAGGGCTGGTGGTTGCGCAGCACGCCGTTCTCGCTGGAGGCACTGGCGGCGCTGGGCGGTCGGCTGCCGCTGCCGGAAGCCGCCCGGCGGACGCTGGACGCGTTGCAGCCCCGGGGCCGGGTGCAGGGACTGCAAGTCGGCCGGCAGGCCGGCGCCTGGCAAGTGAAGGCGGCATTGCAGGGGGCGGCGGTGGATCCCTGGCAGAACGTGCCGGGGGGCGGCCCGGTGGACGCCTGGGTAGTGGCCGACGGCAAGCAGGGGCATGTCGACTTCTCGGGCGGCAAGGGAATGACGCTCCACTTTCCCGAGATCTTTCCCGATCCGCTGGTGCTGGATGCCGCCGGCGGGCGGGTCGACTGGTCGCTGGCCGAGCGCCAGCCACTGATCACCGGCAGGAATCTCCAGATGCGCTGGCGCGATGCCCCGGTGGATGGCGGCTTCTCGCTGCGCCTGCCGGGCAACAACGCCGATCGTCGGCCGGGTCAGTTCACGCTGGATCTGGCGATGCGCGACGTCGACGCCGTGGAAACGCCGCTGGGCGAGTGGCTGCCGCTGAAGCTGTTCGATGCCGACCTGCGCGACTTCCTGACCGGCGGCATTCGCGGACGGGTGCCCCGCGGCAGCCTGCATGTCGAGCAACGGCTCGACAAGGAGGCGATGGCCGATGACGGCAATGACGGGGGCGGCGACGATCTGGGAACACGCACGCGCCTGACGCTGGATCTCGACATCGAGCAGGGGCGGCTGCCCTACGACCCGGAGTGGCCGGCGCTGGAGGCGGTCAGCGGGCACCTGCACATGGTCGACGACACCCTGAAGGCGCGGGTCGACCATGCCGAGACGCGGGGGCTGGTCAGCGAGGGGGCGACGGTCTCGATGGTCGACAAGCGCCTGCGCGTCGACGGACCGGTGAGCGGCCCCGTGCAGGGCCTGCTGCAGTTTCTGGCGGCGGCGCCGATCGACAGCCTCGACGACTTCGCCGACTGGCGCGGCGCCGGGCGGGTCGCCGGCGACCTGACGGTCGCGGTAGCGCTGGATGCCCCGGGAAAGGGCGATCCGCCGGTGACGGTGGCTGTCGACGCCCGGGTCGACGCGCCCTCGCTGCGGCTGCCGCAGTCCGGGCTGGTGCTGGGCAATGTCAACGGCCGGCTGCGCTACCGGCATGCCGGGGACACCGACACCCTGACCGGCCAGCTCGGGGCGCGGGCCTTCCAGGGGCCGCTGCTGGCGACCTTCGATGTCGGCGGCGCCGGCGTGACCCTCGAGGGGCGTGCCCTGGCGCGGGGTCTGCTGGCCTGGGTCGGCGCCACTGGACTGAGCGGGTTGCTGGAGGGCTACTTTCCCTATTCGGCGACGCTCGACCTGAGCGGCGCCTCGCCCCGGCTCTCCCTGGACAGCGACCTGCAGGGGCTGGCCGTGAAGCTGCCGGCGCCCTTCGGCAAGACGGCGGCGGCGCGGGTGCCGCTGCATCTCGAGGCGGCCCAGAATCCGCGGCGGGTCGAGGCGACCCTGAAGGATCGCCTGCGTCTGCGCTGGCGGGCACTGGGACCGGAGACGGGCCAGGGGCAGGTGTGGCTGGAGCAGTGGCCCGCCACGCTGCCGGCCTGGCCGGGCGACCGGGGCTGGACGGTCGACTGGCGGACCCCGCGGCTGCCGCTGACGGCGTGGCAGGAAGCCCTGGCGGGCCTGGGGGCCTGGCCCGGGGGCGCGAGCGGGAGTGACGACTCCGGCAGGGCGGCGCTGCGCCGCCTGACCCTGCAGACGCCCTGCCTCGCCCGCGCCGAGCACTGCCTGGGGGATCTCGAGGCGCAGGTCACGCCGCTGCCGGCCCAGGGCTGGTCGGTGGCTCTGCAGGGGAGCGTGGTCGCCGGGCATGCCAGCTATCGCCGGCACCGGGTGAAACCGGTGTCGGTGCAGCTGTCGCGGCTCGATCTGGACGCCCTGACGCCCGACGCGCCGCCGGCCAAGCTGAGCCGCGAGATCGCCACCGCGCCCGAGCCGCAGCCGCTGCCCGACTGGGTCGCCCGGCTGCCCGCAGGGCGCGTCGAGATCGCCACGCTGATCCGCGGCGGCCAGCGCTTCGGCCCCTTCTCGGCCGACTGGGAGGCCACGCCGGCGCGGCTGCGCGTCGCGCCGGTGTCGCTGACCCTGGGTGACATCACCGGCCAGGGCGAGCTGGTGTGGGAGGCCTCGGGGAATGACGCGAGCCTGAGTCGTTCGCGGCTGACGCTCGAGGGCGGCGATCTGGGCAGCGCACTGCAGGCCCTCGGCCAGCCGGTGGCGGTGCGCTCGCGGCGCACGCGGGTGCAGTCCCAGCTGGCCTGGCCCGGCACGCCCTGGCAGTTCGCCCTGGCGCGTTCGCGAGGCAACATCGATGCCGAGCTCGACGACGGCAGCTTCCTGACCCTGGATTCGCCGTCGGCACGCTTGATCGGCCTGCTCAATATCGACAACCTGCTGCGCCGCCTGCGGCTGGACTTTTCCGACGTGACCGACCAGGGCACGGCTTTCGACAGCGTTCGGGGACATGCCACACTGTATGATGGCCGCTTGGAAACCGGCGGGCCGGTCAAGATCGATGGCGCCTCCACGCAGTTCAGTCTCGATGGCAGCGTGGACCTGATGGCCCGCCGGCTGGATCTGATGCTGGGGGTCACCGTGCCGGTCAGCCAGAACCTGCCGCTGGCCGCCGTGCTGGCGGGCGCGCCCTACGTGGGCGGCGCCCTGTATCTGGCCGACAAGCTCTTCGGTGGCTGGCTGGATCAGGTCACGCGAATTTACTACCGCGTGCAGGGGCCCTGGACCTCGCCGCGAATCACTGTGGAAAACGCTGAATGACCCGACTCTCTCAATCGCCTCTCGATGAGGCCACGACCACCCTGCTGGCTCCCGGCGGGCTCGACGCACAGGCGCTCGAGCCGGGCCTGGCGGAAGCGCTGGGCCCGGGAATCGACTACGCCGACCTGTACTTCCAGCGCAGCTGGCAGGAAAGCTGGGTGCTGGAGGACGGCGAGGTCAAGGACGCCAGCTTCAATATCGACGGCGGCGTCGGTGTGCGCGCCCTGGCCGGCGAGAAGACCGGCTTCGCCTTCTCCAACCAGATCACCGCCGAGGCGCTGGCCGAGGCCGGTCGCACGGCCTCGGGGATCGCCCGCAGCGGGTCGCGCCTGTCGCCGGTACCGATCGCCGCCTCCGGCGCGCCGGCGCGCTATGCCGGGATCGACCCGCTCTCCGGGCTGGCGCCCGAGGACAAGATCGCCATGCTCAAGCAGGCCGATCGCGTGGCGCGGGCCGCGGACCCCAGCGTGGTCCAGGTCAGCGCCTCGCTGAGCGGCGTTCACGAGGTGGTGCTGGTGCGCGCCAGCGACGGCACCCTGGCCGCGGATATCCGCCCGCTGGTGCGCTTCAACGTCAGCGTCATCGCCATGCGCGACGGCCGCCGCGAGCGCGGCAGCGCCGGCGGCGGCGGCCGCTATCCGATGTCCCGCCTGCGCGACGAGAACGTGGCCGAGCGCTACGCGAAGGACGCCGTGCGCCAGGCGCTGGTCAATCTCGAGGCGGTGGATGCGCCGGCCGGGCAGATGCCGGTGGTGCTGGGGGCCGGCTGGCCGGGCATCCTGCTGCACGAGGCGGTGGGCCACGGCCTCGAGGGCGACTTCAACCGCAAGGGCAGTTCCGCCTTCGCCGGGCGTCTCGGCGAGCGGGTCGCCGCCCCGGGGGTCACGGTCGTCGACGACGCCACGCTGGCCGACCGGCGCGGCTCGCTGTCGATCGACGACGAGGGCACTCCGGGCGCCTGCACGCCGCTGATCGAGGACGGCATCCTCACCGGCTACATGCAGGACAAGCTCAACGCCCGGCTGATGGGCATGGCACCCACCGGCAACGCGCGCCGCGAATCCTATGCCCACATGCCCATGCCGCGCATGACCAACACCTACATGCTGGCCGGCCAGGCGGACCCCGAGGAGATCATCGGCAGCGTCAAGCGGGGTCTCTACGCGGTCAGCTTCGGCGGCGGTCAGGTCGACATCACCTCCGGCAAGTTCGTGTTCTCGGCCAGCGAGGCCTACCTGATCGAGGACGGCCGGATCACCGCGCCGGTGAAGGGCGCGACGCTGATCGGCAACGGCCCCGAGGCGATGGGCCGGGTGTCGATGATCGGTCACGACATGGCGCTCGACACCGGCATCGGGGTCTGCGGCAAGGAAGGCCAGGGCGTGCCGGTCGGCGTGGGGCAGCCCACACTCAAGCTTGATGAGCTGACCGTCGGCGGCACGCAGTCCTGAGCCGGACGTGCCTGTGCGGCGCCCCTACGGCGTTGGAAATCGACTCGGCCTGCTCATTTACGGCCGGTAAACTCCGCGGCCTCGTCGATTTCCGCCTTGTCCGGGCGCCGCTCGGCGACGTCTCTGCAATGGCGCGAGGCTGGCACGGCGTGAGAGCCGGGTGCGTTTACACCCCCGCCGTGTCGCGGATCAGCTTGAACAACTTGCGGGCGCTGGTGGGCGGCTTGCCGCGCTCGCGCTCGCTGCGGGCGTTGCGGATCAGCTGGCGCAGGGTCTGGCGGTCGACGTCGGGGTAGTCGGCGATGAAGGCCTCCAGTTCGGCCTGGTCGCCGTCGACCAGCCGGTCGCGCCAGCGTTCGAGCCGGTGGAAGGCCAGGTCGCGGCGCTGGCGCTCCTGCTCGAAGCGCTCGAACACGGCGCGAATGGCGTCGAGGTCCTCGCGGCGCATCAGCTTGCCGACGTACTGCATGTGGCGTCGGCGCCCCTCGTGGGAGCGGATGCGGCCGGTTTCCTCGACCGCGGCCAGCAGGTCGTCGGAGAGCGGCAGCTGCGCCCGCTGGCCCTCGGGGAGCGCGATGATCTGTTCTCCCAGCGCCTGCAGCGCCTGCATCTCGCGCTTGCGCTGGGTCTTGCTGGGACGTTGCGGGGAGTCGTCGTGCGACTCGGACGAATCGAAAGACATGCCATTTCCATCATGATGGGTGGGTTGGAGCAGTATACCAGCCCCCGGTAACAAGGAGATCAGGATGACTCAGGCCTTTGATGCCGAGGCGCAGCAGGCGCTTCTGGAGTCGCGGGTGGCGCTGGCGCTGGAGCAGGCGCGCCACGCCGGTGCGGATGCCTGCGAGGTCGGCGCGAGTGTCGATCAGGGCATCGAAATCAACGTGCGCATGGGCGATGTGGAATCCGTCGAACTGGCGCGCGATCAGGGCTTTGCCGTGACCGTCTATCTGGGGCAGCGCAAGGGCAGTGCCTCGTCGTCGGATGCCAGTGAGGCGTCGATCCGCGACGCCGTGGACAAGGCCATGGCGATTGCCCGCTATACCGGCGAGGATCCGGCCTCGGGGCTGGCCGATGCCGAGCTGATGGCGCGCGAACTGCCCGACCTCGGGGTGCATCATCCCTGGCGGCTGAGCACCGACGAGGCGATCGAGCTGGCGCTGGCCTGCGAGAATGCCGGGCGCGGCGTGGCGGGCATCAGCCAGTCCGACGGGGCGAGCCTGTCGAGCGGCGAGGGCGTGCGCGTCTACGGCAACAGCCATGGCTTTCTGGGCAGCCAGCGCGGCAGCCGCCACTCGCTGTCCTGCGTGCTGATCGCCCGCGACGACAAGGGCATGCAGCGCGATTACGACTACACCAGCGAGCGCGATCCGGCACGTCTGGCCTCGCCGGAGGCGGTGGGGCGTGGGGCCGCCGAGCGCACCGTGAGCCGTCTGGGTGCGCAGCGCCCGCGTACCGGGCGGATGCCGGTAATGTTTGCCCCGGAAATGGCCGGCGGTCTGGTCGGTCACTTTCTCAGCGCGATCGCCGGCGGGGCCCTCTACCGTCAGGCGTCCTTCCTCTGCGACAGCCTGGGCGAACCGCTGTTTCCCGAGTGGCTCTCGCTCGTCGAGCGGCCGCGGGAGCCGGGAGCGATGGCCAGCAGCGCCTTCGACAACGACGGGGTCTACACCCGTGACAATGTCTTCGTCGACCGCGGCAAGATCGCCAGCTACATGCTCTCGGCCTACAGCGCCCGACGGCTGGGCATGACCACGACCGGCAACGCCGGTGGCGCGCGTAACGTGCGTCTCGAGGCGCCGCTCGTTTCGCGCGAATCCCTGCTGAAGGAGCTGGGCACCGGCGTGCTGGTCACCGAGCTGATGGGGCAGGGGGTCAACGGGGTCACCGGTGACTACTCGCGTGGCGCGGCGGGCTTCTGGGTCGAGGACGGCGAGATTCGTCACCCGGTCGAGGAGTTCACTATCGCCGGCAACCTGCGCGACATGTTCGCCAATCTGCGGGCGCTGGGCGATGACATCGACACCCGGGGCAGCGTGCATACCGGCAGCTGGCTGGTCGATGGCATGACCGTGGCCGGCGACTGAGCGGCCACGGGCGAGGGGGCCCTCGCCCGGTGGCTCAGAGGTAGAACAGGGTCGCCAGGCCCAGAAAGGCCATGAATCCCACCACGTCGGTCACCGTGGTGAGAATCACGCTGCCCGACAGGGCCGGGTCGATGTTGAGCTTCTTGAGCACCACCGGCAGCAGGGTGCCGACCAGGGCGGCGATCAGCAGATTGATGACGATCGCCGCCGCGATGATGACGCCCAGTGCCGGGTCGCCGAACCACAGTACGGCGATGGCGGCAATGACCAGCGCCCACAGCAGGCCGTTGAGCAGGCCCACTACCAGCTCGCGGTTGAGCAGCCACTTGACGTTGCCGCCGCCGACGTGGCCCAGGGCGATGCCGCGGATCAGCACGGTCAGCGTCTGCGAGCCGGCGATGCCACCCATGCTGGCCACGATCGGCATCAACACCGCCAAGGCGGTGATGCGCTGAATGGTGCCTTCGAACAGGCCGATCACCGCGGCCGCCAGGAAGGCGGTGAGCAGGTTGATGCCCAGCCACACCGCGCGACGACGACTGGTGCGCCAGGCGGGCGCGAAGGTGTCTTCCTCCTCATCCAGGCCGGCCATGCTCATCACCTGATGCTCGGCGTTCTCGCGGATGACGTCCACCACGTCGTCGATGGTGATCCGTCCCAGCAGGTGGCCGTCGGTACCGACCACCGGTGCCGAGACCAGGTCGAACTTCTCGAACAGCTTGGCGACCTCGGCATCGGGGGTCATGGCGGGAATGCTGACGCCTTCGGTGTCCATCAGTTCGCGGACCAGCATGGTGGTATCCGAGACCAGCAGGCGCTCGATCGGCAGGCTGCCGATCAGCTTGTCGCCGCGGGTGACCACCAGCAGGGCGTCGGTGGTGTCCGGCAGGCGCTCGTGGCGGCGCAGGTAGCGCAGCACGACGTCGAGGGTGATGTCCGGGCGGATGGTCACCGCATCGGTGTTCATCAGCCCGCCGGCGGTGTCCTCCGGGTAGGCGAGCACCGTCTCGAGACGCTGGCGTTCCTGCGCCTCCATCGAGGCCAGCACCTCGAGCGTGACGGTGTTGGGCAGCCGCTGCAGCAGGTCGGCCAGGTCGTCGACGTCCAGCCCCTCGGTGGCCGAGACCAGCTGCTGGGCGTTCATCCGGTTGAGGAACAGGGTCTGTAGGTCGTCGTTGAGATACTGCAGCACCTCGCCCTGCAGTTCCGGGTCGACCAGTTCCCAGAGGACCTCGCGCTCTCGCGGCGGGGTGGATTCCAGCAGGTGGGCCACATCGACGGGCGCCAGGCCGCGATTGAGCATGCGCCGGGCCTGGTCGAGGGCGCCGCTTTCCAGCGCCTCGTTGAGTCGTTCCAGGCGGGGCTGCAAGCGTTCGGGATTCTGGCTCATGCGTCTGTCGTCCTCGACCGGGTGGGCAGGCAGGCGCCATCTTAGCATTGCCTTAACGGGGGCAGGCAGCCCCGGCGTATCGACGACGTCGGTTCATTGCTCCTCGTCGAAGCGCGCCTCGAAGAGCGACTGGAGAGCGTCCAGCGCCTCCTCGGCCTGGGGGCCTTCCGCCTCGATGGTCAGGCAGGTGCCGCAGGGGGCGGCGAGCATCAGCAGCGACATGATG
>Ga0209300_1000730_pt1 | contig 14936 bp, 13 predicted proteins | sample Shrwel_input2_RT_FD_187535 | JGI IMG/M metagenome (GOLD analysis project Ga0209300, IMG submission 187535) | Subsurface microbial communities from deep shales in Ohio, USA - Utica-3 well 1 S input2 RT (SPAdes) (version 2) ... | reverse complement strand
GATTGCGCCCACAAACCGGCCAATTTCCTGGTGTGGCAGGCCGTCTTTGTTCAGCAGGGCAATGGCATCCCGGGCCAGCTCGGCGTCGGCTTTGTGAACATTCAGGTGCTGGGCGCAGGTGAGCATACCTGAATAGATGGAATCCCAATCGGAACCGGCTTGCAGCAGCTTGCGGTAGTGCAGGTAGGCGACATCAAATTGCCCCTGCAAACGGCGGGCGTGGGCAATGCCGCAGAAGGCGGCGGCTGATTGCCGGTCGCATTCCAGTGCCTTGAGGAAATACTCTTCCGCAAGGGCCGGGCGTTCGCTCTTCAGTGCCCAGTAGCCCAGGTTGGCATACTGCTGAACCTGCGCCGGCTGGCTGTTCAGGCTGGCATTGAACAGCGCATGCGCTTTCTCCAACTGGCCGTCGTCCATCTCCACCCGGCCCAGCAGGCCCAGCGCGCCGGCGTTTTCAGCTTCCAGGCCCAGTGCCTGCTCCAGGTATTCGCGGCACTCGTGGCGTGCTTTCAGGCGCTGACCGAACGGTAAGCCGTTGCTGTTGGATTCGCCATAAGCCAGATTGGCCTGCAGTACCAGCCGGGCGACTTGTGCCTGAACTGAGCGGGGAAGTTGAACTTCGTGATGTTGAGCTTGCATGGAACACCTCGTTACCAGCCAGAATCGAATGCGGCAAAGGTCTGCAGTTTTTTGACGTTTTGCCGGGGTTTGGGAAGGGTGTTGCGAAAGGTGTGCCAGGTTTTGGGGCGGTTACATAGGCTTATTTGCAGGCTCTACGCCAGAACGTTTTCGTCTTTTGTGTTGTGACAGCAAGTGTGGAATCGATTATTATGTAATTACAAATGTAAATACAAGGATGTGTTATGCGGTTTGAGTGGGATAAAGCCAAAAATTCCGCGAATATTCGCAAGCATGGCATTGATTTCAGGGACGCGATTGATATTTTTTCGCATCCTATGCTGTCAGCGATTGATGAGCGCCATGCATACGACGAGGAGCGTTGGGTTGCTATCGGTTTAATGCAACAGGTTATTGGGGTGGTGGTTTACACAGAACGATGCGGTGATGTGCTTAGGATAATTTCAGCGCGGAAGGCGACAAAAAGAGAGGTGAGGCTTTATGAACAAAACATCTAAAACTGATTGGAAACGCCTCGCTGAAATGGATGACGAGGCGATTGATACAAGCGATATCGAGGAACTGGACGAGGCCTTTTTTGAGCGAGCCGAACTGCATGTGCCAGCCAAAAAGCCAGTTACGCTGAGGATTGATGAAGACGTGCTGGTATGGTTTAAGTCTCAGGGTAAAGGCTATCAAACACGAATCAACAAGCTGTTGAGGCAGTATATGGAAAGCCAGGAATCCAGGCATTGAACTTTGAGCTAGCACAACGAAAAACGGCCGGGCTACAACCCCGGCCGTTTTTCGTTTTGCGCTACTTCGGTTGTTAGCCCTGCAGCAACTGCAACACCTGCTGCGGCCGGGCGTTGGCCTGGGAGAGTACCGACAGGCCAGCTTGCTGCAGAACCTGGGTTCTGGCCAGTTCGGCCGACTCAGCCGCGAAGTCAGCATCCCGAATCCGGCTGTTGGAGGCCGAGAGGTTTTCCGAGGTGGTGGCAAGGTTCGCGATAGTGGACTCGAACCGGTTTTGCACCGCACCCAGTTCCGCCCGGAAGCCGTTGATTTTGTCGATGGCGTAGTCAAGTGTGACCATTGCCTTGTCGGCGCCGTCCGGTGTTGAGATGTCGGTATCATTCAATGAGACAGTGTCGGCAGCTGCGGTGTAAGACTCGTCAATATCAATATCATTTGTAGTGTCCCCATCGATATCTGAGGTGATTTGTACCGTGAAGTCTTCGCCGAACTGAGAAGAAAATACGAGCTCTTTGTTGGTTCTGTCCAGGTTGGCCTCGACACCGGTCTCGTTGGACTGGGCGTTGATCTTGCCCACAAGATCATTCAGTGAAGTAACACTGTCAGAGGAGAAGCTGATACCGTTAATATTGAAGTCGACGGTGGTTTCCGTATTGGTGGCGAAATAATCTGTTAGGTCACCGCCTCCGGCCTTGAAGCTTTGGGTGAAGGTGTTTGCCGTTGGGGTGACACTGTCCGTCAGGTCAATATCAACCTGAACCGTCTCTCCGGTGCTGTTTGTGAAGACCAGCGTATCATCGGCTGTTTCCGAAATCGTGATGTCTCCGGCTCCGGTAATGGCGCCTTCCAGATCAGAGGCTAGGCTGGCCAAGTCTCCGGGCGCAGTGCTGGTGCCGGAGTAGTCGGTGCCGTCAATGTTAATGGTATAGGCAACGTCGCCAGTATAATCTAAACCGAGAGCGTCAGTTTCCGTTTGCTGAGGAGTTATTTTTTCCGCAAACCCGCTTGTTTTGCCCAGAACGGCACCCAGTTGACTGCCACGGGAATCCAGCCCGCTAATGCCAATAGTCTCTCCGGCATTCGCGCCGACCTGGAAGGTCTGTGTACCGAAGGTCCCGTCCAGCACTTTCAAGCCGTTAAAAGAAGTCTGGCTTGAAATCCGATTGATTTCCTCAATCCGCTGCTGCACTTCCTGGTTCAGTGCCTGGCGGTCAGAAATACTGTTGGTCGCGTTGGCAGACTGAACCGCCAATTCACGAATTCGCTGCAAGTTGTTGGTGATCTCGTCCATCGCACCTTCGGCGGTTTGCGCCAGCGAAATGCCGTCGTTGGCATTTCGCTGCGCCTGGTTCAGGCCGGAGATCTGCGACTGGAAGCGCTCGGAAATCGCCAAGCCGGCGGCATCATCTTTGGCAGAGTTGATGCGCAGGCCGGATGACAACCGTTCAAGCGCTGTGTTGGCCTCGCCCTGTGACGCATTGAGGTTTCGCTGAGCATTCAGCGAAGCAATGTTGGTGTTAATGACCTGAGGCATGTCTATTCTCCCTGCTCAGAAGTGCCGGAAGCCTGGGGCCCCTTTTTGTCAAAAGTACTGCGGGCGACCCTTGCCGGCGGAATTCGTTAAATTGCCGTTTGGTGAATTACTAAGCGAAGGGTGTGCCAGGTTTCTATAAAATAACCTAAGATATTGAAAAACAAGATTTATGATAGGTCGTGTTACCGCACAGGAAAATGCAGGTGCCGGCTTTCTGCCGCGTGGGTTGGGAAAGGAGTTGCCGCTTTTCTGTTCAGCTTGCGTCAGTCCTGGTGAGTGAAAAGGTGCTAACATGCTTGGCGACCAGAAAACGGTCTTGTGGTGTTGTTTGGGAGGTGATGTGCTTCAAGTTTTGATTGGTTCTGGCATAGCGTTTATATCGGCCACCTGTGGATGGTTTATCAGCCATCGTTGGCAGCTACGAAATTATCGTCTGGCAGTGGACGCAGATAGAGCCCGTTGGAATCAGAGTGTTGAAAGGTGGGCGGCGGAAGTTATCGATGTAATGACACGGATGCACGCTCATTTTGATCATTTCGATCACCAGGAAGCGATTGAGAAATCCAAAGAGCTGGCTACTTCGCTCTCTGTTCTGGTTGATCAGGGGCGGCTGTATTTCCCGAATGTAATGAGAGATTTGTACGGAGAGGAAAAGCAGCAGTCAAGGCAAGGCTACCGGAGCGCCGTATTGGATCCGCTTGTTGCTGCAGTCAAGGTATCTCAGGGTGTGCAGCCCGAGTTCGATTTGCCCGATACCAAAAGAAAATATGGCGACAATCGGAACTCAAAGGCCTTGCGTTTATACCTTAACGCCTTTTTGTCATTGGTCGAGCGTGTGCTTCTTGTTGAAGCCTCTCATCAGAAACTTGTTGCCAGATTAAGTGAAGTTGGTAATCGCGAGGAGGCGCAGCAGCTGCGGCGTCTTCTTTGCCCGGCGGCTGGTGGTGGGCCAGTTCCCCCAGGGCATAGGTACTGGCTGGGGCAGGAAAGTGGTCGTCAGATTCCGAGTGACAGCGTTATTCTCAAATAATCTTGAAGTGGTGGGACCTGTTAAATAGCGTGTTTTACATTCCTTTACAAAATCCCTAAGAATTTTTCTAAAGCAACCGAGAGGGGTGCCGTTAAGTGAAGTAACAGGGCGGCGCTCCCAACCAAAAAACGAGCGCCAGACCTTTCCTACGAAATAACGACATCAGTCGAAGGAGAAGCATCATGGCTCTCGGTATCAACACTAACGTAGCCTCACTGTCCGCTCAGAACCAGCTGAACAAGTCTCAGGACATGAACAGCCAGGCACTGGAGCGTCTGTCTTCTGGTTTGCGCATCAACTCCGCTAAGGATGATGCTGCTGGCTTGGCAATTTCTACTCGCTTCGAGTCACAGATTAACGGTTTGGATGTTGCACAGCGTAACGCTAACGACGGTATTTCTCTGGCGCAGACTGCTGAAGGTGCTCTGGATGAAATTACCAATAACCTGCAGCGTATCCGTGATCTGTCTGTTCAGTCTGCCAACGCTACAAACAGTGCGTCTGACCGAGCAGCTCTTCAGGCCGAGGTTGAGGCGCGGATTGAAGAAATTGATCGGGTGGCCTCGCAGACCGACTTCAACGGCACGAAGTTGCTTGATGGTGATTTCATCGCAAAAGATTTTCAGGTTGGTGCCAATGTTGGGCAAACCATTAGCATTGATGAAATTGCTAGTGCTCGAACAACGGACTTGGGGACTTATCAAGGCTTCAACTCAACCACTTCAATAACTGCTCCAGGCACATCGAATGCTAAAGAAGTTATTGTGGACGGTACGACGGTTGAGTTAGGTACCGTTACAAATGATGCGAAAGCTTTGGCGTCTGCGTTAAACTCTGCGGGCATTGATGGATTGCAGGCGACAGCTAACGAAAACACTGCGGCGGGCCAGACTGCTGCTGTAGCCGGCGGTGTGGGTGAATCGGATAGTCTGGTGTTGAACGGTACAACCATTTCTCTGACTAATACCGGAGATGCTCAAGGTAATATCGATGCGGCTATCAAGGCAATTAATGCTGAGTCTTCTGTAACTGGCGTTCGTGCTGAGCAGAATGGCGATGCACTTGATTTGGTAGCAGCAGATGGTCGAAATGTTACTACCGCCTTTACGGGGGGTAATACTGCCACTGCATCGGATTATGGTTTACAGGCAGACGCCACCGTGGCGTCGTCAGTAGATGTGAATTATGTGGCTCCCGAGGGTGTTTCCGGCACATTTGATTTTGGAACCAATATGGAAGGGGCTGGTTTTGTTGATGAGACTATTGCCTCAACTGGCACCGCTCTTTCTGATGTCGATGTCTCGACAGTGTCTGGAGCAAATACGGCTTTGACGGCAGTGGATGCAGCGCTTCAGTCAGTCAACTCTTCAAGAGCGGACTTAGGTGCGGTTCAGAACCGTTTTGAATCCACCATCTCAAACATTGCATCTACCTCAGAAAACCTGAGTGCTTCCAATAGCCGGATCCTGGATGCAGACTTTGCCGCGGAAACCGCGAAGCTCTCCAAGTCCCAGGTGCTGCAGCAGGCCGGTATCTCGGTACTGGCCCAGGCCAACGCCCGCCCACAGCAGGTTCTGTCCCTCCTGCAGTAAAGGGCAGCACGGTAACGGCCGGAACCTTCGGGTTCCGGCTTTACGCCGTTAAAGGATAGCGAGGTAATGCTATGAATGACGTTAACCTGAACAGCCCGGATCTAAAGCTGGTGCGCTCTGGCGCCCAGGCTCCGGCGAAGGCGCTGTCGTCATCTCAGGCCGAGGGCGTAAAAGCCCCTGACCTGGCTTCTTCATCAGAAAATCGTCAGGTACAAAACCCGCAAGCGTCCACGGAGCCCTCCAAGGCTGAGAAGCTGAAAGAGCGTAGCGAGGCGCAGAGGGAAGAGTTAGGCCAGGCGGTTAGCCAACTGAACGATTTCGTTCAGAACGTGCAGCGGGATCTTCAGTTTGAAGTGGACAACGATCTGGGGCAGACCATTGTAAAAGTGGTTGATCAGCAAACCCAGGAAGTGATTCGCCAGATTCCGGATGAAGTGGCTTTGAGGTTGGCAGAAAAATTGCAACAGGATGAACCGCTGACGTTGTTCAACATTAAAGTGTAAAAGCTTGCCGCTTTTGCGGGTAATGTGAGCTTCGGTATTTCAGCACCGCCGCCTTCGTTTGGAGCCGGCGGTGTTTTTGGTTTTGAGGTGGGCACGAGACCTGTCGAGAAAAAACGGACTGATTTTTAGCCACTAAATCCACGAAAGGACACGAAAAAAAGATTAATGACAAGGATTTGTAGTCTTTTAATTTTCGTGTTCTTTCGTGGGTTTAGTGGCAGAAAAGCTTTTAAAGCTTGTTGCACCGGAGCAGTAAGATTAAGTTTTCGAAAACTGGCAAAGTTTTGCCGCTTGCTGCCGTTAAGCATAATAGGTTAAAGATTCGCCCCCTTGAGGAGGCATGGTTATGGCAGGTATTTCATCATTAGGTGTTGGTTCCGGGGTTCTGAACGCCGATCTGGTTGACCAGTTGGTTGCGGCCGAGCGTAAGCCAACGGAAACGCGGCTTACCCGGGAGACGCAACAAACCGAGGCTATGTTGTCAGCTTATGGCAAGCTGCGTAGCGCGGTGACCGAGTTGCGCCTGCCTATGCGGCAACTGAGCTCGCCGGATAACCTGAAAGCGTTTTCTGCTTCGTCCTCTAATGAGGATATCGGCGTTTCTGTCGACAGCGCCAAGGCCAGCCGGGGTACTTATAGCGTTGAAGTCACCAGTATGGCGTCTGCCCAGGCGCTGGCTTCCCAGTCTGTATTTTCCGATAAAGACGCCACCAGTGTGGGGCAAGGCACCTTGCAACTTACTGTGGGTGACAAGATTACCGATATCACCATTGATGACAGCAATGACACGCTGCAGGGTTTGGCGAATGCTATTAATGAATCCGATGCGGGCGTGTCTGCTGGCGTGATTGATACCGGTAGCGGTTACCAGCTGGTGATGTCGGCCGATGAGACCGGTACAGCCAATGCGGTAAAAATTTCGGCCACAGAGGATGCCGGTGCGCCGGGTTTGGCGAGTTTTGCCTTTGACCCGGCAGACCCGACAGCCAATCCCGATATGAAGGAAACCATCGCTGCCAATGATGCGGTGATGAAGATCAACGGTGTTGAGGTGACTCGCTCCGACAACACCTTCGAGAACGTGATTGATGGCCTGACGTTCGATGTGAAAGATTTAGGCACCTCGACAGTCAGCGTGAATCAGGATCTGGGCGCGGTGTCTGACCGGGTTCAAGGTTTTGTCGACAAGTTTAATGGCCTGCAGTCCACCATCGACAGTCTCTCCGGATTCAATTCTGAAACCGGTCAGGGCAGTATGCTGACCGGCGATTCCACGATTCGCGGTATTCAGAACCAGTTGCGCGGTATTCTCACCCGTGTGGTTCCGGGCATGGAAAACGCCAGCGTACGCAGTCTGGCAGATGTGGGCATTACGACCGACTGGGAAACTGGTGGCCTTGAGTTTGACCGGACCAAGTTTGAGGAAAAGCTGAAGTCTAACCCGGATGATGTTACTGCGCTGTTTGCCGAGCAGGGCCGGGCGACCGATAGCCAGGTTGAGTATGTGCGTAGCGGTCTTGATACCGCGCCGGGCACTTATGATTTGAACATCACCCAGGCGGCTACCCGGGGACAGGTGGCAGGTGACACAGCACTGGGCGCCGGCCCCTTTACGATTGATGCCAGCAATGATGAGTTGTCACTGTCGGTTAATGGCGATATTGCGGTTAACCTGCAGCTTACCCAAGGTACTGATATTTCCCAGCAAGCCTTGCTGGATGATATTCAGGCGCAGCTTGATTCCAACAACGCGCTGAATGCGGCCGGCGTGTCCGTTCAGGCCGGTCTGGATGACGCTGGTAACCTGGCGTTTACGTCTTCCAAGTACGGCAGTAAGTCCAGCGTTTCCCTGAGCTCCGCTGAAAGTGCGGCCACCTTTGGGCTCGGCACAACAACCAGTACCGATGGCCTGGATGTGGCGGGTACCATTGATGGCCAAACCGCCGAAGGCGACGGACAGGTGCTGTATCTGGGCAGTGGAAACGGCGACGCGTCCGGCTTGCAGGTAAGAATTCTAGGGGGTCAGACGGGTAATCGCGGGTCCATCACTTTTATCGAAGGTGTGGGGGAACGCACGGTTGATCTGGTAACAAATATGGTTGGCGCTGGGGGGGCAATTGAGTCGCGTACTGCAGGGCTCAACCGGGAACTGGACCAGATTGAACAGAGCCGGACACGGTTAGAAGAACGAATTACATCGTATCGTGAGCGCTTGGTCAGCCAGTTCAGCGCGGCAGACTCCATGATTTCTCAGCTCAACAGCACCCGGGATTACGTGACCCAGCAGCTCGCGGCTCTGGCTCCGCAAAATAACAAGAACTGATGGTTAAATTCCTAAAGTTCAAAGAATTCAGGCCGTTAAATGGTCATGAACATGATGCAATGAGGTAACTTATGAACGGTTTGCAGGCATATCAGCGCGTTAACACCCAAACCAGCATCACCGATGCAGACCCGCACAGGCTGGTCCAGTTGTTGTATAACGGCGCCATTGAACGCATCAACATGGCCAAGGCCCGCATGCAGGCAAATGATTACGCCGGTAAAGGAAAGTTGATTAACAAAGCCATGGAAATTGTTGGTGGGTTGCGAGCGTTTCTGGACTTCGAAAAAGGCGGCGAGCTCTCGGCACGGCTGGAGGCGCTGTATGACTACATGGAGCGCACATTGCTGGAAGCCAGCATGAGGAATGATCCGGAGAAGCTGGATGAGGTGCTCGGCCTGCTGCGTTCTCTGAAAGAAGGCTGGGACGGTATCCGTGAAGAAGTGGTTAGCGGCCAGGCGCGGCAAGCGGCTGTTTGAGTTTTAGCCACTTCATCGAGCTGAGAAAAGCAAAAGACAAATGAATATTTGCCACGAAATCCACGAAAGAACACGAAATTAAAAACTGAATCGCTTTTTTTAGTGTTCTTTCGTGGATTTCGTGGCAAAAAAGTCTGTCAATCTTTCTTTTCTTTCCGTGTTCTTCAGTGGATTCAGTGGCGAAACCGTTTTTGTCCGTTCCCCTCGCCAATAGCCATTCCCCCCGCACTCCCGTACAATATCGCTCTTATTTTCAACACATCCATTCTGTTCAGTCTGGAGCAAGTTAATGTCTGATATTAAAAAGGTGGTTCTGGCCTATTCCGGTGGCCTGGATACTTCCGTTATTGTGCGGTGGTTGCAGGATACCTACGATTGCGAGGTGGTGACCTTCACCGCCGACATCGGCCAGGGTGAGGAAGTGGAACCGGCGCGGGCGAAAGCCGAGGCGCTGGGCGTTAAGGAAATCTACATCGAGGATCTGCGTGAAGAGTACGTGCGCGATTACGTGTTCCCGATGTTCCGCGCCAACACCGTTTACGAAGGTGAGTACCTGCTGGGTACTTCCATTGCCCGCCCGCTGATTGCCCGTCGACTGATTGAAATTGCCAACGAAACCGGCGCCGATGCCATTTCCCACGGCGCGACCGGCAAGGGCAACGACCAGGTACGTTTCGAGCTGGGCGCCTACGCGCTGAAGCCGGGCGTGAAGGTGATTGCGCCGTGGCGTGAGTGGGACCTGAATTCCCGCGAGAAGCTGATGGCGTATTGCGAAGAGCGCAACATCCCGGTGGAGACCAGCAAGAAGGGCAAGAGCCCGTACTCCATGGATGCCAACCTGCTGCACATCTCCTACGAAGGCATCAACCTGGAAGATCCCTGGTCCGAGGCTGAGGAAGACATGTGGCGCTGGAGCGTGTCTCCGGAAAACGCTCCGGACACCCCGACCTACATTGAGCTGACCTACAAGCAGGGCGACATCGTAGCCATCGACGGCCAGGACATGAAGGCGCATGAGGTTCTGGAATACCTGAACAAGGTGGCCGGCGACAACGGTATTGGCCGCATTGATATCGTCGAGAACCGCTACGTGGGCATGAAGTCCCGCGGCTGCTATGAAACGCCGGGCGGCACCATCATGCTGCGCGCCCACCGTGCCATCGAGTCAATTACTCTGGACCGTGAAGTGGCGCACCTGAAAGACAGCATCATGCCGCGCTACGCTGAAGTGATCTACAACGGTTACTGGTGGTCACCGGAGCGTGAGGCGCTGCAGGCACTGATCGACACCACCCAGGAATACGTGAACGGTGTGGTTCGCCTGAAGCTGTACAAGGGCAACGTGGAAGTAGTCGGCCGGAAGTCTGAAGACTCCCTGTTCGACGAGAAGATCGCCACCTTCGAAGAAGACGAAGGCGCCTACGACCAGAAAGACGCGGAAGGCTTCATCAAGCTGAACGCGCTGCGGTTGCGGATTGCGGCGAGTAAGGGACGGAAGCTTTAAGTCCTGTTTCAACCATTACGTTGCTTTAACGCCCGGCTGACGCTGGGCGTTTTTGTTTCAATCATGCGATACTGATCCGCAGTTTTCACCGGGCTTTTCTGGAGATTGAACCGACCATGCCTTCCTTTGACATAGTTTCAGAAATCGATATGCACGAAGTCACCAACGCCGTGGACCAGGCCAAGCGAGATCTGGGTAACCGTTGGGATTTCAAGAACGTGGACGCCGACATCGAGCTGGAGGACAAGGGGATTACCCTCAGCGCCGAGCAGGACTTCCAACTGGAACAGCTGAAGGATCTTCTGCGCATGGCCTTTGCCAAGCGCAATATCGACAGCCGTGCCCTGGCCGAAGAGGGCGACAGCAAGTCCGGCAAGCTGGTGAAGCAGCACTTTACCCTGAAGCAGGGCATTGAAACCGACATGGCCAAAAAGATCGTGAAAATGATCAAAGAGCAGAAGATGAAGGTGCAAACCAGCATTCAGGGCGACAAGGTGCGGGTAACCGGCAAGAAGCGTGACGATCTGCAAGGTGCGATTGCCATGCTGAAAGAGGCAGAGCTGGATATACCTCTGCAGTTTGATAATTTCCGCGATTAACTCCCGAGTGTGACCATTTGGGGTTAGCTCCGAAAGCTGCCCCCACCGACTGCTGAGAGAGATGCTTTATTTCCTCTGAACGCCTGGCGCTGATCCGCGAAACGCTCCACATCTACACCCGTTGGCAGGTTATTGCCCTGCTGTTTCTGGGCTTTTCCGCCGGCCTGCCGTTCCTGTTGGTGTTCTCCACCCTGAACGCCCGGCTGGCGGATGTGGGTGTGGAAACCGCCACCATCGGCTTTTTCAGCTGGCTGGGCATTACCTATTCCATCAAGGTTTTCTGGGCGCCGATTGTGGATCGGCTGAAGCTGCCTGTGTTGGATAGATTATTCGGCAAGCGGCGAAGCTGGATTCTTCTGGCTCAGGCGGGCATTGCCACCGGTTTGTATTTGATGGCGAAGGTGGATCCCCATTCAGCCACGGAAACCCTCGCCCTGTGCGGTTTGCTGGTGGCGTTTTCCTCGGCCACGCAGGATGTGGCCATTGATGCTTACCGTATTGAAATCGCAGAAGAGCGCCTGCAGGCGGCGTTGGCGGCCACCTATATTTTCGGCTATCGGCTGGCGCTACTGGTGGCTGGGGCCGGTGCGCTGTATCTGGCGGCATACTGGTCCTGGGAAGTGTCTTACCAGGTGATGGCAGCATTGGTTGGCGTTGGGGCGTTGACGGTGCTGGTGGCGCGGGAGCCAAAGGTCAATCATTTTGCCGCAGCGCAGGATATTGCCCATAAAGTTCAAGAAGAGGCGGCAAAACGCAGCCACTTGCCGACCCCTGTCGCGAAGTTTGCCGGCTGGTTTTATGCCGCCATTGCCGGTCCTTTTGTGGACTTTTTCAAGCGCTATCAGGAACTGGCCATCGCCATTTTACTGCTGGTGGCGGTGTACCGCATTTCGGATATCGCCATGGGCGTAATGGCTAATCCGTTCTACCTGGATTTCATGGGCTTCTCGAAAACCCAGGTGGCGGATGTCACCAAGATCTTCGGTTTCTTCATGACCATCGTTGGCTCCCTGGTGGGCGGCGTGCTGGTGGTGCGCTATGGCGTGCGACGCATTCTTCTGGCTGGAGCTATCATGACGGCTGCCACCAACCTGCTGTTTGTCGGCCTGGCCCAGTATCCCCCGAATATGGCCACCCTGGCGGTGGTGGTCAGCGCTGATAACCTGAGCGGCGGCATTGCCAATGTGGCGCTGATTGCCTGGCTGTCCAGTATGACCAGCGCTTCCTTTACCGCCACACAATACGCTCTGTTCAGCTCATTGATGACGCTGCCAGGCAAGTTCCTGGGTGGTTTCTCCGGCATTGTGGTGGCCGATTTCGGTTATTCCGAGTTCTTCACCCTGTCCGCGTTGATGGGAATCCCCGCCGTGATTCTGGTGCTGTTCATGATGAAGCACGGCGCCAGGCTGGATGCGCTGGCGCCGCTGAAATCCGACGAAGAAACCGCGGAAGCTCCAGCGGGATCAACCAGTCCCTGATCCCCGGGGCGGGTCAGGAAGAACAGCTGATGTTCAGATGCTTGCCCCAGTCCGGCGGCAGGGCGGCATAGTCTTCAAACTCCGGTTGCTCGTCAAACGGCCGCTCCAGTACTTTCAGTAGTTGTTTCATTGGCTGGTAGTCGCCATTCTGCGCTTCCAGAATCACCTGCTGTGCCAGGTAGTTGCGCAGGATGTATTTCGGGTTTACCTGGCGCATCGCGTACTCACGTTCGTCGTGGGCACGGGTTTCTTTCTGCAGTCTCGCTTCGTATCGTTCCAGCCATTGATCGGCCACGCTGCGGTCGATAAACAGATCCCGCACGGGCGCGTGGCCGTGGCGGTGCAGGTTGGCAATGGCCCGGAAGAATCGAGTGTAGTCCACACTGTGTTCGTGCAGCAGGGTGAGGGTTTCCATGATCAGGCTGTGGTCGGCTTCTTCGCTTTCATCCAGCCCGAGCTTGTCGCGCATGTTTTGCAGGAAGTGTTCATTGTAGGCGTGTTCGTAACACTTCAGCCCGGCGCGAACGGCTTCTTCGTCCATGACTGGCAACAGTGCGTTGGCCAGGTACTGGCAGTTTTCAAAACCCACTTGTGGCTGGCGATTATAGGCGTAGCGGCCACCCTGGTCGGTGTGGTTGCAGATGTGGCCGGCATCGAAATCATCCAGGAAGGCATAGGGGCCGTAGTCGAAGGTGTCGCCGATGATCGACATGTTGTCGCTGTTCATCACGCCGTGGCAGAAGCCCACTGCTTGCCAGTCAGCAATTAACCGGGCGGTGCGTTCCACCACTTCTTCAAACCAGCGGGCGTGGCGTTGCTCCTCCGGCAATTCAATCAGGTGCGGGAAGTGCAGGGTGATTACGTGCTCGAGTAGTGCTCGTGTCGCCTCGGGCCCCTCGTGATGGGTGGAAAATTCGAAATGGCCAAAACGAATATGGCTGCGGGCCACCCGCATGAGGGCGGCGGCGGTTTCGATGGACTCCCGGCGAATCGGGTCTCGGGCGCTGATCATGAACAAGGCTCGGGTAGTGGGAATGCCCAGCCCGTGCATGGCTTCGGAACACAGGTATTCCCGAATGGTCGAGCGCAGCACCGCGCGGCCGTCGCCGAAGCGGGAGTAGGGCGTAGTGCCGGCGCCTTTCAGGTGCCAGTCCCAGCGGGTGCCATCCGGTGCCACGGTTTCCCACAGCAGCAGCCCGCGGCCATCGCCCAGTTCCGGGTTGTACATACCAAACTGGTGGCCGGTGTATTTCATAGCCGCCGGGTCCATGCCTTCCAGTAATTCTGCACCGGCGCCGACTGCCGTCCATTCGTTTTCGTTACGGGTGTGAAAACCCATTTGCTGTGCCAGTTTATGGTTGAAGCACACCATTTTTGCGCCGCTCAGCGGTGCGGGCTGCACGCGGGTATAGAAACTTTCCGGCAGTTCCAGATAGCGATGTTCAATTTGGAATCCGTTGCTCTGCATAAACGGCCTATACTTCAGGTAAATAAGTGGTACGAATTCTGCTCAGCTTACTGAAAAACCCTGACTGCAGGTTGCTATGTCTGATCGAGAGTCTGATCGTGAATTACAGAAAACCATCAAAGCGTTGATTGCCCGGGAAGGCCTGCCTTCCGCCTACGAGGTAACGGTAACAAACACCATCATGCCGTTGCTTAAGCATATTCTTTCCCTCCGTGAGCAAAAAGGGCGACCGGTGATCGCCGGCATCCATGGCGCTCAGGGTACTGGAAAGTCCACTCTCACTCTGTTTCTCCGTGAACTGCTACAGACCCACTGGCAATGCCCCACCGCGAGCCTGTCGCTGGATGATCTCTACCTTACCAGAGCTGAACGGCTGGCACTGTCCCGGACCATTCACCCCTTGCTGAAAACCCGTGGGGTGCCGGGCACTCATGATCTGGCCCTTGGCCATCAGGTACTGGATCAGCTGCTGGCGGCTGGCTCCGGCGATGCTACGCCTATACCTGCCTTCGACAAAGCTCTGGACGACCGGGTTCCCGAACCCCGATGGCCGGTTTTTGAGGGCCCTGTGCAGGTTATTCTGCTGGAGGGCTGGTGCCTTGGCGCAACGCCCCAAAGTGAGGAAGACCTGGCCCGGCCGGTGAACCGTCTGGAGGCCGAAGAAGATGCCGACGGGCAGTGGCGCGGTTACGTGAACGACTGCCTTGAGAGCAGCTATCACGAGTTTTTCGAGCGGTTGGATACTCTGGTGATGCTCAGGGCGCCTTCAATGGATTGTGTTCTGGAATGGCGCAGACTCCAGGAACACAAACTGGCACAGCGACACAAAAATGCCTCAAAGGAGTGCGTTGAAGATGGCGGCGCCCAATCTCTGCGCATTATGAGCGACACTGAGGTGCAACGATTCATCATGCATTACCAGCGCGTGACCGAGCATTGTCTGCGGACATTGCCGAATAAGGCTGATGTATTGATTCCCGTGGGCGCAGACCACTTTATGGAGACACCGGTATGGAACGACCGAATCTGATTGTGTTTACCGACCTGGACGG
>Ga0209300_1000729_pt1 | contig 14962 bp, 15 predicted proteins | sample Shrwel_input2_RT_FD_187535 | JGI IMG/M metagenome (GOLD analysis project Ga0209300, IMG submission 187535) | Subsurface microbial communities from deep shales in Ohio, USA - Utica-3 well 1 S input2 RT (SPAdes) (version 2) ... | reverse complement strand
CCACCTCGATCTTGCCGGTACCGATCAGGTAGTCGGTGAAGCCCTTGCCCAGACGTTCCTCGAGCACATCGTAGACCGGGCGGAAGTAGGGTCGGAACTTGTCCTCGACCTCCCCGGGCAGGTAGCCGATGTCCTCGGTCTCCACCATGGGGCGTGCCACGTAGATCTTGTCCACGGCCCGATCGAGCAGGGCCTCGCAGGCCAGAGCGGTGGCGATGTACGTCTTGCCGGTGCCTGCCGGTCCCAGGCCGAAGGTCACGTCACTCGACTGGATCGCCAGCATGTAATGGCCCTGGGCCTCACTGCGGGCCTCGAGCGGCTCTTGGGAGCGCTTCTGCCGGCCCTGAGCCAGGAAGTGACCCACATCCTCGCTGACCTGTTCGGCAAGGCCTGGACGGCCTCCCTGGGCCTGTCTCGTCGCCTTGCGTTGCTTCTGTGATTGCTTGCGGGCCATAGGCAGTTCCTGTGTGGGACAAGAGAAAAGGGCCCGAAGGCCCTTGGTTGTTACTGGTTCGGTGCCGTGGCGGCGTCTACCCGGGCGTAGAGATGGCCGGTGGGTCGTCCGTCCTGACGCTGGCTCACGCCGTCCTTGAGCGCCTGCACCAGCTGGTCATCCAGCCGGTTGTCGGTTCGCTTGGCGATCCACGAGGCCAGGATCACGGTCATGTTGATCAGCACCTTCTCGCTCAGCAGAGCAGTGAGCAGTCGGGTCAGTACGCTGATGGCCAGGGGAATGAAGTTCATGGGCGATCCTCTTCTGTTGTTGCATTATTGCAATATCGACAGACCATAGGGGAAATCACGTTCTCGCCGCCGAACAGCGTGCCCCACAGGCTCATAGCACACCTCCCGGGGCACCCAGCAGCGTGCCCCCTAGTGACAGGACGAAGCAGACCACGGCCGGTAGGCCGATGTCCCACAGCGAGTCAGCGGACCAGCCGCCGGTCAGCCCGGCATGCCACGCCATACGCGGTCGATGTTGGCCATATCGCCATCCCATGGCGCGCAGCAGCTTGTACTCGTGCTGGGCGATCTCTCGACCCAGGAACACGGCAAGGATGATGCAGGCGCTGGCCCAGGGGCCGAATACCGCCCATAGCGGAATCTGGACCATCACCGCGATCACGGTGTGCTCCAGGGCGGTTTGCAGGATCGTTGATCTCATATCACGCCCCCGCCATCACGCCGAAGCGCTCGGGCGGCTGGCTCTCGCTCACCGTCCCATCCCCGTTGTCGATGGTCGTCACCGGGCGCGGGTACACCCGGTCGTAGATCGCCCGTTTGTCAGGGTCAGCGAACACCTGGCCATAGACCGCATCAGCCGTGCCCCGCCCGGCGTACTCCGCCTCGCCGAGAATCTGCACCCCGGGCATACTGCGCCATTGATCCGCCTCGTGCTGACGGAATCGGGCGTAGACGAGCAGCTCATCGCCATTGACGACCGACGGCGTGCGGGCGAATCCCGTCACGACGGGCGGCTGGGCGATCTCGCCCGACTCGTCGCGGACCAGCATGTCTGGGTAGTTGGCGTCGAGATGAGCGACGAGCGTCGAGTAGCTGGGGACGTAAAGGATTGCGTCGATCATGATGTTAGGGCCTCTAGTTCGGCAGCAGACATGGCACCATAAATACTGAAAACAGACATCGTGCCATCCAGAACATTTTTACCCGGGCTTCTTGATCCGACATAGACCCCCTCTATATCACTGCTGCTGATCCCGGTAATAGGAATTGAAACAGCCGGCTGTCCGTTCCCTGATACAAGACATTCGGTATCAGTAAAAGATAACGCTATTTTTGAGGTTTCCCCCGGCGTTACAACAAATCCCGTATTGTTATATCCGCCTCCTATCCCCACCAAGACAACAATCGCCGACAAATCGGCTATCTCTAATCGGATATTGCTGCTGCTTGATGACCAAATATTGGGGCTGATGGCAGTATCTGGCGGCACAAAAAATTCTGCAAAAAATGTGAATCCGCTCGGATTAAACTCACTCCCCAACGTCCGCTGCACATTATCCGCCGCACGGGTTACCGGGGATGTAGTGGTGGGGATGATTGATGATCCATCGCCTTCTTCAACCTGCCAGTGAGCGATGTGTATAGCCTCTCCAGCCAGCGGATTAGCACCATCCTTTTGAGTCACTCGATACTGCACAGACGCATTAGATACGCTCTGATCAGCGACACAGGACACGCGAGCAAATGTCCATCCGTCGGGTAGATTTAATTGCTCATCCAATCTCCAACCACCGCCAGTTGTTGGGTCAAGAGTTCCATCAAAATTAATCACGCCCGCCTGCCAGCCGATCGATTGAAAGTTTTTAAGTATAGGAGAAATGGCAAGGCTATCGGCACCCTTTGCCGATAGCGTCACTGTGTACTTTTTCCCCGCAGTAACTGAAAACGTATTGGGCTCAGCCCCAGAGATGCCATCAGCAACAGCGGTCAGTGTAAACGCTGATTTCCCCTCGATCGGCGACGTTTCCGTGGACACTGTAATATCGCAATTCTGGCGAGTGACGTTAGCATTCGTCATGTCAGTGCTGTACAGCTGGAGATTCGTCGCACTCTCCTCAAGCAACGCCCCCAGCGGCTCGCCGGTGACAGGGTCCCATTGCCGGGCAATCGTGTCGGGCGGAACTTCACGCAGTTTTCCATTGGGGCCAAATACCCATTTGGAAGTCGCTCGAGTTACTGTCAGCAGATCATTTGCTACTGTCGTCTCGGTGCGCTCACCATCATCGAGGGCGTATTTCCCCCGCTTAAATCCCAAATCCAGCGTCGCCGATTCCAGTAGCGCCTGGCGGTCCTTGATTTCCTGCAGGGTCAGGTACTGGGGGTGTGGGTCCGCGGCTGCTTCATGGGCAGCAACAGCTCCACTCACCTCGAACTCACTGGCGTGCTTGCCATCCAGAAGATCAGCGTCGAGACCGGAGCCGGCACCGTCCACGGTCAACAGCTTGGCCAGCACATCAACGGCCGTGTAGCTCGACGCATCCAGTTTGGTCGCCAGCTGGTTGGTGACCGTTGTGGCGTAATCAGCATCGTCTGCCAGGGCTGCCGCCAGTTCGTTGAGCGTATCCAGGGCCCCAGGAGCCCCGCCGATCAGGGCAGCGATCTGCGCATCGGTATAGGTGGCAGCCTCGTCCAACAGCTCACGCAACGACTGTGCGGTCAGACGGGCTTCCAGGCGAGTTCCTGCCGCATGGATCTGTGCCGGGAACTCGTACCCCCGCACTACGGTCAGGTTTAGCTGCCCGTTGGCCCCTGCCGAAACGGCAGTGACCTTGACCACCTCGACATTTTCCCCATACCGGGTGGTGTCACGAAAGAGCGTCAACAGGAAGAAGTCACCCGCCACCAGGCTGGCGGGGATGTTTACAGCCTGCGATACCGTGAGCAGTGTGTCTCCCGTGGAGACGGAATTTGCCAGTACCCCACGGGCGTTGTTGATAAACAGTTGTGCCATGGATCAGGTCTCCACAATGATCAGCATGAAATCGACTTCCTTGATACGGCTCTGGGTGTACACCAGGGCACTGAACTTGTAGCTCTGGCCTGAGGTGCCGCCCTTAATCCACAACTTGACCCGGTCTGGTTCGATGCCGGTCTGGGTCAGCTCGATGCCATCGGGGACCTGCACGTCGACAGAGACCACTTCGTCATCAGGAGCCATCCACTCATCAAGCAGCAGGTCATAATCCAGGTGATCCCTGGGTTGCTTGGTCCAGGTCTTCATACGCGGTACTCCCGTGAATCAGCAGGCAATAGCAGAGAGCGATCCAGGTAAGGAACAAAGAGGGTGCGGGTCTCCGGTGCCGGTTCACCGGCATTGATCTTGAAGACGTTGCGCGAGGCTCCGCCCTCGGAACGGGCAGGCTCGAGATGGTCTACGGGGGTCCAGCGCAAGAGTCGCGCGCCGGTCATGCCGGCCTTGTTGGCCCAGGTCAGCTGCAGCGTGCCTGCCCCCAGCAAGCCTTCTGCCACGAAGGCAACCGTTGCGTTGCGCCCTACTCCGACTGTGCCTGCGGTACCCAGGGCCGGGTATGCCGTGGTACGTCGGGTTACCTGGTTAAGGGCAGGTTGTAGTACCGCCTGTGAGAGCACCCGCTGGCCCTGCATGCGGCGGGTGACTTCCGCAGCCTCACCCATCGTGGCACCGACAGAAATGCTGGCGTCGCCGGCCACATAGGCTTGCTTGTAGGCTGTGTCAGTGGCCAAGGCCTCGGCGTAGGTATTACCCGCCCCGGCCACCCAACTCAGAATGCGCGGATTCTCTCCCAGGGAGTCGGCAACCCCGGTGGCATCCCCTTCTGCCATGACCGCGGTCCAGTGCCAGGGCGTGCCCTGGCTGGCCCCGGAGGCTTGGGCCTGGCCCACTACCTTGCGCAGCACCGTGGGCTCAAACATCAACGCGGCCCCTTGGGCCGGAAGAGTCCCACGCACCCATACCGTGTGGGTCACAATGGCTTCCAGGGGATCGGTCAGGCTAGCTCCGTCCCCTTCGGCCCTGCCCCGCATGGCCCGGGCGATCAGTTGGGTGACGGTCAGATTGGCCTCGGCTGGCAGGCGTACCCCCATAACCACCGGCCAACGTACGGCTTCCGTGGCTGGGATCTCGCTGGCGCCTTCTGCGGATCCCTGGGCATAGGCCCAGCGAATGCCGGATGCCTTGATGACATCCGGGGACCCAACTAAACGGGCTTCACCCAACACCTGACCTTGCGTGCTGTGCTGCTGATCACTGGCCCCTGTTGAATGGGCCTCGGAGACGCAGGCCAGTCCACAGGCATCCCGCGCAATCAATACCCTGTCTGCGGACAGGGTTCCCGTTGCCGTGGCATAGGTAATGCTGAATGCCAGGATCGTGTTGGGTGTGCCTCGGCTCGACGCACGGCCGATCGCCGTTCCTTTCTGGTATTGCTGGTTAACGTGAAGCCGGCTTACCCGGCCTTCACGGGCATGGCTGATCGCCCTTGACCGCAGAACACGCGAAGACATCCAGCGTGTCAGGTCATAGGCCAGTGGTGTCAGGGACACCTGGCCCGAAGCAGGCGCACAGGAACCCATTACCAGCCGGGTAGCCAGGGTGGTGGTGGTCAGCGTGGTATCGGCCTCGGCCGGCAGATAGGCGTCCTGCCAACTGCCACCGTTGAGCAGTGCCCCGTTGAGCGTACCGTCGTCGGGCCGTACACCCGTTTCCATGCGAGCCCGACGCAATGGCTCAAAGGCCGCTGCATTGGCTTCACCCAGCAGACCAACAGGAGCCACGAAAGCCTGGCGAGTAGCTGTGATACCCGTGGTGGCACTCGCTCCTATCAAGGCCGGAACTACCCCGGTCACCCGCCAGGCTTTCGTGGCCGGTACCTGAGCTGTGGCGGATGCCTCCTCCGATGTCATATAGGCCAGACGACAGCCCCTACCTTGGGAATCTGCTCGGCCCTCGGCACGTCCAGTGACTCGGGCGATGCGTGTCGGTTCTTGACCTCGTGACGTGGCATTGACCTGAGCCGCTTCACCCTCAATGAAGGTGAAGCGGATGGACGTGTTTAGGGCGTACCCATTAAGCAGGACGGCAGTCGTCATCTAGCGACCCTTAGCGCAGTACGACTTCGATGCCGCCTACGTCAATGGAGAGCACGTCATTGATCTCCAGGGTCTTGGCCACGGTGAACGGGGCGTGATACAGCATGTTGCCCCCGGTCAGGGAGTCGAAGATGGCGTAGTGGCTGATCGTCACCGAACCATCTGCAATCGGAGGGAACTGGATCAGCTTGGCGTTCGAGGACATGGTGCCGTCCGCACTAGCCACGGGAGAGGACCAGCCGGAGTCGATGGTGCCGCCCTTGGCCGCGTCCTGACGCAGGTAGCCCGAGTCGGCCACCTCGTTGCCAGTGGCCGCATCCGTGGGATCGGTGGTGAACAGCGCGATGTAGATGGTTGAGGGCGTCGGCAGCGAGCTGCCACGCAGGGTGTGTTCGAGGATGCCGGATTCCAGGTAATCGGAGAATGCAGACATAGGGCGCCTCCAAGGCAGCGGTTACAAAAGCAGGGAATGCAACATTGCAACATTGCAATAATGGCGATTGTATCCGCTTTGCCAGGGGGGCAGCCGAAAAAGTTTGGGGGCCTTACGGACCCCCCATCCCTCGTCTACTCCAGCAGCTTGACCAGCTGGGCCTTGGCCCGTTCGAGCAGCACGACCAGGGCTTCCTTGTCGGCGTGCTCGATGAAGAGTTGAACCTTGCCGTCCTTGCCCTTGCCGGCCACCTGGCCGAGCAGCTGCAGGTTGGCGCTGCGGCGGTTGAACTGGGTTGCGGCCGACTGGCGGGCATCGGCGGCGACGAGCTGGGTATCGCCGTCAATGATGTCGTCGAGGGTCTGGGATATGCCGAATACGGTTTCGCAAAACGCCACGGCATGGGCGTTCTGAGCGAGAACTTGCGTCAGGAATTGACACTGGGCGTTGTCTGGGTCGCGCATGGCGCACCTCACGGTGGGCGGATGGGTAGATGGTATCAGGGCTGGGTGGTGTCGATGATCGGCGCTAACGCTTTTGATTCAATCCGGAGTAGCGTTACAGCGAATCGGCAAAAGCCCGTGCGATCTGATGCATCTCGCGCGCGTTGCTCGCTGCACGGATCTTTGCCTTCGCCCCGGCGCGGGCGACCTCGATCTTACGCATGCGTTGACGCCACGATTCGTCGGCTGACAGCACGCTTTCAATCTGCTCTTGCCGGGTAATCCCCCTTGCCTTGGCTTCGTCGTCCAGCAATGGCGTGGTGTTATCGGGATTCCGTGCCTCGGTCAGCTTATCGCTGTACATGGCTGCCCGCCCAGCACTGATACGCTGCGCATCCTCTGCCGCCGAATCGACCATCGAAAGGTAGGTATCGCACGCGTCAGCGGTGCTCTTGTATCGGGAAACACTCAGTTTAGCCATTGATCGTCACCTCGACCGTGCAGGAAAGGAATGACACCAGGCCGCGAATCTGGATGCGATAGGTGCCAGGCACGTCAAATACAATCTCCAGCGGGTCATCGTCGGTCGTGATGGATGCCCCCTCGACCTCCACGATCGCTCCCGCCGGCAATGCGGGGAAGGTGACGGCCAACCCCGCGATGGTATGTCGCACATCAAAAGGGGTTTTCTCCACCGCCTTGCCGCCGGTAATATAGTGGGTCGTATCGAGCACGTCCGGCGACACTTCGAGGTAACGTCCACCCTGTATTGCGGCCACTGTCTCGCTCCCTCGGAGTATCGAGGCAATAGCGCCAGACGACTCGTCAAAGAAGGCAAACACCTTGTTCATAGGCTATCTCCGGGTTGCTATCGCATACAGGCTACGTATTGACGCAAAGCCTCTATCATTATATGAAAGCCTTAGCTGAAACCTTATATTGTTGTTTCCCCAGGATGCTGGTAAATCCCAGCTATAGGAATATGCCCCTGATACTGAGGCCCTCGATGATGAGTTTCTATTCCTATCACTATCGGCTGCTACAGTGCCGATGTCTAAGTTACCCCTATAACTAAGAAACCTACCATACAACACTATACTTGCAGACGTGTTACCATGATTGTAAGAGCTATAATACTCTGCATCGACGGTAACCGATGCAGTTATATGCAGAGGCGCGCCCATAGGATTCATAGTTAGCGAAGCCACTGTTGTCCATGAATCATTCAATTGGATCGAATCTGCTGCAAAATAAGAGGCCGGAATCGTCACCGCCTGCCCCTTGATCTGCAACGTATCCACGTAGGCATCGCCCGTGTATATCTTGTTTCCATCGATCAGAGTCGAGCCGGGACGTACCCACCCCGATGCCGTATAGCCATGGCCCGCGCCTTGCCGGACGACCTCCGCGCTCTCCCCTGCCACCCGTGACGTATCATAGGCGGTATTCGACGCAGTCCTGTCGGCATTGGTTGGCGGCTTCGATCCAGAGAGCTCGCTGTAGGCCAGCGAATCCTTCGAGGCCAGACGGCCCGCACCCGAGACGTTCCTGAACTCGACCTGACCATTGAACACGCCCTGATTGAACTCGACATTGCCGTCGGGGTGAATGATCCACCCATACGCACCGGAGCTGTAGTTGTTGGATTGAGCGATGCCGGTGAAGGTCGCAGCCTCCGCGACGGACAGGTTATCCACGTCGATGGCATCGGCCCGGATCTTGCCGGCCACGGTCGTCAGCGGCGCCCCATTGGGCTGGGTGATCTTGCCAATGGTAATGGGGCCCAGCTGCCCTTCCTGGATCGTGCCATCCCGGATCATCGCTGAGTCGATGTAGGTGTTTCCGTCAGCGATAATGAAGGGCTTGCGCTTCGCGGAGTTGGTTCTGCCGATCCAGAAGCGATCCACGTCGAAGCCTGCTTCAACCGAGGTGCCGTCGTTGTAGACCCCGAACCCGCCAATCAAGCCATTGGCCTGCACCTTGGCCGTATACAGCGCACCCAGGCTGGTCAGGTCCCCGTCGATGCGCTCGACCGTGGCATCCATGGTGGTCTGCACGGCCGCGACATCGTCACCGATACTGGTACTGACCGTGTCGATCTTGTCGGCCAATGCCTTGTCGGCACTCACGCGGGCATTGGCTTCTGTCTGTACTGCCGCGGTGATCGCCGGTAAGTCCTCTTCCGTGGTGGCAGGCTGAATGTTCAGCATGTCCACCATGACCCCATTCCCGGCGTTGCTGGTGTCCCCCCAGATGCCGACATAGTCGCCCCCTTTGCTCGAAGCCTGGGGCACGTCATAAAGGAAATCGAACTGGGTCCAGTCACTCTTTACCGGGAAGCGGTGCCAGCCGCTGTTGCCCACGTCAGCCGTCGAGTAGGCCACCGCAAATTCGCTGGCGCGGTAGGCCAGTGGAGCCTTGGCATAGCCGGTTACTCGTACGCGCTTGCCCGCGAAGTTCATGGCGATGCTTTCGGAGACCTTGGCGTACACCCCTCCCGTGCTACCGGAAGCCTTGGGCGCCTCACTGCCCTTGTAGCGGATAATGCCGGCCTGGCCGCCAGAGTAGCTGGAGGTCTCTGCCAGCAGCGTGGCGGCGGGACTGCCCGCCTTCCAGCGATCGAAATCGGCCCCTGGTTCGAACCCGGAGGACCAGATCGGAGCGGAGTTGAGGCGGGCCGTCAGGCTCTGGACCGCACTGCTCAATGCACTGGTTTCGCTGGCACGGGTCTCGGTTTCCTCGTTGATCCCAGCCATGGCGTCATCAACGCGGGAGCTCAGACTGTTGATATTCTTGGTGATTGCCTGATCGGCCGTAACCCGGGCGGTCTTCTCGTCAAGAAACCCGGCCACGACCTTGTCATTCAGGTTGGTGATCGCGGCATTGGTGGTCCGAGCATAGGCTTCATCCTCTGCTATCCGGGTCTTGCGTTCTTCCACCAGATCCGCCGTCAGGGTATTCAGGGCATTCGTGGTCTTGGCGGAAAGCTGAGTGATGTCCTCGGCCAGGGCAGCGGTTTCATCCGCCCGAACGGTTTGTTCCGTGCGTAAGGCGGCACCATTGGCGTCGGCAGTCGTCGCGATGGTGTTGATCTTGCTGACAATGGCACTGTTGGCATCACTACGTTGACGGACTTCCTGTGAAAGCAGTGTCCGTGTTTCGTCTCCCTTTGCCTGAACGGCATCAATGACATCTTGCAGGGTACCGATACTTTCCAGGCGTGCCTGAATCTCACTTTCCAGATCACGGTTAAGATCCCCCACCCGCTCGATGGGCTCCTTCAACGACTGAGCCAGATGCCCTGCATCAATCTTCCCTGTCAGTTCCTCGATGATCTGCGCGATGGGTTGTAGCGGGGCGGCATCAGCAGGCCCTATGCGCGGCCCTACCGTGCCGTGAACCGAGATGATCTCGATCCAGTAGTAGTAGGTGGTATAGTCACCCGCCCGTGCCTGGTCGAAATACGAGCTACCACCCACTACAGCAAGTAGGGGCGGGTCAGCATCCGCCCCGGACGTGCTGCGATAAACCCGCGTATGGGCAACCGCAGCCGGGTTTACACCAGGAAAGGTCCATACCACGTTAACCCCACCAAAGACCGGGAACGCCCGCAGGACCACGTTGTTGTCTGGATCACCGGGCTTGGGTCCGGACCAGCCTCCCGTGCCACAGACGATTTCGCTCATTCGAGCCTCCTGCAATATTGCAATATTGCAGGCATTCTACCTAGCCCACCGCTTCAACGAGGAACTTTTATGAACGTGGATTATATCGACCATATGGGCAGCGACGATCGTGTTGTGGACGCCGCCCGAGTGTCCTTCTCGAAGGCCGCTGCACACTACACCCCCGAGCAGAACCATAAGCTGATCGGCTATCTGGCTCGCCATGGCCACTTCACCCCATTCACGCACCCCCAGATCACCCTGCGCGAGACGGTACCGATTTTCGTGGCTCGGCAGCGCTTCAAGCATGTCGTGGGCTTCACCTATAACGAGGTGAGTCGGCGCTATGTCGATGATGAGCCAGAGTTCTTTCGTCCGGAATATTGGCGAGCACGCCCCGAAGGCAGCATGAAGCAAGGCAGCGGGCCTGCCATTGGCCTGCAGGCCAGCGTCGACTGGGACTATTCCCAGGCAGTGAGCGCAGCCATCAACGCTTATAACGCACTCCTGGAAAGGGGAGTGGCGCCCGAACAGGCCCGTATGGTGCTGCCCCAGTCTATGTACACCAGCTATTACGTGACGGGCTCTCTGGCCGCCTGGGCACGGGCCTACAAGCAGCGCAGCGATGCCCACGCCCAGCAGGAGATCCAGGATCTGGCCCGCCAGTGGAATACCATCATCGAACCGCTGTTCCCCGTGAGCTGGGCAGCCCTGACCGCCTGATCTGTTGTTGCAATATTGCAATCCAATTTGCCGTCCTTGGAAGGAGCCGCTTACGCTTGGCTCCTTCCACGAGCCAGTTGTCCTGCCGATCCAGGCGCTGGCTCTTTGTGTCTCTGCCCCATAGGAGAATGAATGAAAGCCCGAATCATGACGCCGAGCGAGGCCTACCTGGTGGACTACCCCCAGGCCATCGCCACGGCACAACGGCAGTTCCAGACGCTCTGGAGCGCCGAAGAGCCGGGGGTCGAGAAAGATGAGAATGACCTGCGAAGCGAGCTGACCCAGGGTGAGCTCAATGGAGTGACCACGGTACTCAAGCTGTTCACCCAGTACGAGCTGGAGATCGGCGAGGAGTTCTGGACCGGCAAGTTCAAGCGCCTGTTCCCGCGTCACGACATGCGCCGTGCCGCCGTGGCCTGCGGGTTCGTCGAACTCTTCTCCCATGCCCCCTTCTATGACCTGGTCAACAAGACCCTCAACCTGGCCACCGCCGAGTTCTACAACGCCTGGCGCGAGGACCCGGTACTCACCGAGCGCATGGCCTTCGTCGAGAGCCACCTCAAGACCGACGACCCCTACCTGTGCCTGGCGGCCTTCTCGTTCCTCGAAGGCGTGGTGTTGTACAGCTCGTTTGCCTATCTCAAGTCCTTCAACATGAACGGCTTCGGGCTGATCCCGCATATCGCTGCGGGGATCGACGCCAGCTGCAAGGAGGAGAACAGCCACTTCGAGTTCAGTTCCTGGACCTATCGCCAGCTGATGCTCGAGGAGACCCAACTGGGGCTGATCGACGACGCGCGCAAGGCCGAGCTGGCCGAGGTCTGTCGCCAGATCGCCGAGACCGTCTATGCGCACGAGCGCCTGATCGTCGCCAAGGTCTTCGAGCAGGGGGGCATCCGTACCATCACCCAGGACGCCCTGCTGGCCTTCGTGCGCAACCGCATCGACGTGGTGCTCACCGCGCTCAACTGCGAGCCGCTGTTCGCCGAGCCGGAGGGTGAGATCTCACGCTGGTTCTATGACGCCCTGTCGCTCTACAAGAGCGCCGACTTCTTCGCCAATTCCCAGATCCAGTACGTGCGGACCTGGAACCGTGCGGACCTCCGGTTCGACCCCGACCCGGACGGCCCCGCGGCCAACATGATGGCAATACTGCAAGGAGATGCCTGATGGCCAAGTCCTATGAAGCGCTGAGCCAGGAAAGAAAGGCCGGCCAGGCCAAGGGGCACTTCCCCGACTGGTACACTACCCCCGCCTACCAGATGTTCCAGGCCAAGTATGCCGTCGCGGGCGAGGCCGGTCTCAAGGGCCGCCATGAGACCATCGCCGAGACCCTGGCTGCCCACATGCCCGACCCCGCCTACTGGGCCGAGCGGTTCTTCGAGGTGATGTGGAAGGGTTGGCTCAGCCCCTCGTCCCCGATCCTCGCCAACGTCGGTACCCGCCGTGGTCTGCCGGTATCCTGTTCGGGCCAGACGATCGGCGACAACGTCGACAGCTTCTACGCCAACCTGCGCGAGAGCGCCCTGCTCTCCAAGTACGGCTTCGGCTGCAGTGCCGACTTCAGCCGGGTCCGTCCCCGCGGCACCCCGATCAGTGTCGGTGGCAAGGCCAGCGGGGCTGTCCCGGTCATCCAGGACTTCGCCACCATGGCCTCGAAGATCAGCCAGGGTAGCCAGCGCCGCGGCAGCGTGGCCTGCTACCTGCCGCTGGATCATGGCGACTTCTGGGAGCTGGTCGAACTGCTCGAGGCCGAACCCGATGGCCTGAACATCGGCTGGATCGTCAGCGATGCCGTGATCGAGGGCCTCAAGGCCGGTGATCCCGACCTCAACGCCCGCTTCGCCAAGCTGCTCTACACCAAGCTGGTCACTGGCCGCGGCTACGTCTTCAAGATCGACGAGGCCAACCGGCACCGCCCGGCGATGTACAAGGACCTGGGGCTGGACATCAAGGCCACCAACCTGTGCTGCATGACCGCGGACCAACGTGTCGTCACGGAGCGTGGCATCAAGACGGTCGGGGAGCTGTATGCCGAGGGAGGCGACAATCTGGTCATGGGCCTGGAAGGTCCCAGCAAGGCGGGGCCGATGCTGCTGCCGCGCCCGGACGCCCCCATCGTCCAGATCGAGACCGCGGAAGGGTACCGCCACAAGGTGACCCCGGATCACCGCGTCTGGAAGAAAGGCCATGGCTGGGTGGAAGCCCAGGATCTGGTGCCCGGTGACCAGCTGTTGATCCAGCAGGGCCAGGGCCTGTTCGGCAAGGCCCACCACCCCGAGCTGGCCACCCTCGCGGGGCTGGTTGCGGGCGATGGAACCTTCACCGACACCTCGGTGTGCATTGACTTGTGGGCACCCAAGACCTCCTGCTACGCCACGGAGATCGAGGGCGCCATCTCCGAACTGCTCCACCAGAACCAGGAGCTCAACACCACATCCACCAACACCCCGGCCTTCCGGGAAGTGGGGGAAGGCAAGCTGCGGCTCTCCAGTGCGCCTTTGGCTCGTCTACTGGCAAGCAAAGGCTTCACCAAGGAGACCAAGCTGGAAGTCCCGGAGTTCGTCTGGCAAGGCACTCAACCCACCGTCGAAGGCTACCTGCGGGGCCTCTATCTCACCGACGGTCATCTGCAGTCCGTCAAGCAGACCTGCAGCATGGTGCTGTCCTCGGTCAGCAAGGCGTTCCTGCAGGACATTCAAGTGCTGTGGGCCAACCTCGGGGTCAAGTCGGCCATCTATCGGCTGGGTCAAGGAGGTGAGCAGGATTTCGGCAAGGGCGGTACCTACCAGACCCAACCTACCTGGCGCCTGCAGATCAACTCGATCCAAGGCTGCAAGATTGCCCAGCGTGTCACCCGTCTGGGGGATTTCCGCGACGGTGAAACGGCAGATAACTTCCGGGATCGTCTGACTCGCAAGGGCTACCGCCAGAAGTTCTATGCCACCTTCACTGGACTCACCCAACTGCCCAACGAAGATGCCTACTGCCTGCAGGTGGATAGTGATACCCACGCCTGGACGGTGAACGGGATGATCACCCACAACACGGAGATCATGCTGCACAGTTCCGACGCGTATACCTACACCTGTGTGCTGGCCTCGATGAACTTCGCCAAGTGGCACGAGTGGAAGGATACCAACGCGGTATTCGTGGCCACCGTGTTCCTCGACTGCGTGGTCACCGAGTTCCTGCAGCTGGCCTGGGCGATCCCGGGACTCGAGAAGGCCGTGGCCTTCACCGAGAAGGGCCGAGCGATCGGTCTGGGCGGCATGGGCCTGTCCACGCTGTTCCAGCAGGACCGTATCCCGTATGAGTCGATGGAGGCCCACCTGCTGAACCAGACGATCTACAAGCACCTGCATGACGAAACCCTCAGGGCCTCGCGGTGGCTGGCCGAGACCATGGGCGAGCCGGACTGGTGCAAGGGCTACGGGGTACGCAACACCCACCGCACCGCCCAGGCGCCCACCAAGTCCACCTCCCAGCTGATGGGCGGGGTCACCGAAGCGACCTTCCCGGACCCGGGCATGGTCTTCGAGGCAGGCTCCGCGGCCGGAGGCATCAAGCGCATCAATGCCGCGTTCCACGCGCTGATGCAGGAGAAGGGGGTCTATACCCCCGAGACGCTTGCCGACATCACCCGGCATATCGGCAGCGTCCAGCATGTGGACTGGCTCGATGACCACGAGAAGGCCGTGTTCCGTACCGCCTTCGAGATCGACCAGGAAGCCATCCTGCGCATGGCCAGCGCCCGCCAGCAGTACCTGTGCCAGGGACAGAGCCTCAACTTCTACGTCAGCGAGGACGGCGACGAGAGTCGAATCTCACGCCTGCACTCCAAGGCGCTGCTCGATCCCAACATCCTCAGCCTCTACTACGTCTACTCACGCAGTGGCGTCACCATCAACAGCGAATGCGAAGCCTGTGCGGCGTAAGGAGGTATTGCAATAATGCAACAATGCAAGAGTATCGGCTGTGCCCAGACCGCCCTCGGGCGGTCGGACTTCTGCGAGCGCTGTCTGGTCGAGATGGAGATCTTCACCCTGGGCGTCCAGGCCCTCGGCGGTCCGACAGAGCCACAACAGATGCGCTCCGCGCATGTA
>Ga0209300_1000728_pt1 | contig 14962 bp, 17 predicted proteins | sample Shrwel_input2_RT_FD_187535 | JGI IMG/M metagenome (GOLD analysis project Ga0209300, IMG submission 187535) | Subsurface microbial communities from deep shales in Ohio, USA - Utica-3 well 1 S input2 RT (SPAdes) (version 2) ... | reverse complement strand
CTCGTACCAGCTCGTCCAGTCCTCAGGGTAGTGGAAGGGAGGCGCGCCTGGTAATTTGGGGTCTTGTCTATAGCCCTTTTGGTATTCTTCGATACTCGTTAAATCCAGCCGTTGTGCGGCCTTGCTCGCTTCGGCGTACGTGGCGTATCGTTCAGGCCTCTCGATCCCTAAAAATTCGGGCCAGCTTACCCAGTCTATCTTATATTCTCTATTAGGATTACAAGGCAGCTTGGGATCCCGCTGATAGTTCTTTTTGTATTCGTAAAAAGTCGAAAGCCCCAGCCGCTGTGCGGCCTCACTGGCTTCAGTGTATGTCGTGTATCGCTCAGCCGGACGCTCTGTACCCAAAAAATCGTATGTATCCACCCAGGTTTCTGAGTAGAATTCGCTAGGCGACGAAGGTAATTTGGGATCTTGCTGATAGCCCTTAAAATACTCTGCCATTTTCCTGAAACCCAGTCGCTGTGCGGCCTTACGGGCTTCGGATAAGGTGGCGTACCTTTCAATCCGTTCGGTGCCGAGAAAATCCGACCAGTCTACCCATTCTTCTGGATATGCCTTGCCAGGGTTACGTGGCAGCCTAGGGTCTGCCTTATAGTACCGGTCGTATTCTGTATAAGAAGTAAACCCTAGTCGTTGTGCAGCCGCACCGGCTTCGGCGAGCGTAGCGTATTTCTCAGGCGGACGTTCTGTGCCGAGGAATTCGTGCCAGTCCACCCAATCTTTTGAGTAGACCTGATTGGGACTGGATGGGAGCCTTGGATCTTGGGTATAGGCCCTTTTGTAATGGGTTTTTCCCGAGAACCTCAGTCTCTGGGCTGCTGCTTGAGCCTCTTTGTAGGCGCCATATCGCTCCGACGGACGTTCTTTGCCGAGGAAATCGTAGGTGTCCACCCAGTCATCTGAGTAGACGGTGTGAGGCGACGCAGGCAATTTAGGATCTTGCTTATAGCCCTTGTTATACTCCGACATTGTCCTGAAACCCAACCGCTGTGCGGCCGCCCGGGCTTCAGCATAAGTGAGATAACTTTCAGCCCGTCGTTCGGTGCCGAGAAAAGCGTACCAATCCTCCCATTCCTCCGTGTAAAACTTATCCGGGTTAGCGGGCAAACGCTCGTCTTCCGAATACTTCCGACTATATTGTTTAAAAGACGCAACACCTAGCTCTTGTGCGGCTGACTTGGCTTCGGCATAGGTGGTGTATTTAATCGTCATGGGCGAGTCCTTTTGTCAGCACAGAAACCGGACGCTGTTCGGGTGAGAGCCTTTTCAAGTGCGCTCGCATCTGTTTATCGGTCAGCTCGGTGTACACCTGCTGGCTTTCCATCGATTTATGATGCAGAGCATTTTTTATGATCAGGGGCTTGGACTTGGCATCAGACAGCGCCTGCCCGTAAGAGTGACGGTGTGCATGGGCCGTTGTTCCATCTTCTTTTGAAAATGGCAGGCCGATTCGTTCTACTGCTCTTTTGAGAGACTGGTTGTAGCCTTTAATTGAGTGAGGAGCCCCGGAGCGGGTTGTAAACGCAAACGGATGCATTCCTTCATCCGGATATCGCTGATACGTCAAGTACAACCGCCACAACTCATTGAAGGTTTCGCCCGCAGATTGTGGAAACCACCAAACCAAAAAGTAGTGAAGATCTTCATTGTCCTCCTTCGGATCTTTCCATCCTGCATGGAGGGTGTGGGATTTTGGATACTCAAATCGAGGTTTTAGTCCGAATCGCTTAAGCAGCTCTTCGCGCCTGCTTGGGCTGTTCTGAGCTATTTTTCCTTTCTCGGGATGAAAAACTTTGACGAGTGCCGTTCCATCCTCCCAGGGTATGACATCCTCTACCCACAAGTGGAAACACTCACTAAGCCGAAGGCCCCCATAGTGCATCAGCATTGTGATGAGCACATTTTTTAAGTCGAGCCGCTCATGGACCCTATCGCTGGTCTCAAAGCCGTAGCGAACAAATCCGTCCCAAAGCAGATCATCAATTCGTCCCTCCGGAAAACTTTTCTTACTTTCGGTGCCTTTTGAGCGAGAAACCTTCCGGGGCATGACTTGTCGATAGTAAGACGGCTCCGGCTTGTTCCCCCAAAGATGGGCTAGAAAGGCACGGCGCTTCTTCTGATAGTGTGCTGCTAAGGCTATCCATTCTTCGTACCGAGTTGGCTTTACGGTTGGGTTTATCTGGACTCTTTTTTCTTCGTGCTGTTTAGCAAGCCAGTCTGTGTAGTGCGTAATAAGATTGATAAGAAAGCCTGCATCGTCATCTTTGCGCGGCTTCCACCGCAGCCAGCTGGGATCTTTGCCGTCCTCACCAATCGTTCCGGTGTACAGACAGTTGGCAAACTCTCTGAAAAGCTCATAAGGCTGGTCAAAAGAGCCTTCATTTTGCACGGTGTAATCAATTAAGAGCCGGACTGCGAATGCACTTCGGTCTTTCCAGCTCCTCGACTTGTTCCGATGGGCAATCAAATAGTCCAGATAACTTCTCAACAGCCCATCTTTCGTCACGATTACCGGAAGACTGACTTGGAGTCCGGTGTTGTCCACCCTTACACTCGCTTCAACACAAACGCTATTCAGCACGTTTTTCTCGTATGATTAGTATTTTGTTTATAGAACTATATTTCCTGCCAGGTTAAAATGGAAGTGGTATTGAGGAATTTTTCAGGACCTTAGGGAGAGGTTTAGTACAGATTTTTCATTCTACTAATGGCACAATCCTTGTAAACCCACAGGGCCTGCCCAATGGGCCAGCAAGACCCGCCAGCAACTGAATGTTGCCTACGAGTGCATTTACTGGTTTACCAATGACCCTCGGGCCTGTCTGGCGGATAACCGGCGCGTGCTGGAGCCGCATACGGAGCGCCACCAAGCGCTGATCGATGCAGGTGGTGCCTCCCCGGGCGAGTTCAGTGACGGTGCGTACCGGCGCCGGGAAGGCAGTTTCTCCCGGCAAACGGAAGGCCGCATCCCGCGTAATTTGCTTCGGATACCGCACAACTGCACTTCCCAGAGTGCCTATAAGGCAATGGCTCGGGACCTGCAACTACCGGAACACGGAGCGCCCTATCCGCTGGCTCTCGCTCTCTTTCTGATTCGCTTTCTCTCCCGTGAGGGGGATCTGGTAGTGGATCAGTTTGGCGGCAGCCTGACGACAGGCGTGGGCTGCGAAGAACTGGGCCGCCCGTGGGTATCGACCGAGTGCATGTGGGAGTATGCCCGGGGTGGTGCTGAGCGGTTCCGGCAGTACAAAGGCTTTGCCCTGAATCCCGATTTCACCAATATTGCAAACATGTTGCGAAAGGAATGTCATTATGAACTTTGGTGAGTTTCCGCGCCTGATTGGGACGTTCGGTTGGCCAAACTAGAAATATCACAAAATAAGGATCAAAAATGAGTCGTTTCCCGGGATTTCCGCTTTACGACGCCGCAAGCCATCTTGAGGAACAAATGGACGCCGATGGCTACCGAGCTGTCATGGAAGCATTGGCAGCCGTGCCTTTGGAGCAGGATGACATTGATCGTGACTACCGGGTGACCTTCACTTACCTGGAGGACTTCACCAGCGTCCCGGGCACCTACAATCGCTTTCGCTCCGAAGTGCAGCGCTTCCTCAACTATCTCTGGTTGGTTGCCGGCCGCACCTTGGATCAGGTGGATTCCGAGGTGGTTGCCAGCTACTTCAAGTTCCTCAAGAATCCGCCAGCCTCGTGGATCGCTCCCAGCATTGCCCACGGGTTCATCGACAAGCAAGGAGAGCGGGTCATTAACCCCAGGTGGCGCCCGTTTACGGACCAGAAATCAAAGGGCACACGATACACGCCAAGCCCTGCGAGCTTGAAGGCTTCGCGCACGGCCTTGTCGTCCTACTTTCGGTTTCTGTTGTTGCGCAAAGTGCTTGCCGAAGATCCGCTGCTGCAGGTACGCCGGCGCGATACCTTGGCTAAATCGAAAGCCTTGATTGAGCACTCCGAAGATTCCGTGCGACGGTACTCCGACTGGCAATGGTCGTTTATTCGGGATGCTCTTGAAAAAGTGGCCAACGAAAACCCAATGTACGAACGGCACCTGTTTGTCGTCATCACGATGAAAACCCTGTTTCTTCGCTTCAGTGAACTTGCGGTTCGGAGCGTGGATGGTGAACTACGGACGCCGCGATTCTCGGATTTTCGCAAGCAGGTCATTCGCGGTGAAGAGGTGTGGACCTACTACGTGTTCGGCAAAGGGGAAAAGGGACGATCCATTACCTGCCCTGATGCATACCTGGACTACCTGAAACGCTGGCGAGCCCATCTTGGTTGTGATACTCCCCTGCCATTGCCCAACGACTCCACGCCCATCCTGTCGTCACGCAAGGGGGGTGGATTGTTCCCCCGCCAGGTGCATCGGATCTGTGAGGAAGCGTTGCTGCTGGCGGCCGACGCCATGGAAGCCGAAGGCTTTTTGGATGAGTCAAAGGAACTTCGGGCTATCAGCGCCGAAACCCATTACTTGCGACACACCGGAGCCAGTCAGGCGATCGATGCCGGAGCCGACATCCGACACATTTCCGAAGAACTTGGGCATGCCAGTGCAGCATTTGCCGAACAGGTGTATGTAAATGCGGACCAGAATCGTCGTCGGGTGGAAGGCCGCGACCGAGCCATTTGATCGCAAGGAGATTTCTGATGACCGACTCTCACATTTATGTGACTTATACAGTGCGCCAGGGCGCCACTGCTGGTCTGCCTCGGTCTACGACGGTTGCCGTCCCGCATGACATACACCCCAAGGACATTCCGGGGTTTGTGATGCGCCAGATTAGGCCCGATCGTGCCCCTGACCCCTCGGACAATTACGCCGGCCAGTCATCTGATGAACTCGTGTTGCTCAACATGGTTAAGCTGGAGGGTTTGAAGTGAGTTTGCATCTGCAATTTATTGGTGCTGGTGGGGCGCACAGCGCCTATGTGCGTAGTGAGCCGACCGTTATTGGCGCCAACCCACTCCCCATTGGTGGCGATGTTGCCACCGAGGCCGTTCCCGACGGCTACACCGGGGCCTGCGCCGTTGTTCCGGCCAGCGACAGTGACAACGTGATTGCGGTGCTTCCGTCACTGAACGAGGCCCGGCGAGTTGCCCGCTACGCAAAAACGCCCGACGGTGGGTACGGCAGTGTCGTTATCGAAGCGACCCGCCAGCCGGTGACTCACGAGACCCTGGAAGATTGGCTTCTAGCCCCCTTTCGGCGTCACCCAAAGTGAACGCTGGGCCTGACTTCTGTTGCCTGCAACAGCGCTGCGCACTATAGCAAAGGGTATTCATACTCGCATGAGGTAATACAATCATGATCTCACCTTCTGCATCGGAATCCGAAAAAAAGCCGTCCCGGGCGCAACGCGCCGCCGAAGGCCTCTCTAAGCCAACACCGGTCGCTCTCACCTGGCCGTCACCCGACGTCTCGGATATCCTTGAGCAAGGCAGGCGCATCGAATTCTCTACGCCTGCCCTGTACTTCGGGGGAGCACTTTTTCTTTTCCCTGGCATACTTTTACGCACCAGGACTTCGAACTGTTGCTTGAACTGCATCGCACCAGGTCTGACGATCCCCTCGAAGACTTGCTGATGGATGCAGGCTACATTGATCCGGCGCTTCAGTTCTGACGACTCGTTCTGATGAATACGGGCTATCGCCCGTGGGGCGCGTGTCGCGCTTATGCGGGGCTTCGCCCCTTTCGGCTGGTTGTTCGGGCGGGCCGGCAGGCCCTTCCTCACTTTTGTGCTACTGTTTCAGATTTGGATACTAGGAGAAAACTCCGTCGGGCGCGCTGGGTCTTCAGGCGTGTTTTTGTGTTACTCTCTCACTGTCTATTTATACAGTTTTTTGTTTGGTGCATTTGACGAGTGAGGCCGTTTTATGAGTGTTAAGCAGCTCTTTTTCTCTGATCGTGATGGTCTTGATAACGCTTTGAGGAACCCGGACACCATGCTATTTGAATCGAAAGCCCAAGCAGACGCCCGTGATAAAACCCTAGAATTGGCAGAAGGTTTGCGAGTGTTTCTGGTGGATCGGGTTAGTGGTTTGAGCGAAGAGCTGGCGGACGAGTGCGCCATGGCGCTGGCGGAAGAGAAAGGGTTGGTTCAGAAGGCTTTGAAGAAGCCGGATGTTTTGACTCACGCGGTTTATGGTGAAAAGGAGCCTGAGCCAGCCCAAAATCCGGGCTCTTGATTAGTGTTGCGAGGTTAGATAGCCGTTATCCCGGCAACGCGGGATACGGCGCTCCGTTGTCGTTATTCTTTCATGCAAGCAAGCATGGCTACATTTCGAGGGCGATTTTCCGCCCCCCCTGTGCTGTTTATGCTAAGGGTATGCGAGTGGCTTCCCGAATAATACGTGTATTTTGTTCTTTGGTCTGTCACCCCTTCGTTACTCGCAGTTGTGCTTCCAGAGCCACGACCAGCGGTATGGAAGGGGTGCCTGTGCTTGCCTCCCGTGTCAGTTCTTCCGGAGTGACTATGTGCTAGGAGATCCCCGCCTTGTATGCTACCCACGTTTCGGCCCGAAGCAGGGTCTAATCCGCGCCCGGCATCCCAGCCACGTATGAATTCTCCGCGCAGATCCAGGGTGCCATTTGTTCCATTGGCCAGGGTCCAACCGGTCGGGCAACTTGTATTATTAAAGTAGCTGTAACTGCCACTGGGCGCCCCAGCAGAAGCCGGGTTATCCGCAGATGCCAACAAGGTCTCTTCCGGCTGGGTTTGAGTCGTAGAGGTACTGGCTTGCAAGTTAGCGTCTTGAATAGCCCGGTTCATCCCTGCAGCCAGCGGCGATGTTTTTTCAACATCTGTAGCGAAGCGGTCCTGTGCAAGAGGCGGGTGACCGCCCATCATCATAATTATACTTATGAGTATGAGCTGCTTTGATTTCTTCATGGGTTCACTTCTCCGCAACGATGGCTTGCCTAATTACTAAACACTCTGATCAGATATACACCATTCTATCATGGGTATATGCTTACAAATGACGCTACCCCATCCCACCAGGGACTCATAAGTATAATTATGATGACTTGCGGGGTCCTCCAGGCAAGTTCACGCTTCACCACGAATGTGGATGCGGCACCGAAAACAACTGACGCAACCTCTCGAACGATCAGCACCAGTTCAATAGAATTCAGTGCAGCTCAGTCGCAAGACCGGCCGACAGAAGCATTATTCGCGAGCGCTGATAACGCGCCATCCGCAGGAGGTGTGCCTGCAGGAACCTATGCTTATTTTAGCGCCGCGACTTGCCCCACTGGATGGAAGCCTGCGAATGGCACGGACGGTACCCTGGATCTGCGCGGAGAATTCATACGCGGCTGGGATGCCGGGCGCGGCCTCGACCCTAATAGCGGGCGAGGGGTGGGATCAATTCAGGGCCAGGAAATCGATAACCACCGCCATACGGGGCGGACTGACATAGATGGATATCATTCTCATTCGATTGGTAACTCGGGCTCAAAAGGTTGGAACAACGGCGTGTTTTACTGGGGCGAACGAGGGGGATCTCCCTGGCAAACTAGTAATGCAACAAGGGGTGCTGGCAATCACAGGCACAATTTTACAACCAGCTATACTGGTGGTGCCGAAACTAGGCCGCGAAATGTCGCGATGAATATTTGTGTCAGCCCATAATCCTGAAGCTCACTGCGCCATGCATACCTGCATAGCGACGTTTCTCGGTCGCGTTTCAGATTCACCACGATTATGGGAATAAGTTGTATAAACTGCGGTAGGCATGCCTTGATTCCACAGCGCGTAACGATAGTTCGCTATTTTGTGATTTGATCGGCGGTGATAAGCTGTCACAACCCCCGTAGCACCATGGTTGTGTTGTTCATAAGAATCGTTTTGCCAACTTCGTAGGCCACGCCCTGGATCACGACCAGCCCCCTGATCCCAGCCGCGTATGAATTCTCCGCGCAGATCCAGGGTACCGTCCGTGCCGTTGGCAACAACCCATCCATCCGGACAAGAAGAAGTGGCAAAGAACGCATAAGTGCCGGATGGAGTCCCCTTCATCGTTGGCTCATTGGCGGTTGAAAGACTCATTGTATAGGTTGGCCGTTCTTGAGTGGCGCTTGAGCTGGGAGAAATGCTTGCTGACTGGATCGAGCGATTGAAAGGGCTTGCCAGGGGTGATTGGGATTCAACAGATGTGGTGAACCGATCATTGGCTGCCAAGCTCAATGGCCAGCACGGAATCATAATTATACTTATGGATCGCAGTACCTGTGCGCCGGCATGGTTTGCAGGAAAGGTTGCTCTTCAACCTTCCGCTTACGCTTGCTTCTCAGGGCATTTTCCGGCGCTGCGGACAGGTCTGGCTCCTGCCGCCACGCATCTTTACGTGCCTCCCGATAGAACAAGGGCACCCGGCGCTTAAAAATCACAAACGGTTCGGTTTTTCCGCCCGTTTTGGGAAAGCGAACTTGCATTCTCAAGTCTCTACCTGGCGACCGTCTCAAGGCAAAATGTGTCTCACCCGGGATAGCCATAATGCGATTCATGTCCTGAACCGCAAACGGCTGATCAGCTTTTTTCTCCAACATGGCAAGCAGCTTTTCACGGGAAACTCTGACACTGGATGCGCTTTCAACCCAACGCCAGCGGACGCTCATAGGTACCGAGTCTACGATAGGGATTGCCCGAATAAGCTGCCGAACGCTCAACCGAGGATGCAACAGATCGCGCAGAATCGATCCCACCTCCTGGGCCCGAACGATCTTGTTCTCAGCCGGAGAAACCATGTTGATCAATCCGGCCATATCGGATCGAAGTGACGACTGATTCTGAATGGTTTTCTTTAGCGCCCCGTGTACTTGGCTGAATGCCGCCTTCAGCTCGTTGAGCTCTTGGATTGCTTTCAGCGTGTCGTCGCTGGACGATAATGCCCCTCGATAAACGGTGGTTTCATGCGAATCCTGCCCCTCCTGGAAGGTCCAGGTGGTCACTGCTTCGATGGCCCTTTGACGTGCCTCGATTCCCGCGGCTTCTGGTGCATCAATCATCTTTGCGGGCAATTCGCGCTGGCCGTCCTTCCAGATCGCCGCAGCAACAACGCGCCCTTGCTCTCGCAGCGCCTCGTAGCAACGCACCAACTCTTTCAAGACTTGCCCGCAGTATTCCTCCCGCTCAACACGGGACGCTTTTTCAATATCCTCGACAGCTTCAAGGTTCGGTCGTAGATCCGACCATTCAGCCGGCATGGGAACAGGATCGTGAGCGTTTATGTCTATTAAAGGCAGTTGATCATACATTCCACTTCCTCCGTTCCCAGAATTCATCAATATCTAGGCCCCGGGCAAAGACTTCTTCTTCGACGCACCGGCGTAACCGCCAATACAAGTCGGGCGTTCGATGCTTCTCACGCTCCCAAATCATTGCCAGGCGCCGCGCAAACGGGCGGTTACCCTTCTGCAGCAAATGGTAGGAAACGACATTGGACCCCCCTAATAACGGTCCCAGGTGCATCGGATTAAACTCTGGATCTTCTCGTTTGATGATGGCCAACATTTCCTGCACATCCATTTCTGGTGCGAAGAAGTGCTTGATATCCTTGGGCTGTCGATATAAGTAGCGCAACAAGATGGATGTTGGGGCGTCCAGTCGCTGATTACCTTTCTCTCGGATACGATAATAGGCCTTCACTTGCATGCCCAGGAGCCAATAAAACTCGGAACTGGTCAACCCAAAGCGATGAGCTTCTTTGAGGTCATCCAGTTCCGGCGAGTAACGCCCTAGTATGGGGCGCTGTCGAGGCTCATACTTGCGCATATCCTTATCTGTCACTGGCTGCGCGTTGCGCCAGTTACCCTTTGCGATGGCTTCCGACGCATCGAGATCTCGGGAAACTGCCTCATCCTGCAAAACGGCCAAGTACAGATCAAACCACGCTTTTCGGCGTTCCTGCACCACAGCCTTTACCTCCTCGCGGTCGGCTTTTTTGGGAATATAGCGATACAGATCCGATTCCCAGCGTAACACTGTCCAGTCCGGCTCAAGCCTGCTATCTAATTCTTCCATGAGCGACTGGGGTGCCCGCTCTGCGAGGTAATCCTTGACTGTCATAACAAGGATCTCCGCAAACTTGCTCATTACCAGGACGTACAAACGCATCACGTTCGCTGACGGAGTGCTTGCCGTGTGCATTTCTTCCGAGAGCAGCTTGTAGCTCGACACGTAGGATCGGCCAAACAGTGGAGCAAACCCGATCCGGTTAACATTGGGGACGTTACGGCTTGATCCGTTTGGCTTCGGCATATACGGAGAAATGGCCTCCCACACTTCAACGCTTGTGGGTTGGGGTGGCAACGGCGTCAGCTCGGGATACTTGGACAATAGGCGAACCATTATCGCGTGAGTAGGCGACATCGTTCGTGGGTTTTTTCTCCCACTGGGATCGGCCGACTGCCTTTGTTGGCTTTCATTTTCCCGACCACCAGGCACGGCCTTTTTGATTTCCCCAATCCGTACCGGCGGCACATTGAACAGAAAGGCGAAATCCAAATCGTTGAGGTGTTGGTAGCGCTGGGACAACCGATCATGTAGACCGATGACTTCCCGACCGCTAATAGGGTGTGTCGTTGAAATCACAAGCATCTCTCCTTCTTTGATGCTCACATTTTATCATAGCACCCCTATCATTTTATGCACTTACCCTTGTTCCATTTTCCTAATATCAACAACTTAGAAGCCCCGATTATCCTCTGAGGCACTATCATGGAAATCATTTGTGCTTGTTGATCGTTGAAAGCTTGGTTATCCTTAACATTGCGATACAAAACGGAACAACAAGATCGGACACCATGAAAAACGAGCATTCTTCAATCGGCCTGAAAACCTACTTTGAGTTTTCTGGCCGCGTTCCGCCCGAAACAATTACCTTACAGCAGGCGGATTTTTTTCTTGAAGGCACAGGCGTCCGGTTGCCTGACGTTGGGCATACCTTTTTATATGGCTATAAAACATCGCGATTCATCCTGGGTAGCGCGATCTCCCGGGCAATGGATCGCAATCGCGAGTTTTGCCTGATCAACGCAGAAGCGCGCATCGGCATCTGGAATCCAAACAAAATCCGTCTGGAAACACTCGCTGAAACCCGGTTCGTCAATTTGCCAAACCGGGCAAACAAAGAGCTGCTAAACGATATTCGTGAAAAGTGGGTAGGATTACTTGAGCAGCATGGACTTTCGGCTCGCTCCGATCAGTTTCCTAGAAAGCCCAGCCCTAATATGCACCTGCTTGGTGACCTGATAAAGATCCCGCCCTACGATCGACTTACCGCCTTGGCCTATCACGTAGATACAACGCTGGGTGTCGCCAATCTTGTGACTGTGTTTCGCCCGGAAGACCTGTTAATGGTGGATGTAAATAGCATTCACCCAGTTGAGGTTAACTTCGAATTTGGGCCAGCCGAATCAAATTAATCGCCTGACCACTGCATTAGCTACAGCGTGTAATAACCAGGATTCGCGCAGGGTATCGCCCGCCTTCGTGCGTCTTGCGCCAATGTCGGTCGTCGGCCACCAACACTTCAGCATCAATCCGCCAGTTAGTTCCCTGGTCCGTGATCTGCCGCCTGACCCCGGCTAACAATTCCGGTTGCACCTGATTGCCCCCCATATAGACCGATGGATCGGCAAAGACTCGGGGCTGCAAGCCCCCTTCGCACGTTGGTTTCTCAACCGTCTGACCGGATAGGACCTCTCCCACAAATTTTACGTTGTCCAACGAGTCGATATACGCCGTCTCAGCGAGCTCATGGGTTTCTGAGGCCCAGAACCCACCATTTCCGGATGCCCGAACAAAAACATCATTCGCGTTAATAGAGCCGGTGGAATCCCGGGCAGCCACATTCTCATTGGCATTTTCGTCCCTGGCAATCAGGGCCCAGGTGGTAGACTCACTCACGATGGGGTTTTTCATCGAATTGCTACCATCCAAGCGCAGATGAATGTCTGAGCCAATGTTGTTATCGATCACCCCTCGCAGCAAACCGCTCGAAAGTTCAGCCACATCATTCGAGCTCGCATGGAAAATCTCAATATGCTGATACCCTTGATTGACCTCAATCCGGCGTGTCATTTCAGAACTCAATCGGGATGCCACTACCGGATCCACCTCTCCCTCATCGACAACAGTGCCGAAGGTGATGGCCGCGGAGGGGTTGGTGTTTGAGGTGTAATCAAACGTCACCGTAGGCGCTGACATACCATACGGATTATTAAAATTGGTCGGGACGTTACAGCTCAAAAACGCCGTATCGTCATCAAAAATAGAGCCCCCGCATGTATCCGATTTCAGCCAATCAGTGCCAGTGCGTGTCAATACTGCTGGCGCTGTCGGGTTTTGCGCCATATAGCCTGCTACCGCGTTCACGTATGAGGCCATCCACTCGGAATACTGTTTGATGGCGCGGTCTTCCGCATCCATTCGCAAATACGTCGCAAGCCCTGCAATGAGTGTCGAAAACACCGCTGCCGCCAACATTACCTCAAACAGTGCAAACCCGCGTTGCTTATTGGCTGTCAACCTACTATTTGGGCGCATCATCCTATTTCCTTTGGTTAACAAACTGGTTGCCCCATGGCCATTCGATTCTTCTGCTCCTGGAGGTCGTTGTTCATGCCGAAATATTTACCGCTACGTATCGCCATAGACGCATTAGACGTTGATTTCAGCCACAACGATTGCGTTTGCACAAGCTTGGGACGCTCGGGGTGTCGTCGTTGAAATACCACCAAACGCAAGTTGTCAGCCAAAGTATTTCGGGCGATAGAACGATCTTCTTCCGTTGTCAGCGTTACCAGGCGGTCGATAGCACTTACCAGTGATCCGGCATGTACCGTGGCAATGACAAGCAACCCATTGGACGCTGCGCGAAGGCATTGGTCTGCCGTTTCAGCGTCCCTAATTTCACCGACAAACAGGATGCCCGCTGCATCAGCCGGGTAACAGCGCATGACGTTTCTCATCGCCTGCGCAAACTCCCCCTGATTCACCTCTTTCTGCCAGCAGATTCCGTTTCTATCCCCATGGTGCCCTTCCAAATGAAACTCAATCGGGTCTTCGATCGTCCACGCTACACCTCCAAACCGCCTCAACCTACTTATCACCGTGCTCGAAGCCGTCGTTGACTTACCAGCGCCTGCCGCCCCGGCGATCAACACCAATCCACCGAAGGACAACTTTGGTGACTCTAGCTGTGTAATAATCCCGCCAGGTAAACGATGTGGATTCAGCGGTGACGCCTCATCGAATGCTCGAAGAAAGTAGTAGGCTCCGCCCGCAGTTTCCTCTCGACGTACCCGGAAAATATGCCCTTCCAGCATAACCCGGAATTCCGGGTCTTTTGTTGCTTTAAACCGACGGGCGCATTCGTCTCGAATGGCCTCCACGGTTGCATCGCTTAACTTGTCGGCGTCTGATGGGTACATCTTGTACTCACCAGACGCTTTCTCTGACAGGGTTAAATCCGTGACCTTAGACGCCATCGCTCAATGGCTCCCTCGCGTCAGTTTTTAGCGCTTTTCGTACAGATAGGTTATCGAAACCGGGCCACTCGCACAGGCCGTTGAGACCGAACTCATGTTCACACCTGTATCTTTTAGATAAGTGGTTGTTCCCCCGGTTGAACCCGCCGCACCAACTTGAACTCGCGCGGCACCGGCCTGGCCGGTTGCCATTTCTGAGCATGCATCGACTGGCACCTCATCCGAAGTGACCGTGAATGCTCTATTGGCATTGCCCTGCAAATCATTGGCGACCGCAATCGTCACTTCTCCATTCCAACGGTTATATACGTTGCTCCCATCGACCATATCTTCGGGGAAGACAGATAAGTTCATGGCCACAGCGTCATCCAATCCCGAAAAATTACTTGCTTTGTCGTACACACTCAGAATTCGTTGTGAAATTGCTTCTACCTTTTTGATTTCATTGGTAGAGCCGACGCTTGACATTAGCCCCGGCGCCAGCGCATAGGCCCCAGCAGCCAGCATTCCAATGACCGAAACAACGATCATCAGCTCTAAAAGGGAAAAGCCGCCCTGGGACGTGATTGATTTATTCATATTTACAGCGTTCATCGACTACTCCTTGCGTTTCAATAAGGTTGCGCACCAACATCTAAGCCGCCCGTGACGGAATACATGGTAGACACCGCCATGACAATAATTGCCGCTACGGCTACCATCAATAATACATTAATAATCGTCGATATAAGGCGTACTGCCCCTAGCGCTTCATTGCGACTTACATCGGCGATTTCTTGTAAGCGTTCAGCAAAGGTCTCAATCCCCCCGTCCCCGTATATCCGAAGACGAACTTTAATCCAGGGCGAAAATAAAGAATCACTGATGATTTGCCCAGGTCCTTTCCGGCCTTCACCTGTTTCCAGGCGCCGTTTTGCTTCACGCAAATAAAACGCAAGATAAGGACTACGATTGTTTTTGATGATGCGATTTAGCGCAATATCCAGGGGTTCTCCGGCCATAATGAGACTCGAAAACGTGGTCAGAAAACTGGCTGCCTTCATTTTTCGAATAATATTGAATGGCGGCAACCATTGGATGCCTTCTCGAGATCGACCTACCCACCTCTCATTGATCAGTCGAACCAGCCATACCAAAAGAGCAATAGCAAGAATTACTATCGGCAACCAAACCTCCATGTGGGTCGTTGCCCAGTAAAAATTACGCTGACTGGATGACCAATCATCCAGCGACACGGTTTTTGCAATAGTCGGCAACAATGAAGAGCCAACAAACCACATAGCAATCCCGGCAAATATCATTAGGATGCCCGGATAAATCATTCCTCGTACCAAGCCGTCTCGCATTTCTTGAACAGCCGAAGCTTCAACTTCAGCGGCCTTCAACCCCTTTTGAAGATCGCCTTGTTCGCCCGCCATAATCATCAAAATTTCGGCGTCTGGTGC
>Ga0209300_1000722_pt1 | contig 15063 bp, 8 predicted proteins | sample Shrwel_input2_RT_FD_187535 | JGI IMG/M metagenome (GOLD analysis project Ga0209300, IMG submission 187535) | Subsurface microbial communities from deep shales in Ohio, USA - Utica-3 well 1 S input2 RT (SPAdes) (version 2) ... | reverse complement strand
CAGCTCGGATTTAATGAATTCTGCCTGCCACAACGCCAGGGCGCTGCTGCGGGTTGCAATGCGAAGGGTTCGTGTTGACATAGCACTCACTGTCGTTGGAAAAATGTGTTCCAAGGTTACCTTGTGATGTCGAAAAAGTCCCGCTTGGAGGTGGATCTATCTCTTTTGGGGGAGAGCCCGGAGGCGACCGCCTATGAGGGTTTGATTGTTTCCAGCGGTAGTTCATTAAGCTGATCTCTCGCTGTACGCCAGCCAGGGAAGTGTTCGTCCAAAATGTTTGTGAATCGTTCGCTGTGGGTTGGCTCGAGCAGATGCGCAACTTCATGTAGCACGATGTAGTCGAGTAGCTCCTTGGGCTTTTTTACCAGCTCGGTATTCAGGCGGATATTACCAACCCTATGGTTGCAGCTGCCCCATTTCGTCTTCATTTTCTGCAGGTAGTAGCGGTTTACCTTAACCCCCAACCGTTGCTCCCATTTTTGGATCAAGGGTGGCACTGCTTGGTGTAGTAGTGACTTGTGCCAGGCATGAACCACCTCGGCACGTTTGTTGTGGCTACTCCCGGGCCGCACGGTTAGCCGAATTTGGGTGTGGTCCCAAGTGATCCCCGGCGTGGTATCCTTCTCTTCAACGTCTAGCAGGTATCGTTTACCCCACAGGTACAGTGTTTCCCGTGTCACAAATTGTCGGGGTTCTTCCCGTGCCTGTTGCTGCAGCTTGGCCCGCTGGTTACGAATCCAGGGCAGTTTGCTGATTGCATAGGCTCGGGCTACATCCAATCGTGTGTTGACAGGCGCAACCAGGGTAACCTCGCCGTCGGGCGGATGTACGCTGAGGTGCACGTTTTTCACCGACTTGCGGGTAACCTGAATCCGCACCTCGCCCAGCTCGATTGCCTCGGTCATTGGTAGCCTTCCTGCTGCTTGATCAGATCAAACAGCGCCAGCGTTGCTTCACGGCTCTTACCCATAATCGGGTGCAAGGCATTGAGTACCTGATTCTCGCGGGCGTTATCGCCTTTCCAGTTGGCGGGGGCCTGTTCACGCATAGCGCGGTCAATCTTCAACGTGATTTCAATAAGGTCGCTCTTCTGGCCATCGTCTCCATCCTGCACTTCCCACGTCGGGGATGCCTGCGAGAAAATATCTGGCAGATTGTTGAATATGATCTGGGCCTCACGATTACCTTCAAGCGCATCGGGCACAACGATATGGCCCTTGCCGTTGGCCATATTTCTGACTAGCTCTTCCATCTGCTGCAAGAATTCCTGATAGGTCAGGGTCTGCTTGCGCCAGTCCACAATCAGGTCATCCAATAATTTGGAGATTTTCTCGTAGAAGCGGGGGTCTGTGAGTTGATCACGGATAATCGTCTTGCGCACATTGTTCACGATTCCCTCGGCGACTGCGTTTTTCGACAGCTTGCCCTTTGCGTTCAGTTTTGTGGCAATGGCGTCGTGTACTCCTGTTTCGATGATCAGTTCAACCAGTGAGTAATTGTCCACCGCGCCCAGATCCGTGGGCTGGTCTGCCTGAATGTAGGTGTTGATCAGGTGGCGCATATCCGCCTCAAACGGCTTGATATCCAGTTCTTCGCCGGAATAGTGTTTGATGGCGTCTCGAACTTCTGCAAAGAAAGCGGTTTCCCGGTTCAGTTTCTCGATCTCATTGGTTGGATAGCCAGCTTCTTCCAAATGTTGGGATACGTCCGAGAATGCGCGAATGAAAGCGGCGGTAGCCTTGTAGAAGGTAATACGCAGGGCTTCGGTTTCTTCCAGTGCCTGGGGATCGTTAATGTCGCCGCAGAAGGTATGGATATAGTCCTCTATTTCGCGCGGTGCGAGCACTGGCTCACAAAGGTACATCAAGGCCTCTCGAGCTTCCTCCAGTTTTCGACAACCCTCCTTCAGCCAATCTTTCAATTCAACGTTATTATCCGTCGCAGAACCGTCATCCAGATCCAACTCCTCTGAGCTGTACACCGAAATAGCGTGTTGCACATCACCAAACAGATGCACGTAGTCCACGATATGGCCATATTCCTTGTCTTCCCCGTCGAGGCGGTTGGTGCGGCAAATAGCCTGGAACAGGTTGTGGTCACGTAGCTCATTGTCCAGATAAATATAGGTGCAAGAGGGCGCGTCAAATCCGGTCAGCAGCTTGCTTACCACAATCAGTAACTTGAGGTTGGCCGGCTCCTCCTTGAAGCGGCGTTTCATTTCTTCTTCGTATTTTTGGGTTGTCGGGTACTCGGTCAGGACATGCCTGGTGTATGTATCAAACTTGTAGCGCTCGTCGCTATCCGCTGGCTCGCGGGAAATGGCGTTATGATTGGGCTCGAAGGAGGTGATGATGCCGCAATACTTGCCGAAGGTTGTACTCTGAAGCAGGCGAAAATAATGGCAGGCGTCGTAGATGGATGCCGCTACCAGCATGGCAGTGCCCCGATTGTTGTTCAATCGGGGCTTTAGACTGAAATCTTCGATGATATTGGCGATGATCCGCTCTTTGCGCTCCTTGGCACTCATCAGTTCTTCCAGTTTGGCCCAGCGCTTACGCAGTGCTGCTTTCTGGTAATTATTCAGGTTTTTGGTTTTCTGCTCGAACCAGTTATCAATCGATTTTTTGGAAATCAGCCGTTGAGGTACATCCCGGGCTTCGTATTTGAGGTCCAGCACTACGCCATCCGCCACCGCCTGCGGGAACTTATAGGTATGGATGTAACGCCCAAACACCTCACGGGTAGTCTGTTTGTCCTTACGTAGCAAGGGTGTCCCGGTAAAACCGATAAAAATGGCGTCTTCCAGCCAGCGCTTCATCTGCTTGTTCATGCGGCCGCCCTGGGTTCGGTGACATTCATCAACGAACACATAGAAGCGGCCATGGATAGGTGGCGGTGGGCCATCTAGGTCGCTGGGGTCAAACTTGTGTACCAGGGCGCAAAGCAGGCGAGGCGTGGTAGCGCTCAGGTTGCTGGCCAATTGTGCCCTTGAGCCCATGCGCGGCTTGGGATCGTCTTCCCCGACAACACCTGCATTACGCATGACACCTTCGATCTGCTGGTCCAGCTCATCTCTGTCGGTGACTACCAGAATACGGGCGTCCGGGTCATTTTCCAGCAGCCACTTGGCCAGTAGCACCATGAGGATGCTCTTGCCACTACCCTGGGTGTGCCAGATCACACCGCCTTCACGCTCGGCGATGCGTGTTTGCGCGGCCTTGATACCCGCATACTGGTGCTGGCGGGGGACTTTCTTTTGTCCGGCGTCGAAGATGATGAAGTTGTAGATCAGGTCCAGCAGTCGGGCTTTTTCGCAGATTTGCGCCAGTGGCTGATCCAACAAGGTGCCGGGTGTGTGCTCGTTGGATTCGTTTTCATCCTTCCATTGCACATAGAATTGCTCTGGCGTGCCGGTTGTGCCGTACCTCAGGCCCTGGGAGTCGTTGCCGGCCATTAGCAGTTGGGAGGTGGCGAAGAAATCCTGGTTGAAGATTTTTTCCTGATTGCTGATCAACTGGCGAATGCCGTCACCAACTTCCACCGAGCTGCGCTTGAGCTCAATGATGGCGATGGCGATGCCGTTCAGATAAACCACCAGATCAGGCCGACGCTCATGGCCGCCTTTGAGGGTGACCTCCTCGGCCAAAGCAAAATTGTTGTTTCCCGGATTTTGCCAATCAACCAGGTGCACATCTTCATGGGGCCTGCCCGGCACTAGCTGTACCTTTACAGGATACCGAAGCAGGTTATACACCCGCATATTGGCCTGATACAGAGTATCGCTGCCTACCTCAGCTGCGGTTTGCAGTTGAATCAGCGCTGCAGCGATATGCTGATCGGAATAACCTCGACGGAGAAGGTTGGCGCCGAGGAGCTCCGGTTCTATGCAACGGTTTCGCTCTCGCTTGCTCCACTCGCCAAGGTATTCGTAACCCAGGCCGCCCTCTTTAATTGGTGTGGTGAACAGCTCGACTACCCGGGTCTGTGTTTTTCGTTCAGGGCGGGGTACAGCGTAAGTCATGGCATCCTCTCCCGGGATGAGGTTATCAGTCTTGTCCATCGCTCAGACGTGAGCGCGCATTGATAATGGATTCGTGCAGTTTGGCCTGCAGGGTTTCACGGGACGGCAGTACCGTCAGGTATTCAGCGACGTGTATGCCACTTTTGTCCAGCTCCAATAGCTCGATCTGTTCCTGCTGCTTGCCGGCACAAAGAATAATGCCCAGTGGCGGTTGCTCACCGGACTCCAGTTCATGCCGTGTCAGCCACCGCAGGTAGAGCTCCATCTGGCCCTTGAATTCGGCCTTGAAGCGGCCCAGCTTCAAATCAATGGCAACCAGACGCTTCAGCTTCCGATTGTAGAACAGCAGGTCGATGTAGAAGTCTTCGTTGTCGATCTGGATACGCTTCTGGCGCGCCACAAAGGTGAAGCCGGCACCCAGCTCCAGCAGGAATTGTTCGATATCTCGCAGGATCGCGTCTTCCAGATCCCGTTCCAGGTAGCGGTCATTCAGGCCAAGGAAGTCCAGCAGGTAGGGATCTTTTAGTAACAATTGCGGTGATGGCTCGCCCCGACGGCGCAGAGTGCTGAGTTCCTGTTGGATGGTCTCATCCGGCTTGCGAGAGATGGCCGTGCGCTCGTAAAGCATGGACTGCATTCGATCCTGTAGCTGGCGCACGGACCAGTTTTCAAGGCGGCACAGCTCGGTGTAGAACTCCCGTTGCAGGTCATCCTTCTGGCCGATCAGAAGCACGAAATGGCTCCAGCTCAATTGTGCAGACAGTGTCTGCACAATTTCGAAGTCCGGGTAGGATTGGGCAAACAGGCACATATTGGCCAGGTTACGTTTGGACCAGCCCCGGCCGTAGGTGCGTGTTAATTCGGTGGCCAGCCGTGCCATCACGCTTTCACCATACCCGGCGCGCTGTTCCTGCAGGATCTCGGTATTGATCCGTTTACCCACCTGCCAGTAGAGCAAGGTTAGCTCGGCATTCACGGCCACCGCTGCCCGTTGGCGGGCCGAATCGATTAACCGGCGTAACTCTTCCAGCAGCATCGGGTTGGAGATGGGGGAGTTGCTCATACCAGACGCGTCCTCCCGGTCAGCAGCTCCTGCATCATGCACTGTTTCAGCTCGGCGGTTTTGCTGCGGCGTTGTTCTAGGGCGTGGATTTCGGTGTCCATGTCGGAAAGGACAGTAGCAATAGATACTTGCTCTTCTAACGGTGGGATAGTGAGCTCAATTGAAGCAAGCACAGCGCCGCTAAGAGATGGAAGCGCGGTCGTAGCAACTAAGTCGCCCAGATTCTTGCGAAGGAGAGCATAATGTATGAACCGAACATCTACAGTATCACTATCAAGTACATAGCCTGTCATATTATTGTCTATGCAGCTTGGCATGGTCAGTATCTTCTTTCGCTCAAGAAATATAGCAGCACCAACCTTGGCGAAAATGATTGTTCCAGATGGAAAGATGGCTGCGCCGATCTGCTTCCGTACAGGTTCGTCTATGTGATGATTGGCTTTTTCAATAAAAGTGTCATTACCAGCATTGTTCATATCTGACACTTTTAAAAATGGATAAGCGCCAGAGCTACATCCTTGGAACCGAGTGGGGAATCCATTTCCTCCCCGAAAGTGGCCAATATCGCTAGCCCGGACTGTTATCCACTCTCCCTCAAACCCCGGCAGGCGGGTTTCGCCGGTCAGGAGCTGCTGCATGGCGGCCTGTTTGATATCGCGCTTTTTGGCGATCAGGCGATCCAGCTCTTCCAGCAGTGCGTCCACATCGCTCAGGGCGGTGGCGATGGCTTTTTGCTCAGGTTTCGGGGGTACAATGAATGCAAAATCAAGTAAGTCACGAGTATATATAGCAGCGACGCTGGTAGTACCTGTAGCAAGCGCTCTCAGGCGAGTAATAGATCCCGTTGTATTGAGAGCATAATTTGCGTATTCATTTGATGCGACTACATCTTTGTCAAACTCCAGCCGCATTAGATTCGAGTTGTAATATGCTATGGGCAACTCATCGCGCCAGATTGCGATTTTACCAACTAAATCCAGAGTGTTTCTTGTGTTAAATACGACGTCACTATATCTCAATCTATGCTGTTCATCAGGTATTACTCCTCCGCATATATATTCCTGCTTTGAAACGTCAAAGTAGCCACGACCTAAATTTCCCATTTTCATGAGAGGATAGTCCGAAGCTGTGCCTTGGTTGGGGTAATTACCGCCAAGACGCCCTTTGCGGAGTGCCGAGCCTAAAGTTTTTGTTTCCCAGTCCTCAGGAATCACGCCCACTTCAGTCTGCTTATACCCCACCGGCACTGCCGGATTCTCGGCGACAAGCTCATACTCTGGCGATACTTCCTGCACACCCATCACGTCCTTGTTCATGCCAAGCGTGCTCCCATCTTTTTCAGATGCTCATCCACTCGTACTGACAGGGCATCTACCCGCTGAGTCAGTTCCGGCAGCGGTGTGGCATAACGGTCAGCCAGCTGGCGTACGCGGCCGGTGAGTGTCTGGGATACACGCTCCAGCTCGTTCTGCAGCGCGGCGTCTAGTGCGGTGAGCCACTTGTCATCCACCACCAGAGTCTTGATCTCGTCGACACTGAGTTGGGCATACTGGTTGTAAGCCAGCAGGTCCAGCGCAGCGTCCTTTTCCTTGATCGTTTTCTTCAGCTCGGCCTGCTGGTCGATCAGTTCAAGGTAGTCGGCAACAACTTTCATGTCGGTGAGCTGTTCACGCAGCGGCTCGATGGTCAGCTGTGTCCGGTAGTCGGCCTCAAGCTCGGCTAATAGCGCCTTGAGTTGTTTGCTGTGCTGTTTGCAGGTCTTGTCGGTGGAGATATAGCTGGCGAGCACGGACTTTTCACCGCTGTTGTCGGTGCAGTCCTGGCGGTCTTTGACATCCTTGAGTGCCAGCTTGCCCTTGGCGTTTTTCAGCTGCGTCACGAAGGCATGACTGCTCAGTTCGGTCAGCTCGGCCTCAGCGGCATCCAGTTCGGCTTTCAGGCTGGCGTAACGGGCGTGCTTTGCGGGGGCATCCTCTTTCAGGGCATCCAGCATGGACTGAGTGAACGCCTCCTGCGCATCGCTCTTGCTTGAGACATCGCGCAGGGCACCTTCATCACCGCCGTGCTCCTCCTCAAGCTCGGTGAGTCGGCTGCCGGTGCTGTCCAGCTCGGCCTGCAGGGCATCCAGCTCGGCCTGTTCCTCGGCAAAGTAGCGCGCCACGATGTAGGGTTTGGGGATCAGGTCGCAGGCCCAGCCCTTGTCTTTGGTCTGGCCCTTTTTCTTGCCGCTGGTGATCTCTTCAACAATGCGCTTGGGTTTAGCCACCCAGCCGTCGGCGGTGATCTCGTAGGCATCGTCCTGCAGGATGTCAGCCCAGTAATTCATCAGGTGCTGGTAGATATCGTAGGGGTTGAGCAGAGGGGCCTGGCGGAACGTCTCCAGCAGGTCTTCGCCGACCTGAGTGATCAGCGCCTTGGGGTTGTCATCGATATCAAAGCTTTTGAATATCGGAGTGTTGCGCGTGCGCCACTGGGCAAACAGGTCATTAATGGTCCTGCTGAAATCGGCAAACTCGGGGTGCTGCAAAATGGTGGTTTTGAGTGCGCCGGACTCCACCGCCAGATCGGCATAGCCTGGATGGGCGTTGGCGGTGAACAGCGCCTGACGCAACCCCGGCAGCGCCTGCCAGTAGGCCGACAGGCCCGGAATGGGCGGCGTGGCACTGGCATCACCGTCGATATCGCGCACGGGAATACCGCCGTTCAGGTGAGCGTGTATATCGTGCAGGTCTTCCGGCTCGCTGGTGTCGATATAGCGCGGCAGGTTGAGGTTGTAATCGTTTTTGGTATCGGTGATCTCGTCAAAGGGCACCATGCGCGCATAGCCGGGCACGTTGTTGAGTTTGTTGAAGGTGTCCACAATGCGGTGGATATCCTGCTCGCGCAGCCGGTTTTTGTTGCCATCCTTGATGAAGCCCTTGGAGGCATCGATCATGAAGATGCCTTTGCGGGCCTGGGCGTTTTCCTTGTCCAGTACCAGGATACAGGCGGGGATACCGGTGCCGTAAAACAGGTTGGCGGGTAGGCCGATAATGCCTTTCAGGTAGCCCGAACGCACCAGTTGCTTGCGAATAACGGCCTCGGCATTGCCCCGGAATAGCACGCCGTGGGGCAGGATCACTGCTGCCTTACCAGTGCTGTTCATGGAACGGATTACGTGCAGCAGGTAAGCGTAATCCCCTTGCTTGGCCGGTGGTACGCCCCAGGTGAAACGCTGGTAGGGGTCGTCGTCTACAGCGACACCGGTGCTCCAGGCCTTATCTGAAAACGGTGGGTTGGCAACGACATAGTCATAGGTGCGCAGTTGGTCGCCATTTCTGAACTTTGGGTTGGCCAGGGTGTTGCCCTGCACGATATCGGCGGTGGGGAAGTCGTGCAGGATCATGTTCATACGCGCCAGGCCGGCGGTACTGACGTCTTTTTCCTGTCCCTCGAGTGTAATGTGTTTGCCGGCCTCGGCGGCCACTTTCAACAGCAGGGAGCCGGAGCCGCAGGTCGGGTCGTAGGCCACGGTGCGGGCGGTGGTGTTGTGCGGCCCTATGCCCAGCACTTGCGCCAGAATGCGGCTCACTTCGGAAGGAGTATAAAACTGGCCCTTGCTCTTGCCGCTCTCGCTGGCGAAGTGGCGCATAAGGTATTCGTAGGCATCGCCCAGGATATCATCATGCTCGGCACGGTTTTTGGCAAAATTAAGCTCGGGCTTCTGAAAGATGGCGATGAGAGCGGTCAGGCGATCCACCAGTGCCTTGCCTTCGCCCAGCTTGTTGGGGTCGTTGAAATCCGGGAAGTCGCTACGTGACAGGCGGTCGTTGGCCTCGATCAATGGCTGAATGATCTGAGTGTTGATCTTGTCACCGATATCCGTCCTACCCTTGAGCTTGACCATATCGTTGAAGCTGGCGCCGTCAGGGATAGTAACCGGTGGGGCGAAGTCATCCGAATCTGCATACTTGTCGGTGATGTATTTGATGAACAGCATAAACAGGACATAGTCCTTGTACTGCGAGGCGTCCATGCCGCCACGCAGCGCATCGCAAGACGCCCAAAGAGACGAGTAAAGTTCCGATTTTTTGATAGCCATTCAGGTATTCCGAATTGTTGCAGTGATGGTGTTAGCCGGTCTTGTGCGGATGTTGCCGGTAAATTCGAGACGGTTCATGTTGTTACGTATCATATCAAATGAGCTGGAACCGGGTTGCTGAATTTGCTTATCGCTGCTCCAGCCACTGCCGAACATGAGCAGCATGGCGCCGGCTGACCGGTAACCAGGTGTCGGTTTCTTTCAGGGCCAGCACCGGGCGGCCGTCGCCGTCGCGTTTAAGAGCCTGGATGAACGCCACCCCCGCCAGGGTATGCCGGTGGATGCGCAGGAAGTGGGCCGGGTAGGCCTGTTCCAGTTCTTTCAGGCTGTAATCGCACAGGGTTTCGCCGTGGCGATGCACCAGGGTGACGTATTTCTGGTCGGCCTGGCAGTAGAGGATGTCGGCCAGCTCGATCAGTTCGGTGCCGCGCTGGCTGCGCACGGTGATTTGTTCGGGTTCCGGCGCCTGGCGGTTTTCCAGGGCCTGGTTTTGCAGCCGGTTGGTTTTCTCCGCCCGCGCCAGGGCGTCGGCCAGCGCTTCCCGTCGGATGGGTTTGAGCAGGTAGGCGGTGGCGTTGACGTCAAACGCTTCGAGGGCATGCTGTTCGTGGGCGGTGCAGAAGATCAGGGCCGGCGGGTTGGGTTGTTGCATCAGGCGTTTGGCGGTGGCCATGCCGTCCATGCCGGGCATGTGGATGTCCAGCAGCAGGATGTCGGGCTGCAGGGTTGCCGTCTGGCCCAGGGCGTCGTCGCCATCCACGGCCTCGCCGCACACGGTATAGCCGGGCAGGGCGTCGATCAGGCGCCCCAAGCGCTGGCGGGCGAGCGGTTCGTCGTCGGCAATAAGGACGTTCTTGTCGATTCTATCCATGGTGTTTCACTTCCTGGCCATGATGTCCGGAATCCTGGCGGAGGTTTTGCCGGGGCAGTCGCAGGGTGACGGTATGGGTGCCATTATGGCGACTCTGTTTGAGTACGGCGGTGTCGCCGAAGACCGCGGTCAGCCGTGAACGGGTGTTGCTCAGGCCCACCCGGTGACCCTGGTGTGAACCGCCGTGGGGGCCTGGCTCCGGGTTCTGGATCATCACATACACAAACGCGCCCTTGGCGTAAGCTTCGATCCGGATGGTGCCACCGTCGGACCGGTGCTGGATACCGTGGTGCACCGCATTTTCGACCAAAGGCTGAAGACTCAGTGGCGGTATGGCCTGGCTCTCCAGGCCCGGGGCGATGGCCCATTCCACTTTCAGACGTTCACCCAGGCGCAGGCTTTCGATGGCCAGGTAGCGCCGGCACAGGTCGAGTTCCCGGGCCAGGGGCACTTGCTGGTCGTCGGTGCGCAGGCTGGCGCGGAACAGCTCGGACAGGTCCAGCACCGCCTCTTCGGCCTTGTCCGGGTCGCTGGCGATCAGGCTGGCGATGCTGTTCATGCTGTTGAACAGGAAATGAGGCTGGATGCGCGCCTGCAGTGAGGCCAGCTGAGCCTGCATTTGCGCCTCGCGCTGCTGTTGCCACTGGTGCTGAAGGTAGAAGTAGCGCAGCACCATCAGGGTAATCAGGGCGGCCAGCAGCAGTTTCTTGGCAATGCCCTGCCAGTCCGGGCCGCCGGGGGCGGGGTGCAGTACCCGGTCGGCAAACAGGCTGAAGGCCAGGACGTCGAGCAGCACAATGGCCAGGATCGCCAGGGTGGCGCGGCTGGTGGCCAAGCGCGCGAGCCGGGGGCGCAGCAGGCAGATAAGCGCGGCGCTGGTCAGGGTAGTCCACTGCACGAACAGCGACAGCAGGCCGAAGTAGCTCCAGTCAATCCAGCCTTGTGGGGCCTGGACGATGGCCAGCACCAGTACCAGCAGTTCGCTGGTGACCAGCATCAGGAAGACCGCCCGCACCCGGCACAGGTCCGGCACGTAGAATTCCCCGGCGTTTTGGCGTTTGTCGGTGTTCAGGGGTGTCTCCTTAATGGTGGCCACAATGCTATACTGCGACCACTTTTTGCTCATCCATTCATTTACGCATCGCCGGTGGCGCGACACTGGCGTGACAGCAGGAAAGATAGACCATGACGGATCAGAAAAACTCTGACCAGGCCACATCCTCCGAAAAACCCTGGGGCGGCCGTTTCAGCGAACCCACCGATGCCTTTGTCGAACGCTTCACCGCCTCGGTGGGCTTTGACCAGCGCCTGTACCACCACGATATTACCGGTTCCATTGCCCATGCCACCATGCTGGCAAAGGTCGGCGTGCTGACCGATGAGGAGCGTGACCAGATTATCGAGGGGCTGAACGGCGTCAAGGCGGACATCGAAGCCGGGCGTTTCAACTGGTCCGTCAGCCTGGAAGATGTGCACATGAACATCGAGGCGGCGCTGACCGAGCGCATCGGCATCACCGGTAAAAAACTGCACACCGGGCGCAGCCGCAACGACCAGGTGGCCACCGACATCCGTCTGTACCTGCGCGACGAAATTGATGTGATCACCGAAGAGCTGACGCGCCTGCAGAATGGCCTGCTGGACCTGGCCGAGCGCGAGGCCGACACCATCATGCCGGGCTTCACCCACCTGCAGACCGCCCAGCCGGTCACCTTCGGCCACCATCTGCTGGCCTGGTACGAAATGCTGGTGCGCGATGGCCAGCGCCTGCAGGACTGCCGCAAGCGGGTGAACATCATGCCGTTGGGCGCCGCCGCCCTGGCCGGCACCACCTACCCGATCGACCGCAATCTGACCGCCGAGCTGCTGGGCTTTGACCGGCCGACTGAAAACAGCCTGGATTCGGTCAGTGACCGGGATTTCGCCATCGAGTTCTGCAGCTTCGCGGCATTGCTGATGACCCACCTGTCCCGCTTCAGCGAAGAGCTGGTGCTGTGGACCTCGGCCCAGTTTGACTTCATCGACCTGCCGGATCGTTTCTGCACCGGCTCCTCGATCATGCCGCAGAAGAAAAACCCGGACGTGCCGGAGCTGGTTCGCGGCAAGACCGGCCGGGTGAATGGCCACCTGATCAGCCTGCTGACCCTGATGAAAAGCCAGCCCCTGGCCTACAACAAGGACAACCAGGAAGACAAAGAGCCGCTGTTCGACACCGTCGATACCGTCAAGGGCTGCCTGAAAGCCTACGCCGACATGATCCCGGCCATTCGCTCCAAGGCCGACAACATGCGCGTGGCGGCGAAGAGTGGCTTCTCCACCGCCACCGACCTGGCGGATTACCTGGTGAAAAAGGGCGTGCCCTTCCGCGATGCCCATGAAATCGTCGGTAAATCCGTGGCCTTTGGTGTCGCCGAAGGGCGCGACCTGTCGGACATGACCCTGGAAGAGCTGCAGCAGTTCTCCGATTTCATCACCGAAGACGTGTTTGACGTGCTGACCCTGGAAGGTTCGGTGCAGGCCCGTAACCACACCGGTGGCACGGCGCCCGACCAGGTGCGGGCGGCAGTTGCGCGTGCCCGCGCGGCAGCGAAGTAACGCCGGGGTAATGGCAGGAAGTAACGACAGGTTGGAGGTCATTTGACGGTTCAGGCGCTGCCCATTGTCCTCGATTTCGAGGAAGGCATTGACCGCAAGACGTTGCAGCGTCTGCGTGACCGCTTTCTGTTGGTCAATCGTCAACGTTGGGAGCGCGCCTGTTCCGCCCTGACCTGGCGCCAACAGGTGGTACTGGAAGTGCTGCCGCTGGTGTTCCATCTCAATCATCCTTCCCTGCCCGGGTACCTGGATGGCAGCTGTCCCATGGGGCTGTCCGGGTACACTCCCTCAAAGTCCACCCTCAATGCGGCCCGCCGCGTGGCCCGGAGTTTCTGCTACCGGGATAAAGGGCTACGCCACCCCGATATCGACAGCCTGTTTCTGATGGGCAGTCCCGGGACTCTGGGTCACTCGGTGGCCAGTGACTTGGATGTCTGGCTGTGTCATCGCGCCGATTTGTCCGCCCAGTGTGTTCGCAGCCTTGAGCGCAAGGCGGATAAGCTCTCCGCCTGGGCCGCCACCCTGGGCGTGGAGCTGCACGTATTTGTGTTCTCGGCCAGTGACTGGCGCGCCGGTCGGCAGCAGGCGGAGGTGACCGGTGAGAATTGCGGCAGTGCCCAGCATTATCTGTTGCTGGATGAGTTCTACCGCACCAGCATTCACCTGGGCGGCCAATACCCGATGTGGTGGCTGGTGCCGGTGGAGTCTGAAGCCGATTACGACGAATGCCGGCGCCGACTGGTGGACTGCCGCTTCATCAAGCCCCACGAATACATTGATTTCGGGCCGGTGCCCGCCATTCCCCCGGAGGAATTTCCGGGGGCGGGCATCTGGCAGCTGTACAAGGGGATCGACGCCCCGTGGAAAGCAATCCTCAAACTGTTGCTGATCGAGTGTTACGCCACCGACCGGGAACAGCCACTGCTGTCTGCCAACTTCAAGCAGGCAGTGCACCAGGGACACCTGGATGTGGATGCCCTGGATCCGTACGTCATGATGTACCGGCGCCTGGAGAACTGGCTACTCAATCAAGATGCGGAAAGCCGGCTGGAACTGGTGCGCCGCAGCCTGTATCTGAAAACCGGTCTGCCGTTGAGTCGTGCCGGTATGGTGGGCGACCAGTGGCGAATCGACATGCTGCGCCAGCTGGTTGAGCACTGGCAGTGGGATGACAGCCAGCTGCGTTCCCTCGACGACCGTCAGAACTGGCGGGCCGAGGAGGTGATTGGCCTGCGCCGCATCATTGTCAGTGAGCTGACCCACAGCTATCGCCTGTTGTCACGCATGGCCCGGGAGCAGGGCACGGACGCTGCCATCAGCCCCCACGACATCAATCTGCTGGGTCGAAAACTGTACGCCGCCTTCCAGCGCAAGGCCGGCAAGGTGGAGATGATCAACCCCGGCCTGGTGCCCTCGCTGGCCGAGGAAAACCTGTCGTTTCACCACCAGTCGGAGCAGGGTCGGGACGGCGAAGGCTGGTTGCTGTTCCGGGATCTGGAGGATCCTTCAGATGCGTTCTGGAAACCGGTTATACGTCGTTCCGGCAACCTGGCGGAACTGCTGGTCTGGTGTTATTGCAACGGCCTGCTGGGTCGCGCCACCCGGCTGAACGTGCGGGCCGGTACCAGTGTTGCCAACGTGCTGGAAGTTCGCGAAATTCTGGATGTTATGCAGGCCTTTCTGCCCATGCCATTGCCGCCGGCTTCGCGTCAGGCGCTGTCCCGCGCGGTTCGTCCCCTGAAGAACCTGCTGCTGGTGAATGTGGCCACCGACCCCCAGGCGCATCTGTCGGAAAAGGGGCTGCACAAGCTATCGGCCCGTAACGATTCCCTCGGCTTCAGTGGCGGCCATGACAATCTGGTGTCCACCATCGATCAGGTCGCCCTTAACAGCTGGCAGGAAGTCAGCGTGCAGCACTACGCGGCGGGCGACACCCTGATCCAGTGCCTGAAAAACGTATTGGCTCAGGTGGCCCAGAGTCCGGCGGAATTACCTGAGATCCAGGTCTTTGCCTCCAGTCGGGGGCACGGCGCGGCCATCGCCCGGCGCCTGCAGGAACTTTTTGGTGATGTGCTGCGCCAGTTCTTTGCCGGGGGCCACGGCCCCCACCCGGTGCGCTACCTGATTGAAATGGACCGGCGCTATTTCCTGCTGCAGTTCAATGGCCTGGAGCCGAGCTTTGCGGTATTGAACAATCGCCAGGCCCTGATGGACGCGTTGCTGCAGCCTCAGGAACGTTATCTTCCGATGGTCCCGGATCGTCACGCGTTGCGGGACGAGCCCGAGCTCAAGGCGGTGTGTGAGGCTTCGGAGCCGGACAGTCTGCAGGTGTTCTGGTCCCTGAGGGCTGGCATTGGGCGGCTCTGGGTGGTGGATGAGTGTGGCAGTATCTGGAGTCGTAGCTTGCGTGTTCAGCGCCGTAGCCACCTGCT
>Ga0209300_1000717_pt1 | contig 15166 bp, 18 predicted proteins | sample Shrwel_input2_RT_FD_187535 | JGI IMG/M metagenome (GOLD analysis project Ga0209300, IMG submission 187535) | Subsurface microbial communities from deep shales in Ohio, USA - Utica-3 well 1 S input2 RT (SPAdes) (version 2) ... | reverse complement strand
GCTTCTCAGCCCGCATGCTGCTCACCATGATAAAACGTTTGATACCCATGGCCCTGGCGGTATCCACCAGCCGGATGGCTCCGTCCTGATCCACATCGATGGTTTTATCCGGCCCGGTATGGGGGCCTGAGCCAGCGGTAAAGATCACCGCATCGCAGCCTTTCATGGCTTCACTGCAGTCTTGCTCCAGATCGCCCAGCACGGTTTCCGTAGCGCCCAGTTGCTGCAGTTCCGGCCCTTGATCCGGGTGCCGGATCAAAGCCCGCGCCTCATGATCACTGTCGGCCATTTCCTGCAACAGGTATTGCCCGATTTGTCCGTTAGCTCCTGCAATAAACACGTGCATGGCAAGTCTCCTGATTGGATATTTAGCGTGCATATCTTTAATAGCTGAGTGCACAGCACGCACAATTCAAGGCACTGGAATTACTGGAGCGTGGTTTTCGGCTTAACCAGCCGATGCCTTGAACCAGCTATAAACCCGCATCGGAGGAATGTTTCGTAACTCCAGCACGTTACTGGCAGGCGCCCCCATAACCGGCTCGGTAATCAAGGCAACATCCCGGCGAAACTGGTAGGCGATGAAACGCCCGTTCTCCGCGAGGCTGTCGTTTATCGCATGCGCCACGCGGATGCCAACCGCTTCCGGCATTTTCGAGAAAGGAATTCCGGAAATAATTACATCCGGCTGCTCCATATCGTGGGAGGAAAGAATCTCTGCGAGATTCTCAGCGCTGCCCAGATGATTAATGAAACGCGGATCGTTAATCTCGCCCAGCAGTTCATGAAAGAACGGACTCAATTCGATTGAGAGCAGGCGCGCCTCCCGGCCAAGGTGCCGCAGAAACGTTTGTGTAGTGCCGCCGGTACCAGGCCCCAGCTCAACCACACGCAGCGCATCAGACAGGTTCGACGCCTCAACGATCCGCTGCTCCAGAAATCGCGAACTGGGAATAACCGAACCTACCTGCCCCGGTTCCCGCAAGAATCCAAGGAAAAAAGCCGCAGGGCTTGTTCGCCGACTGGAATCGTATTTGGGGGCACCACTTTCTTCAATCATCGCGTTCTCCCAACCTCGCCGTCTGGATTGCACTAAAATTATAGCAGCGGGATTCGCCTGCACTCCGGCCTGACGCCGAAGCCTGAACGTAACAGAACCCCGTCACCATAGGAAAACCTGCTGAACATTTGATGAACAGTGCTACATTGATAGGGCACCCCCAAGGAGAAGAGGAAATATCATGGCTAATGCTAATCAGAGTATCGTGGTCGCTTGCGACGGTTCAGAGCATTCGGCAAAGGCAGTAAAAATGGCGGCCGAGCTTGCAAATGCCACCGGCCAACCGCTCAAGCTATTAACCGTATACCCGCACTCAAAAGTAGAAAAACTGGTTATCAGCGGTGTATGGCCCGCCGACATTGAGCAGGAACAAAAAGATTATGGTCGCAAAGTGTTTGAAGCAGCCCGGGAAGCTTTGAGCGGCAAAGCCGATCCAGCCGAAGAAATCCTGATTCAGGGTGATCCTGCTCACGAAATCATTGAATACCTTGAAGCCAACCCGGGTACACACATGGTGCTGGGAAGACGCGGGCATTCCGCAGTGCAAAGACTGACACTGGGCAGCACCAGCGAAAAAGTCATCAGACATGCATCCGGACCGGTGACGGTGGTCAGCGAGTAACAATTACGTTTGTGCGAAACCTCATGAAACTCAATCCATTCAATACCCGAATCGGCCTGGCTCTTGGCGGCGGTGCTGCCAAGGGCCTTGCTCATATTGGCGTTTTAAAGGCCTTCGAAGAAGAGCAGATTCCGATCCACTGTATTTCCGGAACCAGTGTGGGAGCACTGGTTGCCAGTTATCACGCTTTTGGTCGCCCGGCAGAGTCCATACTTTCCATTTGCTCAACGTTGAATTTGTCGAAGCTTGCAGACTTCACCCTGGAGCGTGGTGGCCTGTTCAGCACCAATAACATCCGCGAGATGCTCCACCGAGACCTGGGTGATTGCCGAATTGAAGATGCCAACATCCCCCTGGCCATTTGCACCACAGATATCGAAACCGGCGAGCAACTGATCTTCAAAGAAGGCAACCTGGCGGATATAGTCTGTGCATCCATGGCCGTGCCCGGCCTGTTTGTGCCTGTGGAAGTAGATGGCCGGATTCTGGTAGACGGGGGACTGGTTGAGAACCTTCCAATTTCCCCGCTCGCAGATATGGGGGCAGGCATTACCGTGGGTGTTGACCTCAGCCATGTCGGACGGTACCCGAAACCGGAAAATACAATTGACGTGGTCAGCAACGCCATCAACATCAGTATCGACTTCAACACCCGCAAACAGCTGAAAAAGGCGGACATAGCAGTACCGTTGGATTTAAGCGATTACAGCCTCACCAACAACGCCGACCGGGTGGAAGAGCTTTACATGGAAGGCTACCACCCTATGAAGGAAAAGATTCGCCAGGTGCTCTGGTACAAACGGATGAACGCCATTATCAGCCTTTCAAAAGCGGGGGCGACATTGCTGCCCTTCAAGATTCCCGAGATTCTCAAACGCCGTAAACGTTCATCCTGAGAACCGAACGGACTGAAAAGAGCCATCACCATGATCGATTTTCGCAGCGACACCGTTACCCGCCCTACCCGCGAGATGCGCGAGGCCATGGCCAGCGCCGAGGTGGGAGACGACGTTTACGGTGACGACCCGACCATTAACAGCCTGCAGGCCTACTCCGCCGAACGGCTGGGCTTTGAGGCCTCACTGTTTACCGCCACCGGCACCCAGGCCAACCTCCTGGCCATTATGGCCCACTGCGGCCGGGGCGATGAATACCTCTGCGGCCAGGCGGCGCATAACTATCGCTTTGAGGGCGGTGGCGCCGCGGTACTCGGCAGCGTACAACCCCAACCCATCGAGAATGAGCCAGACGGCAGCATCAGCCTCGAAAAAGCCCGCGCTGCCATCAAACCCGACGATGCGCATTTTGCCATCACCCGCCTGCTTTCGCTGGAAAACACCATTGGCGGTAAAGTGCTGTCACTTGAATACCAGCGCCAGGCCCGGGCCTTTTGCGACGCCAACAACCTGATGCTGCATCTCGATGGCGCACGGGTATTCAATGCCGCTGTGAAATCCGACTGTGAAGTAACAGAAATAACCAAATACTACGATTCTGTCAGCGTCTGCCTCTCAAAGGGCCTGGGCGCACCAGTCGGATCGCTACTATTGGGCTCAGAAGCCTTTATCGAGCGGGCAAAGCGCCTGCGCAAAATGCTCGGTGGCGGCATGCGCCAGGCCGGTATACTGGCTGCTGCCGGGCGAATCGCCCTGGAGCAGGGGCCGCTCCGGCTGCAGGAAGACCACGACAATGCCAGGTACCTGAGTGCCGGCCTGGCAGACATTCCGCAACTGGAAATCAATCCCGACAGCCCCCGGACCAACATCGTCTTCGCCCGCTGCCGGCTCGGCAAAGCCGAGCAACTGCGCGACTACCTGGCTGACCGGGGCATACTGATCAAAGCAGGGGACCCGATTCGCTTCGTGACGCATCTGGACGTGAACCAGCAGGATGTGGACGCGTTATTGGGCGCTATACGGCAGTTTTATCAATCGTGATGACCAGACAACGGTGAACCAAAATGCCATTAGCACCCTATACTTCCAGTGTCCCGTCTGGCTAACTCCTTAAGCTACTGCTTGCCTCTGAAGGCTCTGACCAAGGCGACACTCTGCAGGTGTGGTGGTTCCACATCAAAGAGTGGCAACACAGGCTCAGAGCCTTCAGAGGCAAGCCCTGCGGGAGTTTATGCAAAGCCGAATAGCGTTGTTCTGCTGTCTCGATTTGGAACCACCAAACCTTCAACAGCACGCCTAGCTCTTCGGCTTTGCATAAACTCAGTAGGTTAAGGAGTTAGCCAGACGGGACACTAGCCTGCTCATTTTATAAAGCGACCGGAGTGTCTGCATGATTACAGTTCATCACCTCAACAATTCCCGCTCACAACGCATTCTCTGGATGCTGGAAGAACTGGGAGTACCCTACGAGATCCAGCGTTATGAGCGTGATCCCGAAACCATGCTGGCCCCGGCAAGCCTCAGGAAAATACACCCCCTGGGCAAGTCACCGGTAATCACAGACGGCGACCTGGTAGTGGCAGAGTCTGGCGCCATTATTGAATACCTTGCCCACAGCTACGGTAACGACACCATGCTGCCGGAGGGCCGCGGCCAGGCCTGGCTTGATTACACTTACTGGCTGCACTACGCCGAAGGCTCTTTGATGCCGCCGCTGGTTATGCGCCTGGTGTTCGAGAAGATAAAAACCAGCCCGATGCCGTTTTTTGTCAAACCTGTGGCAAAAGGCATTTCAGACAAAACCAATGAAACCTTCATCGGCCCGATGATCCAAACACACCTGGATTTTGTTGAATCCCACCTGGCGAAGAACACCTGGTTTCTCGGGGACAACCTCAGCGGGGCAGATATCCAGATGAGCTTCCCGCTCGAAGCGGGTGTTGCACGCGGTACCGTTGGCGATAACCGGCCCAACATCACCGCCTGGGTGGAACGAGTGCACGCCCGGCCTGCGTACCAGAAGGCGCTCGAAAAAGGCGGGAAATACGATTTCGCTTAAGTCGATGCCGGCAGTGCCTTTCAGCGACGGGGCCTGACAAGAAACCAGCTCAGCACAACCAGTGCGCCGAACACCGTGTAAACAAGAATAAACACCCAGTCCGGCGCACTGTAGTACAGGAGCGATTGCAGCCAGTGTTCGATAAACGAACCATCATAACCGGCCTCGCCTGCCCGCTCCCGCAGTGCCATTTCCCAGGACGTCAAAGGGCAAAGCACACCAAGCCACGACTGCAGAACAACAACGGCAATCACAACAAGGTGGCCCAGCCGGAACCAGTAATTACGGACCCACCGCCAGTTCCGCACATAGCCAATAAGCGTGGCCAGCAGCCCCAGAATGACAAAGGCCACAAGCAGGGTGTGCAGAACCAGCAGCAAATCGGCCAGAATCAAAAACCAGTAATCACTCATCGTTGATACAAAGCCCTCCCGGTTTTTTGATACGGTCTACACAATACTCGGCATACGACCGGAGGTGGGTTTTGGATAATTCTGAACGCTGGTCGCAGAAGGTAACGGAGTCCAGCGACTCTCTGGATCTGGAGCAAGGCGTATTTGCCCTTGAAGATCCCCGGGAAATCGCCCGTTCCCTGAAGAAATCCGCGGAGGACAGCCAGCGGCGCAAATCAGACCCTTACCGCTCGGCCATGTCGATGCTGACGTTCTACATCAACCGCGCGGGCAAACAGCTTTCCCAGGAACAAAAAGACCGCCTCGAGGCGGCCAAGGATGAATTGCGGGATCTTTTTGGCCGGCCCCGCAAGAAACAGTAGGTTTAGTGGAAAACCCGCGCAGGTTCAATCACCGTTAGCCACAGGTTCCCCAGGCCATGCGGGAGATTCGATTTGTGACCCATCTGGATGTGCAGCGCCAGGACGTGGAGGCGCTACTGGAGGGAATCCGGCAGTTCTATCAGCGCTGACAGCACGGCAAAGCCAGTCAATAACCCTTATCGAAATTACCGTTTTGCTCTGAGGCACATGCCCTTTTACCCTGATGCACCTTTTTGATGCACGGAAAGAGTATGGGCCTGAAAAACGAGAAGCTGCGCTGGCAGTTGGTCAGCGGCGTGCTGCAGGCGCTTCACCTTGAGCGCCTGACAGAAAAATACCCGCATAGCGTGGTCATGGCCGTGTTCAATCTGGTGAACAGCGGGATTGCCATCGCACTGGTGGCCGTCGTGGCCCTGGTTACTCAGGAGGCGTTCATCTTCCCGTCGCTGGGCGCGACCGCGTTCATCCTGTTTCATGTGCCCTTGAGCCAACCGGCCTCGCCCCGCAATGCCCTGTGTGGCCACTTCATTGGCGCGACCATGGGCCTGGTGGGCCTTTACCTGTTTGGGCTCCAGGGCGCGCCCTCGGCACTGATGAATGGCGTGGATCTCGCTCGCGTCGGCGCCGTTGCCGTGGCCATGGGCCTGACCGGCAGCCTGATGGTGGCACTGAACGTTGCCCACCCGCCAGCGGGCGCCACGGCACTCATCGTGGCGTTGGGCCTCATGCCCAGTCCGGCACAATTGCCAGTTCTGATGGCCGGGGTCCTGATGCTGCTGATCCACGCGTTTGTGATGAACCGGTTGGCGGGCATTGCCTATCCATTCTGGCGTGCTGAGCGTCCCTGAAACCCGCGGCCAAGCGGGAATAAGTAAGGTTCGGATTGGCGGCCCCGGCCTCAACGTGCCAGTATTTTTTGCAGCTGCCTCAGGGTGCGGGTGTTGAGCAGATCTTTCTTCTCCATCCAACCGCGACGGGCCTGGGCCACCCCCAGATGCATGAACCCCAGATGGTCGGTGGCATGGGCGTCCGTCGACACCGCCCCAAGCACGCCGGCTTCACGCAACATACCGGCGTAGCGGCCGGCCAGGTCCAGCCGGCTGGGCTGGGCATTGAGTTCCAGGCAACAACCCCGTTCGGCCGCCGCCTCGATGATGGCCTCCAGGTCGATCTGGTAGGCCTCACGTTCGTTGATCAGCCGCCCGGTGGGATGACCCAGAATGTTGAAGTTGGGGTTGTCCATGGCCCGCAGCACCCGTTCGGTCTGTTTTTTCTTCGACAGCTCGAACCTGGAGTGTATGGAGCAGACGGTGATATCCAGCTCCTTCAGGACGTCATCCGGCAGATCCAGCTTGCCGTCCTCAAGGATGTCCACCTCAATGCCCTTGAGCACCCGGATGCCGTCCAGCTCATCGTTCAACTGGTCGATGACCGCCATCTGCTGGCGCAACCGCTTGGCGTCCAGACCGTTGGCCATGGTCAGGCGTTTGGAATGGTCGGTGATGGCGATGTAGTCATGGCCCAGGCGCCTGGCCTCCTCGGCCATTTCCTTGAGGCTGTTGCGGCCGTCGGTGGCGCTGGTGTGGGTGTGCAGATCGCCCCGGATGTCTTTCTCCTCCACCAGGTCCGGCAGGCGGCCTTCGCGGGCGGCCTCAATCTCGCCCTTGTTCTCCCGCAGCTCCGGCAGAATCCAGGGCAAATCCACCTGCTCCAGCACCTCAGCCTCGGTCTTGCCGGCAATGCGCTTGCGGCCACGGTAAACGCCGTACTCGTTTACCTTGAGATCTTTCTTTACGGCTATCTTGCGAACGGCGACGTTGTGCGCCTTGGAGCCGGTGAAGTAATAGAGCGCGGCGCCAAAGCTGGCCGCCTTCACCACCCGCAGGTCCACCTGTAACCCCGATTTCAGGTAGACCGTGGCGCGAGTCTTGCCCTGTGACGCCACTTTCGCCACCTCCGGGTGGCTGGTGAATCGCTCCATCACCGGCTGGCTGTCGGCGCTGGCCACCAGGATATCCAGATCGCCCACGGTTTCCTTGCGCCGGCGATAGCTGCCGGCCACCTCGATCTGTTCGACTTCCTCAAGCTCATCCAGGTAGGCCACCAAAGGCGCGGCCACCTGTTCAGCCTCGCCCAGGCGGGTGCGGTGGTCCCGGTCGCCGAGTTTCTTCACTTCCTCCAGGATCTTTTTCTCGGTCTTGGCGCCAAAACCGGAGAGCTTCTGGATCCTGCCGGCTTCCGCCGCCTCTTTCAGAGCTTCCAGGGAGCTGATGCCCAGCTCCCCATGGATGGCCTTGGTGCGCTTGGGCCCCAACTGGTCAAGCCGCATCAGTTCACTGAGCTGCCCGGGTACGTCTTTCTGTAGTTCCTGAAGCTGGGGCAGATTGCCGGTTTTCACCAACTCCGTGATCTTGCCAGCCAGGTCGTCGCCGATGCCCTTGATGGAGGAGAGATCTTCACCCTCGGCCACCATATCCTCCACGGGCCGGGAAGAACCCTCGACGATGTTGGCGGCGTTGCGGTAGGCGCGTACCCGGAAGGGATTGGCGTCCTGGATTTCCAGTAAATCCGCCAACTCGTGGAACTTGCGGGCAATCTCCGCGTTGTGCATCGGCCAGACTCCCTCTACTGGTTGGTTGAGGCTTGGATTTCCTGTCAGTCTAGCAGCGGATACTGCACCGACCACTCAGCCGTGAGCAGCCCTTAAGAAAAGGATCTGGCCCGGCGGCTAACGCCAAATCTGAGCCTGGGCATTGCTCTGTACGAATAAACCGAAATGTGAGATATTTTCTCATTAAGCTCAGCAACTTAGTGCACCTTTAAACGTCGGCCTCACAGATTCACTTTTTATAAGGATTACAACCAATGGCGGCAGAAGAAGAGACGCGCCCCGGGCTGGGTATTGGGCTTCGGGTGCTCTCGGGTGTGCTGTTTACCAGCATGCTGGTCTGCATCAAGGCGGTCAGCGATGAAGTGCCCGTGGGACAGTCCGTGTTTTTTCGTTCGCTGTTCGCTCTGCTGCCAATTGTGGTGTTTTTAGCGCTGCGGCGTGAGTTTCCCCATGGGCTGGCGACACGTCGTCCGTTGGGCCATGCCTTACGCTCAGGTTTGGGGGCGGCGGCGATGTTCGCATCCTTTGCGGCAGTGGCGCTGCTGCCGGTGGCCGAGGCCACGCTACTCGCCCAGCTAACGCCGGTGTTTATGGCGGTGGGGGGTGTGCTGGTGCTCGGAGAGCAATTTTCACTTTACCGGGCCGGCGCCATCGGGCTGGCACTGGCCGGCATGGCGGTATTGGTGCTGCCAGGGCTTGAATCGGCCGGGGGCCGTGGGAATATAGCCGGCTATGCCCTGGGAGCGTTCAGTGCTCTGCTCACCGCCGGGGCGTTACTGACGGTGCGGCGAATTTCGGCCACTGAAACCGCCGGGTCAATCGCTTTCTATTTCATTCTTGTATCGGCGCTGGCGGGATTGGCTACGCTTCCCCTGGGCTGGGCACCTCTCGACAATACCACGCTGTGGCTTCTGGTGATGTCTGGCCTTTTTGGCGGTGCCGCCCATATTGCCATGACCCTGGCGTTTCGCTATGCCCAGGCGTCACGGCTGGCACCGTTTGAGTATATCGCGCTGGTCTGGCCGGTGCTGGCAGACTGGCTGCTATTTGATCTGCCCGTGTCCAGCAGCTTTTTGCTGGCGTTGCCGCTGTTGCTCAGTGGGGTGGCATTGGCCTCCCTGGAAGGCCGCCGGGCTAAACGGCTTCTTCGACAATAAGTTGGGGCTGCCCCCTCGAGCAGCACTCGATACGGGCGGTAACCCGATACACGTTATGCAGCAATTCCGGCGTAATCACCTCTGCCGTCGGCCCGCAGGCAATCAGCCGGCCGTGCTCCAGCACCATGGCGGCATCGGTAAAGCGCAGCGCATGGCCCAGATCGTGAAGAGCCACCATGATCAGCATGTTGCGCTCATCGGCAAGACGCCGGAGAACCCCAAGCAAATTGATCTGGCGGTTAAGGTCAAGCGCTGACGTAGGCTCATCAAGCATCAGGATTTCCGGCTCCTGAACCAGCGCCTGAGCGGCGCTGACCAGTTGTCGCTGCCCACCGCTCAGATCGCCGATATCGCGTTCGCCCAGAGCGGTGATATTGAGTTCCTCAAGCGCCCGGTCCACTTGCGTGAGATCCTCGGCCTGCACTTTCAGACTGCGCCCCTGCATGCGTGCCAGAAGCACCGATTCATAGACCGTCAGCACCGCTTTCGCGCCGGTGTCTTGCGGCATATACGCTACAGGCCGCTCGGCGGTGGTGCCGCTGATCGTGACATCGCCCTCGCCTTTTATCAGGCCCAGAATACGCCGGAAGAGGGTGGATTTACCCGCGGCGTTAGGCCCCAAAAGGGCCACCACCTGCCCGCCCTGAAACCGGGGTGTGGTGATGCCCTGCACAATAAGCTGGCGGCCGTAGCGGGCCGAAACGCGGTTTAGTTCCAGGGTTACCATGAGGCCTTCTTGTGGTTCAGCACGAGGAAAAGAAAGAACGGGATGCCCACCAGCGAAGTGATAATGCCAATGGGAATGATGGTGCCAGGGATGATACTTTTGGAGATTACCGAGCCAGCAGAAAGGATCAGTGCCCCGCACAGCGCCGAACCGGGCAGGAAAAAGCGCTGATCTTCACCCAGCAGAATGCGCGCGATGTGCGGCCCCACCAGACCAATAAAGCCGATGGTGCCAACAAAGGCAACCGCGACGGCAGCGAGCAGCGAGACCAGCACCAGCACCTCCAGACGCAGTGCCCGCGGCTTCACACCCATGCTTTCCGCCTTGGCATCGCCAAGACGCATCGCAGTCAGGGCCCAGCCGTGGCGTGCCAACAGTGGCATTACGGTGGCCAGTATACCCAGAGCAATCCAGAACTTGGGCCAGGTGGCTTTGGTCAGGCTGCCCATGGTCCAGAAGACAACGGCAGCCACGGCTTGCTGGCTGGCAAAAAACTGAATCAACGCCATCAGGGAGTTGAAAATAAACACCATGGCAATGCCGAGCAGCACAATGGTTTCCACCGTTACGCCGCGCCGGAGGCTGAGCGCGTGAATCAGAAACGCCGTGACCATCGCCATCAGAAACGCATTGAGAGGCACCACGTACTCAATGGCACCGGGGATGATGGCAACGCCAAAGGCAAGCCCCAGGGCGGCACCAAAACTGGCGCCGGCAGAGATACCCAGGGTAAACGGGCTGGCGAGCGGATTGCTCAGAATGGTCTGCATCTGCGCACCGGCCACCGAGAGGCTGGCGCCGACCACCAGCGCCATCAGTGCCACCGGCATGCGGATATCCCAGAGAATCACCCGGGCCTGCTGGCTGACATTATCCGGCGTGAACAGCGCTGCAATGACCTCTCCCAGGCTAAAGCGCGCCGGGCCAAGCGCCAGATCGACACACAGACTGAAAAACAGCGCCACCATCAAGCCCGCCAGAATCAACTGGCGGCGAAATACCTGGGTGCGATAGAAGGCGCGACCCTGAGAAGGGTGCTCAGACACGAGCGTTTCAGTCGTCATTCAAAGACACCCAGTAACCAGGTTCGTAATCGATCGGAAGGAAGCGCTCGTGCAGCTCTTGCATGGTGGCTTCCGGATCCAGGTCTTCAAACAACTCGGGGTGGAACCACTTGGCCATCCGTTGAATAGCGACAAAATAGTATGGGCTGTTGTAGAACTGGTGCCAGATCGCATGGAAATTGCCCGATTCCACAGCCTGAATGCCGGCCATGGCCGTGCGCCCGGTGAGCGCTTCGAGTTTGCTGCGGGCACGCTCCATATCGGCGCCCGGGCCCATACCCACCCAATCGCCACCTGGCACGTAAGCATCCCAGTTGCCGCCGGTCACGACTACGTGCTCCGGGTTGGCGACAATAATCTGCTCGGGGTTCAGTGTGCCAAAGGTGTTGGGAATAATGTCAGCGGCGATATTGCTGCCGCCCGCCAGGGTTACGTATTCACCAAAATTGCCCGGACCAAAGCTCATGCAGCACTCCTCCGAGTAGCCGCCGGCCCGGTCGATAAACACGCTCGGGCGTTCGGGGTTCTCCCGCTCAATCACATCGGTGACCCGCGCCATTTGCGCTTCGGCGAAGTCGATATACGCTTCTGCGGCTTTTTCTTCGCCCAGAAGTTTGCCAATAATCCGCATCGAGGGAATGGTGTGTTCAATGGGGTCTTCGCGAAAATCCACGTAAACAATCGGGATATCCAGGCCCGCCAGCTTGTCATCGTAGGCTGCGTCTTCAGTGGCGGCTTTGGCCTCGATGTTCATCAGTATGACATCCGGGGTCAGGGCCGCGGCCTGTTCGACATCGAAGGTGCCATCCTTAAAGCCGCCAAAGGTTGGCAGTGCACCAATGTCTGGAAAACGCGCAAGATAGCGCCCGTAATTGTCGGGGTCCGCCTGGGAAAAATCCTCGCGCCAGCCCACCACGTGCGCAAACGGGTCTTCAGGGTTGAGCACACTTAACAGGTAGATTTGCCGCCCCTCGCCCAGAATCACCCGCTCCGCAGGAGCGTCCAGGGTGATCTGGCGACCGGTTATATCAGTCACCGTGATGTCTTCGGCGAGCGCGGCAGTGCATATCAGGGCAGTAAAGGCGGCAAGTGCTGTTTTCAGAACGCGGGAGGTCATAGGTGTCCAGTTGATCAATAAGCGGCGAAGGAAGATCATTTATGCGTATAATTCGCATTCCCGTCGCATTATTGCGAAAACAACACTGGCTGTCGAGAGCAGATTGGTGATGGCCCAATAGCTACTTTTTACTGTTTTCCCATTTTCAGAATACACTTCGCGAGCTTTTCGGCCTCTTTACGGCTTACATCTTTACGCACGCCCATATCAGCATATCTGCCGTACCCCGTTGGCTATAAGGGTTATTGGACGCCAATGTTGACGATTGTCACTAAGGAGTGCGACAGAGATTATCTCTCCTGATATCCGGGCGGTAAAAACCGAAGCCCGGAAAGCTGCGCCATCTGGCCACGGATCCATGCCACCCGTTCACGGACATAGGGCGATGGAGAGGCAACACTCAACACCTTCGGGTTGGGGAGAACGGCTGCCAGCAACGCTGCCTGATATTCGGAAAGGTGCCGTGCCGGCTTGCCGAAATAGGCCTGGCTCGCTGCCTCCACGCCATAGATACCAGGCCCGAATTCGGCGATATTGAGATACACCTCAAGCACCCGTTCTTTCGGCCACAGACCATCCAGCCCCAGGGCCAATACCGCCTCGAGGGCTTTACGGACAAAGCTGCGTCCGTTCCAGAGAAAGAGGTTTTTGGCAGTTTGCTGAGTAATGGTACTGGCCCCGCGAAGCCCCTCGCCGGCCCGGTACTCTGACAGCGCCTGACGGATTGCGTCAAAATCCACACCAACGTGATAGGGAAAGCGCTGATCTTCGCTGGCGACCACAGCCAGGGGCATCCAGGGCGAAATGTCGGTCATCGGCACCCAGTCGTGGGCCAGCGGTTGCCCGGTGTTATCCAGCCTGTAACCGAGCATAAACGCGGACGTCGGCGGATTCACAAACCGTAACAACAGTATAACCAACAGAATCAGCGCTACTATGCCAGCCACGCCCCACCCGAACAGGCGCAGGAATTTTCTCAAACCAGACGCCTTTGCCATCAACTCGTACCTACTCTGTTTATCGATGGATTGAAGGTAGCCTGCTGGATACGTCAGTCAACACAGTGTGTATCTTATGCACTACTTTGATGGTGCCAGTCCATGCATTCATCATGAACCGGCTGGCGGGCATTGCCTACCCGTTGAGGGCTACCCAGCGCTTCTGAAGCAGCCCCGGCGAATTGTTTCCATCGGTCTGGAGCCAGACCTATGTGACGCCAAATCACACCTTTCCATCAACACGTTCAAGAAGTAACCTCTTGCTCACAGGACTAATCTTTCTCCAATGGAACTGGATAATGAAACGTATTGGTACAATCGCCCTGACATTGGTCTTCTGCCTTTCAGCCTTTGCCTGCGCCTCCCCCAAGCTAAATGTACTTGAGCCTGTTGAACAGCGAAAAGTGGTGCCTGGCATTACCATCAGCCGCTCAACACATCCCGTTACTCTACCGCTCGAAACTCTTGCTGGTGCATCCTTTGTAGGCAGCGACGGGGAACTCATTCTGTACAACAACCGCAAGGGCCTCTTCGCTACAGCGGTTACCCCGGAAGATTGGGGCAACCCCTCCATCCAGATGAATCAGGTTCCCGGCCATATCTTCAGGCGCAACCTAAGCCCCATCAAAGACCCCGAGATCCGGGAAGAGCTTGAAGGTATAACCAGAATGATCCTGGAACCTGCCAGGGAAAAAAAAGCAAGCGTAATAACAATCGGGCAGGTCACGGCCTACATTGCCTTCAACCCTCGAAAGACCGTCATCATGCTCACCTCACCAGGCAAGCCAGACCTGTTTACCCAGTTAGTGCTGGACAACTTTAGTTGGGAAGAAATTGAAAATGAAATACTAAAAGGAATTAGGGGAGACGGGCATGCTCACGATGCAAGAGAAAGATGATCTCATGACAGTTATCAACATACTCTTCAAGGATAATCAGTTACAGGCCCTGAAACATGACTTCAACGACCGCACTGTCGAGGTTGTGGAGAAAGCCATGGAAGAGCTGGTTAAATGCAACGCCCGGATGAGAGAGCTGGTAACCGGACTGACTCTGGGGATTTCCATCTTTACACGCGGCTGGCTAAAACGTTCTCTGGACAAAGTTGCCCAGGGTCTTCGTGACAGGCGGCTAAAGTTTGATGGAATGGCTTGCAGGCATCAGGTAGCCGCCATCTACCAGCGAGAGATATACCTTTCTGCCTTTTAGGCAAATCCGCGCACATAACAGAAAAATGCGCATATTTGCGCATACCCACCCGAACACCTACAATTCCACAATATTAAAGTCAGAAAACGCTGACAGCACCATTTCGCAAAGAGGCACGCCAACATGCCTGGTTTGAGAGCACACCAGCCCGTCGATACTGCCCCGCCAACGAAATCCGGCCCGGCATTGACAGCCAGTCACAGCACGGCGGGCCTTCGCTGGTTGTTTGAACGTCGTGAACGCTGGGGGCTGACGATGGATGAGCTGGGCACGCTCCTGGGCGGCGTACGCCGGCGAACACTGACCGACTGGCAGAAGCGGGTGAACAACGGCGGAGAGGTGGAAGTAACCCGCGACACCATGGAGAGAATCAGCTTACTCCTGGGCATTCACAAGGCGCTTAGCCTGATCACGCCGGCAGGACAGGAAAGCCTGGCTTTTGAGTGGTTCCAGAAACCCATTGAACTGATGGGACTACAGGGCCAGTCGATCCGGGATTATTTGCTTGAGCAGGGCTCCATGGACGCCCTTTACTATGTTCGCCGCAACCTGGATGCCATGCGAGGCTAACGCCGGGGAAGAACAAGGAGCGCCTGTTGAATCACGTAAAGCCGGAATGGAAACACCACCGGGTCATTCACAGCAAATACCCGCCGCTCGACTGTTTTGACAGTGCAGACTCCCTGCTCCTTGGGGAACTCGAGTCTGCCACCAGTGACCGTATTGCCCACTGGGCACGGTATGTCGACGAAAAGGATTTCCGGTACGGCCCCGGCTGGGGTGCCGTGATGGCGTCATTCTGCTATCCGGCGGAAGGCCGTTTCAACACCGCTGCCCGTGGCGCCTACTATGCCGGTGACTCCCTGAAAAC